>ENA-OQJH01000424-OQJH01000424.1-human-gut-metagenome-genome-assembly--contig:-NODE-424-length-23800-cov-1.680733_pt1 | contig 23800 bp, 41 predicted proteins | sample MGYA00242597_ERZ504763 | MGnify/ENA primary metagenome ERZ504763 (study PRJEB26092, sample SAMD00036359) | human gut metagenome | host: Homo sapiens | study: EMG produced TPA metagenomics assembly of...
TAACTTCTCATAATCTTCTTCCATATTTCGAAGACCATGTTCAATTCTCGGCTGATTTAAAATAATCTCTGATGCCGGATAAATGGTCAGAGTCTCGACTTCTTCGATGGATCTTTGGCTTTCTTTATCAAAACTTCGGATCGAATCAATTTCATCTCCCCATAGTTCGATACGATATGGGCTTTCCTGTGTGTATGGGAAATATCAATGATTCCTCCTCGCACAGCAAACTCGCCTGGAGCCTCAACAAATGGTGCTTTTTCGTAGCCTCTGGCAACAAATTCTTCTGCGATCGTTGCCTCTTCCAGTGTCTCTCCCATTTTAAACGTCATCTTATGATTCTTGATATCACTTAATGGAACAACCTGATCCATCACAGCGTCGATCGTCATCACAAAGGTTCCACATTTGTCATCCACGATCTTCTTGATCGCCAGCATACGGTCTCTTGCGATTGCATTTCCATGAACATCGGCTGTATAAAACAATGGATCTTTTGCCGGAATATACTGAACCTTTTCTCCAAAGAAATGACTTGCCTCGACCATTGTCTTGCTTTGTTCTCATCTGGTACGATGATGATCTTAAATTGCTTTTTCCTATGATTTCCGATCAGACTGGTCAAATGCCATTTGGCTGTATCGGTGCATCCTGATACAAGAACCGGGCCACAGTAATCTTCGACCTCATCTTTTAATTGTCTGTATACCGGATCGTCTTTTAATATATGTTCTAACACTTTCTATCCCTACTTTTTCTTATTGTGGCGTTCATCGCTTCTGTGATGTCGCCCATAACGATCAGCTGTACTGCATCGTACACTTCATCAAAACGTTCCGCAAAGATTGCCTGTTCTTCTTTGGTAAAATGTCCTAATACATAATCTGCCAGATCATATCCTTTGGTTTCTCTCCAACACCAATCTTCACCCTTGGGAAATCCATACTTCCTAAATGACTGATGATACTTTTCAGTCCATTATGTCCCCCTGCACTTCCCTTTCTTCGGATACGCAGTCTTCCAACATCAAGGTCGATATCATCATGAATAATGATAAATCTTCTGGCTCTAATTTATAGAAATCCATGATTGGACGAAGACTTTCCCCGCTTAAGTTCATAAATGTCTGTGGTTTCACAAGAAGGACTTTTTCTCCTCCCATATAACCAGTTCCGATCAATGCTTTGTGTTTCCCTGTATTTATACTTATGCCTTCTTTGTCTGCAATATAATCAAGGCTTCAAATCCAATATTGTGTCTTGTGTTGTCATATTTCTTTCCCGGATTCCCCAGTCCGACGATTACTTTCATAAGATATCTCTCCTTTTTCCCTAGAATCTATAAAACTGACAAACACCCGGAAATCAATGGATTCCCGGGTTGTCTTTTTCTTTCTTTAGTTATAGTATATCCCAATTTACAATTCTCAGCAAGATTTTTTCTAGTTATAATGCCTGAAAGAATTCTCTTGTCTTATTTACCTTCTTCATCAATGTATCAAACTGTTCTGGTGTCAGTGACTGTGGTCCATCACATAATGCTTTGGCTGGATCATTATGACTTCTACCATTAATCCATCGGCCCCAGCTGCGATCGCTGCTAATGCCATTGGCTCTACCATATCTCTGATTCCTGTTGCATGAGATGGATCTACCATGACTGGAAGATGGGATTTCTTCTTGATCATAGGGATTGCAGAAAGATCTAATGTATTTCTCATAGCTGTCTCGTATGTTCGGATTCCTCTTTCACAAAGGATTACATTTTCATTTCCACCTGCCATAATGTATTCTGCACTCATTAACCATTCTTCGATCGTTGCTGCAAGTCCTCGCTTTAATAAGATTGGTTTGTTGATCTTTCCTAATTCTTTTAATAATTCAAAGTTCTGCATATTTCTTGCTCCAACCTGAATCAGGTCCACATCTTCGAATAATGGAAGATGACTTGCATCCATGATCTCTGTAACAACTGGAAGTCCTGTTGCTTTCTTAGCTTCTAATAATAATTCTAATCCTTCTCCATGAAGTCCCTGGAAAGAGTATGGGGAAGTTCTTGGTTTGAAAGCTCCTCCTCTTAATAATCCTGCACCAGAATTCTTCACATCGTTTGCGACTTCTGTGATCTGTTCTTTTGTCTCAATAGAACATGGTCCTGCGATCACCTGGAAGTTTCCACCACCGATCTTTACTCCGTTTACATCAACAACTGTATCGTTGGATGGAATTTTCTGTTGGCCTTCTTGTATGGCTCCTGAATACGCTGTACATTTTCAACGATGCTGTTTGCCATGATATGACGCATATCTACAACAGATGTATCTCCCACTAATCCAAGGATCCTTGTGTTAACACCTTCGGATTCGTGGATTCCCAGTCCCTGCTCTTCCATCTCTTTCTTTAATGCGTTGATCTTTGCTTCTTCTGCCTGTTTCTTTAAAATAATAATCATGATGTTCGTCCTTTCCTGGCAAGTCGTTTCTATCTTGCTTCTCTGGTGCGGCCTTTGTTTCTTTGAGTAAAAGAAAAGGCATGCACTCTGTTGCAAGAATGCATGCCTTAAATGTTTTACTCTGTCGGTTTAAAGTGACATAAGTTTTGGCGATGATTCATTGCAACAAAAATAGTCAGGATAAAAATAATAACCCTGAAAGCTAAAGTAATAAAATGTGCAATTATTCATCTTACTTGTTGTCATCTTAGTTTCTCCTTGTTTTGATGTTTTTACGATACATGAATTTTTTTTCTGTGTCAATAGATTTATAGATGTTTTTTATAAAATCCATAGACCGTATTTATGATTTATTTTATGAATTATAAATTTATTTTTGCGCACTGCAAGAATGATGCAATCAATGCTGTGATCGGTACCGTTAATACAACACCAAGACTTCCAGATAGTCCTTGCTCCTACTTTACAGTCCGCTCCAAATAAAGTTCCGCTTGGATTGATCGCCTGTTTTTCTTTTCCTTTGTAGGTTCCTGTTGTCATTTTGACCAGAACTATAAACTTGGAAGATTAAGGGAAAGTACATTGAAATGATAAGTTTTTGTAAAATTTTTTAATTGTATGAGTTGAAGGTCTGTCGAGTATTTAGAGAAAAAAGCTGTCGCATCTAAACTAGCGACAGCTTTCTGTGTTTTTGGAGTTTTATTTTTTTGTTTTATAAAGGATATTTATATGTTAGGAATTTGTATGACATTACATCATCTTTATTTATTGGTTTCTATAAACTTATCAAGTTCTTCTTTTGTTGGAAGTCCTTCATTATCACTGATGTTCATTACCTGGATCGCTCCAATGGCATTTCCTCGTCTTACACTTTCTTTGATCGTTCTTCCTTCGAGGATTCCGCTGATGACTCCGACTGCGAATCCATCACCGGCTCCTACTGTATCAACGACTTTATCGACATGGAATCCTGGAACTGTATAAGTGTTTTCATTTTCTTTTACGAATGCTCCCTTTGATCCATCTTTAATAATGACGATCTTGGCACCAGCTTTTGATACCTCTGAGCTGCTTCTTCCATATCTGTTGTTCCGAGAAGAATCTTACATTCTTCAATTCCTGGAAGAACTACATCTGCCATAGAAGCTAATTCATTGATCACTGAGCGCATTGTTTCTTCATTTTCCCATAATGCAGGTCGCAGGTTTGGATCAAATGTGATAAAAATTCCTTTATCTTTTGCACGTTGCATCAGACGAAATGTCGCTTTTCTAGCGCTTTGTGATAATGCAGGTGGAATTCCTGTAATATGTACCAGATTCACATCTGTAAGATCGATCGCATCAATTTCTTTTTCTGAAATATGTGATGCTGCTGATCCTTTTCTATAATATGGTGCATATGGATCACTTCCATCAGTAACTCTGTTTTTCAGCTGATTCCTGTTCGATAAACAGGATCATAACTAAGAAGTGAAATACCGATCTGATTCTCTCCTAATGTCTTAGCAATGTAATGACCAAATGGATCATCTCCTAATCTGGTAAGATATTCCACACTGTGACCTAATCTGGTCAATCCGATCGATACATTGACTTCTGCTCCTGAAAGTGCTCTTGTAAAATGCTCTACATTTTCTAATGGTCCTGTTGTATCTGCAATCAAAAGTGCCATTGGTTCTCCAAACAGTATTGTTTTCCCCATGATCTTGCCTCCTTTCTTCTATGATAATGCTGGATTTCTCACAAGATGAATTGCAAATCCACCAACTTCCTGTGCCATGTAAACAGCCTGCATCTTTCCATCTGGGCGATATACTGCACTGTCTTCATTAAATGCAATATTCTTTTGTTCCAGATAAGCTTTCGCTACGTTCTACTGAATTTACCGCAATTGCAATATGTCCTTTTGTTCCTAAAAATGGAGTTTTCATTGTTTCTACATAAGTATCAGAGAAAATGGAACTTGGATTTTCTTTTGGTGCAAATCCAAACATAAAATCAAATGCTTCTGCTACTTTGTGCGCTGATCTTCATTGTCACAGTTAATTCCTATATGTGCCAGTTTAAACCCTAGCATTTTGTGTACTGCCTGTGTTGTAAGGTTTTGAATTTCATCAAATTTTTTCTCTTTGATCAAATTATCTTTTACCATCCACGTACCACCACAGGCAATGATCTTATCAAAATTCAGATATTCATTTATATTGTCAGGATTAACCCCACCTGTTGGCATGAATTTCATCTGATGATATGGTGCTGCCATCGCTTTGATCGTTTTAATTCCTCCTGCTGCTTCCGCTGGGAAAATTTTACAACTTTCAAGCCATATTTTATTGCCTGTTCAACGTCGCTTGGATTAGCACATCCTGGTAAAATTGGAATATTTTTTCTATACAGTATTCTACAACTTCAGGATTAAGTCCTGGACTTACAATAAACTCTGCGCCTGCATTGACCGCTTCATCCACCTGTGAAGTTGTAAGTACTGTTCCTGCTCCAACAAGCATTTCTGGGTATGCTTCTTTCATATTTTTAATAGCATCTGCTGCCTGTTCTGTACGAAATGTAACTTCTGCACATGGTAATCCCCCATCACATAATGCTTTTGCAAGAGGTTTTGCATCCTGTACATCTTCTAATTTCACGACTGGCACGATTCCTATTTTTTTGATTTTGTCAAAATAATATTTCTTGTTCCATAATGTGCCTCCTATGAAAGATGGTTGATCGGATAGTGAATTTCCTCACCATTTGCAAAACGTACAGATTCTTCTGCTACTTTTCTCTTTAATTCCTGTGCAGCTTCCTCAGAATACCATGCCATATGAGGTGTAACGATAACATTCTCATGTTTAAATAAAGGAGAATCTTTTGATACTGGTTCACCAAGCATGCAATCAAGAGCTGCTCCTGCAATTTCGCCATCTGTTAACGCGTGGTCTAAATCTTCTTCGTTGATGATTCCGCCTCTTGCCACATTAATGAGTACTGCGTTATTTTTCATCTTTTTAAATGTTTCCTTATTAAACAGATCAATATTTCCATCTGCTGGGCAGTGAAGAGAAATCACATCAGATTTTTCAATCACTTCTTCCATTGTCACTGGTGTAACATATTCATCTGTCTCTGGTGTTGGCTTAAAATATGGGTCTGTTCCAATGACTTTAAATCCTAATGCATTCATTTTCTTCGCAAAATTTCTTCCAATACGACCTAATCCAATGACTCCAACTGTCATCTGATTAAAACGATGTACAGGAATTGAATTTGTATAATCCCATTTTTCTGCTTTTGTAAATGCATTCATTTTACGATTTTTCTTACCATTGCAAGTGCTAGTGAGATCGCATGATCTGCTACTTCGTTCATTCCATAATCTGGTACATTTCCAATCTGAATACCATGTTTTGTTGCCGCTGGTACATCGATCGTATCTACACCTACACCATAACGAACAACATATTTTAATTTTGGACAATTATCCATTACTTTTTCTGTAATTTTTGCATACTGTACTATAAAAAATTTCTGCATCCTGGCATTGTTCAATCACTTCATCTTCCGTGATCGCCTGTTTTAATTCAACTTCCATTCCTGCATCTTTAAATACTTTTTCTCAATATCAATACTGTCATGATCGCAGTCTGTAATAATAACTTCATGTCTATCCTTCTATATTCACCAATCTATTTCTTCATTCATTAACGTACTAAATATCCACCATCAACTGGAATAACTGCTCCGTTGATATAATCAGATGCATCAGATGCTAACCATACAACTGGTCCTTTCATATCATCTGGTGTACCCCATTCTTTTTTAGGAATACGGTTTGTAATTGCTGCATTTCTAGGATTTGAAGGATCTAACAGCGCTGTATTCATTTCTGTTGCCATATATCCTGGTGCTAAAGCATTTACGTTAATTCCTTTTTCAGCCCATTCATTACATAATGCTTTTGTTACCTGTGCTACACCACCTTTTGATGCTGCATATGCTGGAACTGTATATCCACCAAAGAAAGAAAGCATTGATGCAATATTAATGATCTTTCCTTTACTATCCTGTTTCATAAATGTCTTTCCTGCGAGCTGACATAACGCAAATACACTTCTTAAGTTAACATTGATTACAAAGTCCCATTCTTTTAAAGGGAATTCTTCACTTGGATATCTTCTCTGTACACCAGCTCCATTAACTAAAATGTCAAGATGTCCACCTAATTTTTCAACTGCCTGTGAAAAAGCTGCTTCTCTTGTTTCATCATTTCCAAGATCTGTAATGACTGCCTCACATTCATAACCTTTTTCTACAAATTGTTTTGCTGTTTTCTTCTGCTTTTGGATTAATATCCATGATACATACTTTTGCTCCAGCTTCCATAAGTCCTTCTGCCATTCCACAGCTCAATCCTTGTGCTGCTCCTGTTACGATTGCTGTTTTTCCTGTCAGATCATTTAATTTCATATCTCATTTTCCTTTCTATCGATTTTCTATTCTATTTATCAAAAACTGGGTCATTGATCGCTAGATCATATCTTCTGCTTTCTGGACGAAATGCTGCTAATACCCACAGATATGCGTTGCGGCTTCCAGGACTTGCAACTGTTGGATGATATCCACATGGTGCCTGTACCATTGTTCCAGAATGTACAGTATGTGTTACAATGTCTTCCACTTCGTCCACTCTTTAAATAGCTGATGTGGAATCCGAATTTTGGAAGTGGCATATCAAAATAGCAATAAACTTCTTCCAAATCTTTTTCATGCTGATGTGGTGGCCAGCTTGTCCATGCACCTTCTCCTGACCAAGTTAGTCCACAGATCAGCTTTGAAGCTGAATCCTGTGGTGCCAAAGTAAACATAACTTCTCTCTGTCCTACTCCTTCACCATGGATCTGATGCACATCTCCAATAGGAAGTGTGATATCAAATTTTCTAAAATGTGGTTCTCCGATTCCTTCGTATTTAGCTCCTGCAATATAGAAGATACAGTCCTCTTTTGCAGTGATCGTTAACTTATCATTCCTGGAATATAGCAAGAGTCAAATTTCCTCCATGTCCTGATCAAGGCTTGCATGTCCGCTTAATTTTGCCTTTCCTGCCAAAAGAACCGGATGTAATTCCAACTCTTTAGATTCTAATGTATATGACTCTCCTGCTGGAAGATTTAATCGAAACATTTGTGCTTCCTGACACTCACAAGTATCTGGTGTGATCACTTTATGAAATCCTTTTTCATCTGAAGACTGAACTTTCCAAGTCTCCATTCTTTTCTTATTTTCTAGATTTTGCATGATATCCTCCTTATTTATCTCTTAATCTAAAATATATCTATCCAAATATGTGGCTAAATCCTGGGACTAATACTACCAACAGGAATACCGCTATGTATCCGATGAAGAATGGTATCTGACCTTTTACGATCTCTCCCATCTTTAATTTTGATACCGAAGCTGCCGAGAAAATATTTACCGCTACTGGTGGTGTCATCGTTCCAACAACGTTTGAAATAGCAACGATCATTCCAAAATGAACTGCATCAATTCCAAGTCCTGCTGCGATTGGCCATAAGATCGGTACCATAAGTACGCAAGTTGCAATTCCTTCAAGGAAAGTACCAAATATCAGAAGAATTACTGCGACTACCAAACAGAATAATGTTTTATTTAAATTCATTCCCACAATAAAGTGTACTAAGTGTCCTGAAATTCCTGAGTAAGCAAAGATCCATGAGAAAGCTGTTGATGTAGCTATGATGAATAAGATCATTGCTGACCCTTTTGCACTATCAAGGAAAATTGGAACAAGGTCTTTTACTGATACTTCTTTATAGATAAACATTCCTGCAATGAACGCCCATACAACTGCTACCGCTGCAGATTCTGTTGGTGTCAGTAATCCTGAATAAATACCACCCAAAATAATAACTGGAAGTAAAATTGCCGGAATTGCTTTTACGAAGTCTCTCCAAATTCTTTTAAGTTGGTCTTTTTTCTGCTTTTGGCCATTTCTCTTTACGGGCTAATAAGAGTACTACAACCATCAGTGTGATCATGATCATAATTCCAATACACATTCCTGATGTAAACATTTCACTGATCGATGCTCCTGTGATTGTCGCATAAACAACCATGATGATACTTGGTGGGATAATAGGTCCTAATCCTCCAGATACTACCAACAGCCCGGCTGTACGATCCTTTGGATATCCCATCTTCGTCATTTCTGGATAAAGCATAGATCCGATGGCAATAACTGTCGCTGGTGCTGAACCAGATAATGCTGCGAAGAAAGCACATGCAAGTACAAGGCTAATGCCATTCCACCTCTTACACCACCTACAATACTGTTTGCAAAGTCAACCAGTCTTTTTGAAATACCACCTTTTGTCATTAGGTTTCCTGCTAGAATGAAGAATGGAATTGCCATGATCGATGTAGATTCCAATCCTCCAAAAATTCTCTGTCCGATAATTCCTGTTGTTACAAGAAAGTCAGGGCTAAATACAATTGTTGTCCAGACGGCTGCTCCTAAAGCAAATGCAATCGGAACACCGATGATCAGAAACAATGCCATTGAACCAAATAATAGTAATCCTGTTCCCATTATGCTTCCTCCTCTTCATTTTTTCCTTTGACAAAATCTATGATCATACCGATCATCAGCAAACCTTGCACGATCACGATCATTGCAAAACTGATAACTAATGCTGCATATGGAACTGCCATTGGAAGATGTAATGCTGCTGATGTCCTGTCCTGTAACGATCTTGTTTGATTTACCATATTAACTGCTGCGATCAATACAGATACTGAGAATATCAAAACAACGATCTTAGATGCGATCTGTACTATTTTCTTGCCTGCTCCATGCAGTTTGTCTACAACTGCTGTTACCGCAATCTGTGTTCCATCTCTTAATCCTATTTCCGTCCCGATCAATGCCATATAGATCATGCAATAAGTAGATGCTTCATCAACCATGCGATTGGTTAATTTAAAAATATTTCGATTGACAACCTGAGCAAAAGAGCTTGCAACCATGATCACAAATGTTGCAACCATAATGACTTGTTCTACTTTTGTAAGTGTACCAAGTACTTTTTTCATCTTTATTCTCCTTTCGTTGGATGTTCCTTGATCGTTTGATCAACTGCTGCCTGCCATTTAGGATCAAATGTAAAATTCTTTTCTTTCGCTTCCTGTTTATAAGCTTTTCTTAACTGATCCATATCAATATTCCAGAATTTTACGCCTTTTTTCTTAAGTTCTGTTACGGCCTTATCATTCTCTTCTTTCAGATATTGACGTTCTGCCACATATCCTTCTTTGCATCCTTCCATAAATTCATCTTGCAGGTCTTTTGGAATCTTCTTCCATGCTTTATCTAAAATCATTACTGGAACATAAGTAAATGCATGATGTGAATAAGTTACGTTTTTTGTAACTTCATAATATCCGTTAGATAAACAGTTACTTACTGCATTTTCACATGCATCGATCGTTCCTTGCTGCAATGCAGTAAATACTTCGTTATATGCCATTGCTGTTGGCATTGCACCAAATGACTGGAATGCCGCCATATGATACTGATTCTGCATTGTTCTGATCTTAATTCCCTTATAATCTGACATTGTTTTGATTGGCTTTTTAGAGAATGTATCTCTGAATCCTGACTCAAGATATCCGATCACATGTACATTCAATTTGTCATATGCTGCTTTCTCAATCAGATCACCTACCGGTCCATCAACCGCTGCATGTGCCTGTTCTTATTCTCCCAAAGATAGGCTTGGTCAAGGATATTCATTTCAGGAATCCAGTTTGTTAACACTGAGTTCGCAGCAGATGCAATATCCAGATCTCCTTGTGAACAAGTTCTACAGAACCTCTTTCATCACCAAGTGCTCCACCTGTTACTACTACGATCTTGATTCGTCCATTGGTTTTCTTTAGAACCTCATCTGCCATTTTCTTAGCACCTTTGTAAATTGGAGATGCCTCTCCATCTACAATTGCCATTCGAAAAACAATCTGCTCTTCTTTTTTTTGCCGAACTCGTTTTTCCACACCCTGTTGCGGAAAATACCAGCAGTATTGATACAAGCATCAATGCTATTACTTGCTTTATTTTTCCCGCTCTTTGTCTTGCCATAATTTCTTCCTCCATTCTCACATTTTGTTTGTCATACTCGTTTCATCAAATTCATCCGATGTATTTGTTGTATTTATCTTCTCACTTGTCCGATGACTTGTCAATTATTTTCGATATTTTCGTTATTATATACATTATTTTCTTTTATTTTTGTATATTTTACACAATACTAATTTATTTTCTGCATAAAATTAGTCATACAACTTTACTTTTTCTTGTCGTACCTATTTACTTTTTTATTTTTCATGTTATAGTTTGATGTAAGTGGCAAAATCATTTTGAGCACTCTAATAATCAAATTTTAAATACCATAAAGGAGATCATCTATGAAAAAAGAAAATTGTTTTTACTGTACAAAAAACCATGAATTATCTGATTTAATGATTAAAATCTGTGATTTTGAGAATAGTACTTTGTATCTTTTCAAAGATCAACGTTATGCAGGTCGATGCGTGCTTGCTTTTCACGATCATCGAGAAGAACTTTTTGAACTTTCAGAAGAAGAACAAAAAGTATTTTTAAATCACTCTCAAAAGTTGCTTCTGTTTTGAAGAAAATTTTTCATGCAGATAAGATTAATTATGCGATATACGGTGATCTGGTTTCCCATTTTCATGTACATATCGTACCAAAGAAAAAAGATGGGCCTGAATGGGGAATACCATTTACAGATACGAAAGAAAAAATTTATTTAACAAACGAAGAATATCTATCTCGAATCAAACTTATCAAATCTTCTCTTTGATCAGAACTATAAATAAAAAATAGTCATCATATCAGCTTGTTTTCGCCGATATAATGACTATTTTTTACTTGTTTTCTAATATTCCATTTCTCAAAATATTAAGGTGTGTTACCATGCTATATTTTGCTTTATATATATCACGTTCTACGATTGCCTCTGCAATATTTCTATGCTGTATGATCGTATCATCCTTGTATCTATCTCTTGTAACTCCAATATTAAGTTGAACAGATGACGTGATCACTGGTATTAATTTCTTGACAACTGTATTCCCACTGCATTCTGCAACCATCTGATGAAAAAGTGCATCTTCCTGTCGATAAGGTTTATTTTCTTTAATTAGTTTTTCTACCTTATCACACACATTCATCATATTCTTTATCTGTTCTTTCGTTGCATTAACACATGCAAGTGCTGCTATCTCTGGTTCCAGCATCAAACGAACATCCATCATATCTAACGCAAGACTTTCATCTGACCCTTCAAAAGCTAATCCTAACGGATCCTCCGGAATACCATTCTTATATGAGACAAAAGTTCCAGCCCCTCTTCTAACTTCTAATATATTTCTAGAAACAAGGCTTCGGATCGCCTCACGAATCGTTCCTCGTCCAACGTTCAAACGTTTTTGCCAGATCATATTCATTCTCAAGCCTTTGACCCGGTTCCATATTATTATCTTTTATTAATTTGATGATATCATCTGCTGCAATCTGTGCAAGAGATTTTGTTTTTCCTTCTTTTTTCCATATTGTTCTTTCTATTATGCCAAGGAGATTACTCACGGAATGTAATCTCTCCTGTTTTCTCATCCATAGCATCTACGATCGCAAGGGATTCTAAGTGTGTCTGTTTTCTTAAGAAATCTCCACCTGGCTGGAATCCTTTCTCGATCACGACTCCTGCTCCGACCAGTTCTGCTCCGGAATCTTTGACTAATTTCGCTAATCCTTCTAAGGCTTTACCGTTGGCAAGGAAATCGTCGATCAGTAATACACGGTCTCCTTCTCCTAAGAATTCTTGGATACAATGATGTCATAGACTCTTCCATGTGTGAATGATTCTACCTTTGTTGTATATACATCTCCCGCGATGTTCTTTGTCTGTGTTTTCTTTGCAAATACGACTGGTACATCAAAAATCTCTGCCACAACACAGGCGATTCCGATTCCTGATGCTTCGATCGTAAGGATCTTATTGATATCTTCGCCTTCAAAACGTTTCTTAAATTCTTTACCGATCTCACGGAATAATTTTACATCCATCTGATGATTCAAAAAGCGGTCTACTTTGAGGACATTTCCTTCTTTCACGACTCCATCTTTTCGAATTCTCTCTTTTAATAATTCCATCACTTGGCCTCCACGCTCTTTTGTATTTTAAATAATATTTTAACTACTTTTGCCTCGCTTTGCAAGCATTGCTTGCATTTCTTTTGGATAATCTATATCGCAAAGTTCAGTTTCTTCCAATACCTTGAAAAATCTTGCATTTTCTATGTGTTTTTTGAGGATTTTCTTGCCACCTTGATCTTTTGTAAGCGATAACAATTCTCGTTTATATTTCTTTGAGAACCATACAGGATTCCCAAGGTTTTCTTCTGTTCTGACACAGCCAAGTTCACAAGATTCATCTGCCATAAAAGAGAGAAATCTTTCGATTGTCTCTCTTTTCATATTGGGCTGGTCTGCTACGAAAAATGCATAGAATTCTGCATCTTTCGCTGCTTTGATCCCTGCTTTGATCGACCATGAAATCCCATATTTACTTCTGGACAAAACACTGTCGTTATTGGGTCGTATTGTGTTTGCTTCATAATTTCCTGATACTGTGTGACAACAATGATCTCAAACCCTTCATGATCTTTGCATAGATCGATCAATCGGTCCAATCCATAACGATACATTGGTTTGGTTCCGATCATTTGCAATAATTTATTCTCCTGACCGAAACGTTTGCTGTTTCCTGATGCAAGATAAATGACCGCTGCTTTTATTTTATCCATGTTATATTATTCTTTCTCCAATAATCCCATAACGATCTTTTCACTGGTGATCGGCAATTCTCGGATCCATAATCCGGTTGCATTAAATACGGCATGGGCTAATGCTGGAGATGGTGTGTTGATAACGATCTCTCCAATGGATTTTGCTCCAAATGGTCCTGTTGGCTCATAACTGCTCTCAAATTCTACACGAAGCTTTCCAACATCGACTCTTGCTGGAACTTTATACTGCATGAAAGAATTTTGTTTTACATATCCATTTGGTGTGTAATCAACACCCTCATACAATGCCATTCCGATTCCCTGACCAAGCCCGCCTTCTACCTGAACTCTTGCAAGATTTGGATTGACTGGTGTTCCACAATCTACGACCGCAACATAATCTAAGATTTCAATATGTCCTGTCTCTTTATCAAGCTCAATCTCAACCATTCCTCCATAAATGGTGGTGGGGATACTGGAGAACTGTTTGTCTCTGTCACCTGGAAAGTTCATTATTGTTGCACATAGATGCTGTTGCGATGTCCACTAATGAAACTTCTTTGCCGCTCTCTGCATCTCTGACTTCTTTCCGTCAAATTCCAGAGTATCTGTATCTGCAGCTTCCATCATCTCAGCTGCTTTATTGAAAATATGTCCCTTTAATTTTTCGCAGGCACGTTCCACTGCTTTCCTGTGACGTAGGTAGAACTTGATGCGTAAGATCCAGAATCGTATGGTGATGTATCTGTATCTGCTCCGCTGACCATGATATCATCAATAGAACATTCCAGACATTCTGCCGCCATCTGGGCCAAGATCGTATCACATCCAGTTCCCATATCCGCTGCTGCAATAGAAAGTGTATACAATCCATCGTCATTTAATTTAATCGTTGCAGAACCAACGTCAACGCCCGAAATACCGGAACCCTGCATCGCCATTGACAGTCCGACACTTCGAACTTTTCCATTTCCCATATCTTTGCATGGATATTTTTCATCCCATTTGATCATCTCTTGCACGTGCAAGGCATCGATCCAAAGCACAGCTGTTTGCTGTTTCTCCATAATATGCTGGCATCACATCGCCTTCACGGACCATATTCATCTCACGGATCTTCGTTGGGTCCATTCCTATCTTAGCTGCAAGTTCACTGACTGCTGATTCCAGCGCAAACACACCCTGTGTCGCACCATATCCACGATAAGCCCCAGCTGACATACGATTTGTATACACAACATCATATGCAAAACGATGTGCTTCCAGATCTCGATATAACGGAATTGATTTATGCCCAGATAACCCTACCGTTGTTGGACCATGTTCTCCATAGGCTCCTGTATTGGATAATGTATAAACATCGATCGCACGGATCTTTCCATTCTTGTTTGCTCCGACACGAACTGTTACCTGCATCTCATGTCTTGGTGAAGATGCGATCTGAGACTCTTCTCTTGAAAAAATGATCTTGGATGGTTTCTTTGTCATCCATGTGACAAATGCTGGATATACTTCGGAGATAGAACTCTGTTTTGCTCCAAATCCTCCACCAATTCTTGGTTTTGATACACGAATCTTTGATTTTGGAATGCATAATGCATTGGATAAGATCCTTCGTACATGGAATACGATCTGTGTAGAACTAACAACGTTCAATCTTCCATATTCATCAATAAAACAATAAGTTCTGAATGTCTCCATCATTGCTTGCTGATTTGCTTTTGTATGATATGTATGTTCTACAACCACGTCGCAATCTGCTAATACCGCATCGACATCTCCTTCGTGTGTTTCTTCTGTTGCACACAAGTTTTTCTTATTATCTGCACCAATATTACATAATGCTTTCCAGTTATCTTCTGGATGCACTAGCGGTGTATCTTTATCCATTGCCTTACGTGGATCTAAGTTTGCTGGCAGTACTTCGTATTCCACACGTAACATCTTGATCGCCTGATCAACACACTTTTCATTCTCTCCGGCAACGATCGCAACAGGATCTCCAACATAACGGACATGCTGATCCAGAATCTGTCTGTCATATGGGCTTAATTCTGGATATGTCTGTCCTGCCATCGTAAAACGTTCCTGTGGCACATCTTCCCATGTATAAATCGCCTCAATCCCCGGCACTTTCATAGCAAACTGAGTGTTGATCGATTTGATCATTGCGTTCGCATATGGACTTCGAAGTAATTTCACGATCAGACATTCTTTTGGTGCCTTATCGTTTGTAAATACAGGTTTCCCTGTCACAAGTGCCATAGCGTCTTTTTCATGATCGGCTGGTTAACTACTTTCATTCGGCACCTCCATCTTTATTTTTCTTATATTCCAAAAAGTCTAAAATTCCTCGAAGTTGTCCTTCATATCCAGAACATCTGCAAAGATTCCCCGCAAGGTATTCTTTGATCTCTTCTTCACTCGGATCTGGAATCTCTCTAAATAATGCAATCGCTTCATGATCATTCCTGGGTTACAAAATCCGCACTGTTCAGCCCCTTGGTTCGCAATAAAAGCTCCAAACTCAGCTGCTTCTTCCTGCAATCCTTCTAAGGTATCGATCTTGTGTCCATCAACTCTTGCTGCAAGAATGGAACATGATAAGATTGGCTGGTCATCCATAAATACCGTACATAATCCGCAATTTGATGTCTCGCATCCACGTTTCACACTGTAACAACCAAGATCTCTGACGAGATCGATCAGGAGAGTGTCTGCATCAATCTGTGGGGTTACTTCTTTCCATTTAATGTAAATGTAATCTCCATGTTTATTTTTCTCTCCTTTCTTCTAACTGTTCAAAGCCTCTTCTTAATAAGACTTTTGATAACTGTTCACGGTAAGCAGCACTTGCTCTCATGTTGCTTCCAAAATTCATCTGACCGGTCACTTCATCTGCGAGTTTTCTTCTTCCTTCATCATCTTTGATCTGTTCCATCCACTGATCTGATAATCTGACTCTACAAGCTCTGGATGGTCTTGCACCGACAACCGCATATGCCTCTTTCTCACCTAATGAAACAGCGCAGGTCAAAACTGGAAAATCTGTCTTTGTATTTCTATGAGAAAGATAAACACTTTCCTGCGGATGCTTCTTAATGATCAGACGCACTAAAATATCATTTGGATATTTATTGGCTGCAAATTGATCTAATGGAATGATTCCTTCATGATGTAACTCCACATAACTGTCAAACGCCAGAAAACAGCTTAATACATCAGAAAAACCGAACTTCCAAAAATACTTCCACCTACTGTCGCAAGATTACGGAACTGCACTCCGACAATGTGTGTCACACTTTCTTTTACCGCTCCCTGACTCCATGTATTTAATCCTTCATGAAGTTCGATCTGTCTTAGTGTTACCATTGCTCCGATTGAAAATTCCTCATCATTTTCTTCAATCTGATCAAGTCCAAGACCCGACAGATCAATTGCTTTTTGTACATTTCTTGTGACCATCTTAAGCCACAACATGCCACCGATCACGCAGTTGGTCTTCTTCTGATTCAGCTCATAAGCTTGCTCAAGACTTCCTACTTTGACGTATTCCTTGATCTTTAACATCTTATTTCTCCTTTAATTTTTTAAAATATCCCTTGTTTATACATTCTTTCACATTCTACAGAGCAACACAGGCAATTGGCAAAAAAGAGTACTTTCTGAGAAAGTACTCCTTCAGGTATCGTCCTATAATCCCCAGTATTCTCCATAGGTATCTTTGATGTTCTGTACATCGCTGTCTGTAATTCCATCAATCGTACTCTTAACAAACTGGTAAGTTCTTGGTCTCTTTGATCTTAATGCGGATGGATGCTCCTTATAATCCTTGTAAGATTCTGCAAAATACTCAGATGCTGATTTGATCGCATATGCTTTGTTATATCCATCATATTTATTCTTCTCAGCATTGTAAATTGACTTCCATTGACTCGTTCCAACTTTATCTCCTGCAAGGAAATTAGCAAAATGTCCTAATTCGTGAAGTAATACAGAAGATCTCGCACTCTGAAGTGCGATCTTATGGCTCTTAACGCTAAATACACCTGTCGCTTCCGCATTTTTATCAATCACCATCTTAAACTTCAGATCTTCAAATGCATTCAAGATCTTACCATCTGCCTGAGAACCAAGTGTTCTTAATGTTGTTCCAGAAACACCAGACATCTGACTCAATTCAACCGTTGTTGTCTTGATCGTTGTCTGAACGACTGTCTTGATCGTTCTCTTCTTAGAACCCTTCTTGTCATAATCCTTCTGTGTTTTGACAACTTTTGTATTCACAACCTTACGTCTGGAATGATTCTGAGATGTTGTTGTTCTTCTTGTTGTTATTTTGCTTCTGCTTGCTTTCTTCTTAAGCTTCTGGATTCTTGTGCTTTTCTTTGTTGTTTTCTTCGTCGTTACCTTCGGTTTCTTGCCAAGCGGTACTTGAATCCCATCAATTGATGTTGTTGCTTCGCTTGATGCTGCATAGTATCAACGCTTTCATAGGAAGCCATCTGCTTCTCAAACTTCTCCTGCCGACGGTTATTGTAAAATGTGACTCCACCAAAAACCAATGCAAGAGCTACCACCACGGACACCAATCCGACCATGACTTTCTTCTTCATAACTCTCGCCCCTTCTTAATATTAATATCTATACTCTTTGCTTTTATCTCTCAGTCCTCGCGTGAGAGACACTCACCCTATAATATATTTTTATCGTACAATATTCGCACTTTTTTTGTCAATAAATTCCGATGGATTTCAGCCTGTTTCTGACCATATTTCTTAGCGGATCCTTTTTATTATCATTTCTGGATTGGATGCATATAAAATCGCAGTTTCTTTGCGGGAGTTTGACAGTTAAATAAATTAAAAACACTTTGCAGGCCTTATAAAACCTGCATTTTTTATGTCAATTTTTTTGAATTTATACGTGCTTGTTTGTGCTTGTTGTGGTATAATAAAAAGAAAGGAGTTTTTTATGTATATAAATATCACTGGCAGCCCTAATAACAAAGATGTATATATTTATCAATCCTATCGCAAAGATAATGGAAAAACTTCCTCTCGTATTTACAAAAACTTGGTAAATTCAACGATCTTCTGGAACGATTCCATGGTGATGAACAGAAATTATTGATATGGGCAAAAGAACAGGCGAAAATAGAAACCAAACTTATAACCAACAAAAAGGAACGATCTCTGTTGAGTTCTCTCAGGCTACATGTAATTCCGAAAAATGAACTTCGTTCTTTTTTCTGCCGGTTATCTTTTCCTTCAATCGATCTGCTCGCAGCACCGCTTGATAAGATCTGCAGATCCATCAAAAACGTCATAAGTTTAAATATGACCTGCATGCTATCTTTACAGATCTTATCTATGCAGGATACTCTCTCCTTCCAGCAAACTGAGCAGTTATGATTTTTGTAAAACATTACTGGAGCCACCAAAATACAATCTATCCGATGTTTACCGTGCTCTCTCTGTGATCGCTGAAGAATCTGATTGTATTCAAAGCGAACTTTACAAAAATTCCAATTTCGTTCATCCGCGGAATAAAAAGATCCTTTATTATGACTGCACAAATTATTACTTTGAGATTGAAGAAGATGATGATCTTCGACGTTACGGAAAAAGCAAAGAACATCGACCGAATCCTATCGTGACAATGGGATTGTTTATGGATGCCGATGGAATCCCTCTGGCTTTCGATATCTTTCCTGGAAACAAAAATGAACAGACAACTTTGAAGCCTTTGGAATCAAAAATCCTGCAGGACTTTGATTGCAGTGAGTTCATCTTCTGTTCTGATGCCGGACTCGGAAGTGCCAACAATCGTCGATTTAACACGCTGGGGAACCGAGCATATATCATTACCCATTCTTTGAAAAAAATGAAGAAAGAAGATCGTGATATTGCTCTTAACCCAGAACAGTTCCGTAAGCTTGGATCTGATCGTTTTATTGATCTCCGGACACTTGACGAAAAAGAAGAAGATGTGTTCAATTCCATCTACTATAAAGAAATCCCTGTTGTCACTGGAAACATGATGAAAATCTGATCATCACTTATTCTCCGAAATATAAAGCTTATCAGCGAAAGATCCGTTCCCGTCAGATCGAACGTGCAAAAAAGATCATTGAAACACCTGGCCGAAAACATAAAGGGAAAAATCAGAACGATCCCATGCGTTTTGTCAAAAAAACATCCGTAACACCGGATGGCGAGATCGCAGAGAAAAAAGTATATGATATCGATCTGGAACAGATCAAAAAGAAGAAATGTATGATGGATTTTATGCTGTGATCACAAATCTGGAAGGTGATATCCGTAAGATCATAAATATCAATAAACAGCGATGGGAGATTGAAAAGAATTTCAGGATCATGAAAACAGATTTTGAAGCTCGTCCTGTGTATGTAAGAAGAGAAGATCGTATCAAAGCACATTTTATGACATGCTATATAAGCCTTCTGCTCTACCGCCTTTTAGAGAGGAAACTAGGAAATACCTATACTTCCAACCAGATCATAGAAACTCTCCGTTCTATGAATATGACGTTATTAATACAGCCAGCGGTTACATCCCATCTTATACAAGAACTGAACTAACGGATGATCTCCATAAAACTTTTGGATTTCGAACAGACTATGAATTTATCACAAAAGCATCCATGAGAAATATCATCAAACAGACAAAAGCAATTAAGAAAGAAAACAAGTAAAACAACACAAATCGCTGCAAAATAAAAAGCATCCAGAAAGCCCTGATTTACGAGCTTTTTTGGTACTTTATTCCTTTCCAACTGTCAAAGATGGGTATTTACTTCCTCTAGTATAACAGATTCACAATATGCCTGCTAATTTCACTTACGTATACAAATGCTCCCTTACATAATTCAAAAACTGCTTCTTTGCATAATCCAATGGCTTATTTTTTCTATAAAATAATGATATCACAGAATGTAGTTCATCTTCTAGTGGTATCATTTTAACTCCAGCACATTTAGCTTCTCTATAAACCGTTGAAAATGTGATCGTAACACCAACCCCTTCACTTACAAAACTCATGATCGTATTTGCTTGTGGAAATTCAAAAGCTATTTTCGGTTCAAATCCTGCTTTCTCACAACTCTTATAAAACACTTCGTAACTTCCGCTGCCTCTCTCTGGAAATATAAAAACATCATCTTTCAATTCTTTCAGTTGAAGTCGATCTCTTCCATAAAGTGGATGTTTTTCATATAACACTGCACACAATTTATCATCATACAGTTGGGAAAAACGGAAATTTTTCTGATCTTCCATCATATTTTCTCTCAAGATCAAGAAATCATAACGATCGGAGTTTCCTGAATCTCACTTGCGATCCTTTCATCAATCACAAGTTTGATATCTGGATATTCTTTCCTGAAATCCGCCACCAATCTTGCAAAATGATATGGTGCAAGAACCGGCATACAACCAATCTTAATTTCCTGATTTTTCTGAACATTCTTCAGCATCTCTTCATAGGTTCCCGTCATTTTCTTTGCATAAGACAAAAAGATCTCTCCTTCTTTGGACAACTCAAATTTCCTTGTATTCCTGCGGATCAGTGTAATTCCTAACTCATTTTCCAACTTACGGATCTGTTTTGATAATGCACCTTGTGTCATATTACAGGCATATCCAGCTTCTGTGAAATTTTTCTGTTTACATAATTCCATATAATAATATAATTGCTGTATTTCCATTTTCCATATCCTTTTCAAATATCTCCGTATATTCCTATTTGGAATATATCAAATCTCAACTGGAATTGCAATACTTCGCTCTCACTATATATAATAAGAAACACAAAAGGGAATACGATTGATAAAATATGAAATTTTGATGAAAGGAATCGTTGATATTATGAAAAACAAAAAAAGATTTTTTTACCATAGATTGTTATTTTATATTTTAGGACTGTTGATCATGTCTGTTGGTTCTAATTTATTTTTGAAAGCAGCTCTTGGAGTTGCACCTAGCTGTACGATGGCTTTAACATTAAGTTATCTTTCCCCAGTTCACAGCTATGCTTTATTTAACTTCCTGATCAACTCTGCTTTCTTGGTTTGTGAAGCTCTGATCCTTCATGAATTCGGGAAAATGCAGTTGACTCAGCTTGGTTTGACTTTTGTTTATTCTTTATTTATCGAATTTACTTCTTATGGTTTATTCTTTATTGAACCTCATGGACTTGCCGCTAAGATTTTACTATCTGTCATCGCATGTGCCGTTCTATCAATAGGTGTCGGATTCACGATCAGTTCTGGGTTCGCTGTTATGCCAATGGAAGGACTTGTGAAAACTATCTCTGATAAAAAAATATAAGCTTTGGCGCTGTCAGAGTTTGTCTGGAAGTTTTATTTACTATATGTTCTGCGATCGCTTCTTTTGTATTGCTTCCAGAATTACCATCCGTCGGAATCGGAACCGTGATCGCCGCTTTCTTAAGTGGTAATATTACAAATATATTTTCTTCTCTATTTCATAAAAGAATCAATGCCTACCTTGGATTTCAGGCATGATCCTACAGAAAACCTAATCTCAAATGAACCTCTTTGGATTACGGTTTTTATTTTATCCTGATTCTTTAGTTTTTGCTTATTCCCATGGATCAATTTGCTGATTCGTCGGTACGACTTTGATCTTCTTTGAAATCGTTATCTTTGTCCCTGTTTTTAATTTTGCAGAAATCGTCGCTGTTCCAGCTTTATTTCCTGTAATTCTTCCATTCGAGTCAACAGATGCCACGGATGGATTACTACTCTTCCATGATGCGAAAGATGATGCATTGATCACCGTTGGATACACTCCATACTCTTTCATCATTTTTCCTTGATATGTTGGCTTCATCTGCATTTTCTCTGTTTCCCATATTGTGCCATATCTGCTGTCTAGTTTTAAATAGCTCTTCTTTAAATATGAATTCTTTGTCACAATATTTTTGTAAATTGCTTTCTTGCCTTGGATTTTTCTACTTTCTTTGCTTTGGAACTGCTAAAGTCTAATACCCAGGTATTGGCTTCGTATCCGTCTCTTGACACAACCGTAACTGCTGCAACCCCTACACTTTTTGCATTCGAAAGTAACAGACCTTTTCTATGTGTGGAAGAATTGATCCAACCTTTACGATCTGTTTCGGTGTAGTTCCTGCGGATTGTGCGCAGTTTTCATAGATGATCTTCTTGTTGATACTTTTTGAAAGCTTTCCATTTGGTCTTCTATGCGGACTTGTTTCTGGAATATAGATCGTTGTTTCAAATCCACGCATAATTGCTGAATTTGTCAATCCTCGATCCATCTTCAATGCTTTGCGTCCATTTTTCTTACGGTATTTGTTCACTTCTTTTAAGATTTTCTGTGCATCGTTATAATCCTGATATCCTGTAACAGATAATTTCCCTGTAGAAGCAGCCTCTACCTTCTTCTGACTGACTCCTGCAGTTGTAAATAGCATTGCCGCTGCTAATGCAATACTGGCAGCTCTTCTTGATAGTTTCCTCATAAACTTTCTCCTTTCATACTTTTGATCATGCTACCTTTATATAATTTGTGCGCAGATATCATTCAAACAACATCTGTCACAATGAGGCTTTGTTCTTGCCGTACAGACATCCCTTCCATGCCATACCAGCCTGTGGCAGAAATCACTTCCTTCTTCTGGTGGAATGATCTCCCATAATGCCATCTCAACTTTTTAGGGTCTTTTATCCCATCAACCAATCCAATCCGGTTGACCAAGCGGATACAATGTGTATCCGTAACGATCGCAGGTTTGCCAAAAACATCTCCCATGATCAGGTTGGCACTTTTTCTTCCGACCCCAGGAAGACTTAGGATCGATTTAAAATCGGTTGGGATCTTACCGTTATATTCATCTCTTAAAACTTCATACATTTGCTGATATCTCTTGCCTTGCTCTTTCCAAGACCACAGGGCCGTACGATTTCTTCAATATCTGCAACATCTGCTGCTGCCAATGCTTCTACTGTTGGATATTTTTCAAATATCCTTTTACTACGACATTTACTCGTGCATCCGTACACTGAGCCGCCAGTCTTACACTAACTAATAATTTCCACGCCTGATCATATTCCAGTGTGCAGTCTGCATCTGGATATTCATTCTTCAGACGCTCAATGACTTCTAGTGCCAGTTCTTTTTTATTCATAACCGTGTCCTCCTTGAAGGTTGTTTTATCCTTATTATACCTTGTATTTTTGCATATTTCTATGCTATAATGATTTTGTATTTTTTGTTCATCGAAAGACTAACTATTAAAAGTCAAGCCTTAAAATGATATTTTTGAATAAAGTACAGAAATGTATTTTTAGATATATTTGGAACTCAGTTAGAGTTCATTGAACCTTGAAAACTGCATGACAAAAAGAGCATCGTGACAGGTGCTCAAAAAAGAGTATTGAATTAGAAAGATT
>ENA-OQJH01000425-OQJH01000425.1-human-gut-metagenome-genome-assembly--contig:-NODE-425-length-23774-cov-3.337337_pt1 | contig 23774 bp, 21 predicted proteins | sample MGYA00242597_ERZ504763 | MGnify/ENA primary metagenome ERZ504763 (study PRJEB26092, sample SAMD00036359) | human gut metagenome | host: Homo sapiens | study: EMG produced TPA metagenomics assembly of...
GGAGCCACCGTATTTGCCCCGGTGTGAATCTGACCGATTTCTCGGCCATCTATCAAGTGTGTTTACCCCCCAAGAAACAGGAGAGGTTATTTTCAACTTTTATAGTTGTGGAGCTACACAATTATTGATAAATGGTGAAGAAGTAAAGAAATTCACCAACAAACATGGGGGCAGGGACAAGCTTACGCCATGCATGCAGAAGCCGGCAAGCCATACGATATAGAAATCCGCTTCCAATACTTTAGTGGAGACGCACAGTTGAATTTTGATCTTGGGTTTAAAGAAGAAGTCAACATTAAGAATACGGTAGCAAAAGTGAAAGATGCTGATATAGTTATATTTGCAGGCGGTATATCTCCAAGTTTGGAAGGAGAGGAGATGGGTGTCAATTTACCGGGATTCCGCAAAGGAGACCGTACTGACATCGAGCTTCCAGCTGTTCAGCGTGAATTAATAAAAGCACTCTGTGATGCCGGGAAAAAAGTTATTTTCGTTAATTTTTCCGGATCACCCATTGCTATGGAGCCCGAAACCAAATATTGTCAGGCCATTTACAAGCATGGTATCCGGGACAATCCGGAGGTAAAGCTGCCGCCGAAGTCTTGTTTGGAGATTACAATCCTGCAGGACGACTGCCCGTTACTTTTTACCGGAATATAGCGCAATTGCCTGACTTTGAAGATTATAATATGACAGGACGCACTTACCGTTATTTTAAAGGTGATCCTCTTTTCCCGTTCGGTTATGGTTTGAGTTATACCACTTTTAACTATGGTAACATCAAACTGGAGCAAACGATTAAAGTAGGGGAAACTGCCAAAATGGTTATTCCTGTAACCAATGCCGGTAATCGTGACGGGGAAGAAGTAGTACAGGTATATCTGAAAAACAAGAAGATACGGAAGGACCGACTAAAACACTGCGTGCTTTCAAACGTGTACAAATTCCTGCAGGAAAAACAGTCAATGTAGAATTAGAGTTAACACCCAAACAATTGGAATGGTGGGACGCGCAGACAAATACCATGCGCACCATAGCCGGAAACTTCGATATAATGGTAGGGGGTAATTCTAAAGATGCTGAATTACAAGTAAAGACGCTGACACTGCAATAATAACTCCGAATAAAATAAATCAAGTCTGCGGCATTTTTGTCAAACTCTATATTTAAAACAAAAAATGCGCACTTGATAAAATAAAACATCAGAATAACTCAATCTGCTTATCTGCCTTTATTTGTTGCACAAAATAGTTGTCATGACTCACCACCAACAAAGTGCCTTGATAATCCTTCAAAGTTTCGGTCAAGATCTCCATACTCAGAATATCAATATTATTAGTAGGTTCATCCACAATAAAAACATCGGGGGCCTGTGCACTCACCATAAGACAACAGAGAGAAAGTTTCATCTTCTCACCTCCACTCAGATAGCTACACTTCTTGTTCCATGTGGAAACAGGAAACAAAAAACGGTTGAGAATCGTTCTCAATTCATTATCATACAATTCACTATTGAATAAAGCAAGTTGTTCTAATACCGACAAATCATTACGAATTGTAGAATATTCCTGATCAAGATAAACGTACGTCAGCCCTTCTGCCTGTATCAAAGAACCTTGAGTAGGAGCAAGACTTCCGGTTATCAACCTCAATAAAGTTGTTTTACCACTACCATTACTTCCTTTCAAATGAATACGGTCACCACTTTGATGGTAAACTCAAGAGGAGAAGACCACAAAGGATTTTCTCCATACGAATAATTCACACTTGAAGCTACGATAAGTATCTTACCGATATGCAAAGAAGATGAATTGAAATTTACTTTCATCGTCTTCATATCAGGTAAAGCTTTACGCAGTTCTACTGTTTCTCCTGCCAAAACACGGATCTTATCAGCATGAACATCTCCTAAACGGACAGCACTTTTCTCAGCCTGATCCCTGAATGTATGCATTGCCATCTTTCCGACTCCTTTCTTCACATTTTGTTTTTTACCTCGCACATCATGCTTTTGTTGACGCTCCATTACCTCACGTGCCTGCTTCCGGGCTTTTTGTAATTGCTTTTCATTCTCCTCCAACCGGGTTTGCAGAGCTTCTACAGCCAATTTCTTCTGTTCTTTATAGAAATCGTAATTTCCAGCATAATAAGTGACACCTTTTGCAGTAAGCTCATAGGTAGAAGAAAGTAAATTGAGTAATGTCCGGTCATGGCTGACAACCAGTATCCCTGCCGTAGCAGTAGTTATAAAACGGTACAGCCGGATACGGCTTTCGTCATCCAAATGATTGGTAGGCTCATCCATCAAGATAAAAGCAGGAGAGTATATAGTAATTCCTGCTAGAAAAACTTTTGTTTTCTCACCGCCACTCAACAAATGCATGGGATAGGAAAGAGGTACTCCTACCAACCCCCATTCATTCAAAGCAGCAACCGCTTTCTCTTCTATTTTCCAGTCATCCGCCAAAGCCGTAAAATGCTCTATCGAAGCATCTCCCTGTAAAATGGCATGAAGTGCATATAACTTTCTTTCTATTCCCAATGCCCCGGCTACTGTCAAATGATTAAACTGACCAAAATGCTGTGGAATAGAATAGGGGATATCCGGACATATAATTTGTCCTTCAGAAGGTAATAGCTCTTTAGTTATCAATCGCATCAAGGTAGATTTTCCCGAACCGTTGTTTCCGATGAGGCTACTTTTTGCCCTTTACTGATAGTAAAACTGACATTACTGAAAAGCACATCTTTATCCGGATGCATGTAAGTAATGGACTGTACATGTATACACATACTCTTTCTAAGAATTTTAAATATGAATACTGAAAAGTTCGTAGTTGGAATAAGAAGACAACTATTGCGCAACAAACGAAATTATTTCGCCTGCTGTTCCAACGTAAAAACAAATAGTTGTATGGAAATGAATGTTTTAAATTCTCATCGGAATATTTTTAAATTTGCGAGGCAAAGATAGCAGGTTTATGGAACATAAAAAATATTCCCCAATCTAAATGAATAGATTGAGGAATATCAGAATAAAAAATCTATTTATTCAAATGAAGGCAAAGTCACAGAGAAATGAGGATTCGGAGTATGCTGTGTTCTGATAATCTCTTTCATTTGTTTCACAATATCCGGATGTCCGGCAGCGATATCATGGTCTTCATGAATATCTGTAGCAAGATTGTAAAGGAAAGGAGTCCCTTTTTTCACTACCATCTTCCAGTCTCCCATACGTACACCAATCTGATCGGTTTCATCAAATTCCCAATACAAGAAATCATGTTTCTTCTGTCCTTCCTGTCCTAACAAAGTCGGAGCAAAAGAAATACCATCAAAATAATCCAATGTCTTTTTTCTTGTTAGTGTACTTCTTCACATAATTCTTCACACCTGCCAAGTCACAAAATGTAGGCATCAAGTCATAGAAAGCTAACTGATGATCATTAACCGTTCCTTCGGGTACTTTACCCGGCCAACGCACAATGAACGGAATACGAATCCCCCCTTCATAACATTGACGTTTCAATCCACGAAGTTTGCCATCACGACCAAAGAAGGTAGGGTCAGCTCCCCCTTCTTCATGGGGGCCGTTATCACTGGTAAAAATCACAATGGTATTTTCGTCCAGTCCTTTCTCCTTTAATTTGTTCAAAACTTCTCCTACATAATAATCCAAGCGAGTAATCATGCCGGCAAACTGCGCATGGGTGTGTACCGACGGATTATATCTTGATCCTTCCTGTCCACCCCAAGTTTTATCTTCAAAAAACTTCTTTTGATAACCTGTCAGAATAGAATCTTCGGGCTGCGCCAGCTCTGCATGAGGAAGCGTATAAGTAAAAATACCAAAGAAAGGTTGCTTGCCATCCTGTTTATCCAACCATTTCATTGCTTCTTCATGGATCATATCCGCAGAATATTGCGGACGTTTGAAATAGTCCTTACCAAACATAGGATAGTTGATATTCTCATCCATCACTACACGAACCACTGCCGTATCACCAGCCGATTTACTATACCGGTTCAGGAAATTCGGATAATATAAATGAGCCTGAAACTGACAAATATAACCATAATATTCATCAATACCCCGTTTGTCCGGCGTAGACACAGATCCCTCATAGCCCCTGCCCATTTACCAAACATACCGGTAGTATAACCGTTATCTTTCATTATTTCAGGTATAATCACATGACCGGGATCGTATGGATGTTGCCCCACCACGGCATATTCCTTATTATTTCCATACATCACAACAGGGGCATCGCGCCAGTACTCTTTGTTCCCACGTACTTCACAATGTCCGGAATGTTGTCCAGTCATAAATGACGCACGTGATGGAGCACTCACCGGACTACCGGCATACGCTTGTGTAAAACGCATACCTTCTTTAGCCATATTATCAATATTCGGTGTACTGATGTAGGACTGACCATAACACCCTAAATCACCATAACCCATATCATCACACATAATATAAATGATATTCGGTTTAGGAGTTTTCTGAGCATAAGCGCCTAATAGAGGAAATGCTAATCCACTGGTTAAAAGAAAGAGGTTTCGATTTTTCATATATTCTGTTTTTTACTGAATTTAATAATTACTACTCCTGCTATAAACATCGGCAATTTAGAGAAAATATCCTAGGCTGCAAAGCTATAGAAGAAAAAAATATCATTCACCTACTCTCGATAATAAGGATTCAATTTCACAGGAATAGGAGCATGAGTTTCTTGAATCCACTTCATCAGTTTCTGATAAAGTTCTCCTCGCTTTACAGGATTTGAACCTGATAGATCTTGTGATTCTCCCAGATCATTCTTCAAATTAAACAGTTCCATAGACTTATCTTCATAATGATATATCAATTTCCAATCACCTGAACGAATACTGGAATAAGGTTTTGCACGGAAATCTCTTCCCCCGTTTAAATAAGACTCCAAATAAGCCGGAAAATGCCAGAAAAGATCACGTTCCGTCTCATTATTATTTATAAGCGTAAAAATATCTTTTCCATCTAAGTTAGCAGGAATCTTACCCTGTGCCAAAGTAACAAAAGTTGGATAAAAATCAACTCCTGTTATTGGAACAGATGAACGGATGCCTCCTTCTATTTTACCAGTCCACCTTATAATCAACGGCACACGGCTCCCACCTTCATAAGGCATTCCCTTTCCTCCATTTAACGGATAATTGTCTGTCACTGGTTCCGAACCTCCATTATCTGAATAAAAAATGACTATTGTACGATCTGCTATTCCTAATGTCTTAATAACTTGGCATATCCTACCAACACTATCATCTAGTTTTTCAATCATTGCAGCATATATAGGATTCTTATGATATTTACCGGGAGTTTTATTACGATATTTATTTATCAATGAATCAGGTGCTTGCAAAACCGTATGTACGGCATGATGGGACAAATGTAAGAAAAAAGGACCTTCACTATGAGATTTTATAAAAGAAACAGCTTCTTCAGTCAACCGATCAGTAAGATATTCACCCAATATACCTTCTTCTAATCCCACATGACATTTACTTTTATCAGGCAGACAATAGGGATAAAAATAAGAATAGGGAGCTCCTGCTCTATTACCGCCCACATTCCATATAAATCCCTGTGACAAGGGTCCTGTACCGTCCTCATCATCCCCCAAATGCCACTTCCCGATATGACCACACTGATAACCCTGTTCTTGCAAAGCCTCGGCCATAGTCACAAAGTCGGCACAGACATCTTCTACATTGGGAATAGCTATATATTTACGTTTGGTACGATCACCACGGTCGGGAGGACTAACTGTATATACTCCATGGCGTGGCGTGTACATTCCTGTCATCATACAAGCACGGCTAGGTGCTGAATTGGCGGCTGCAGCGTAAGCATTGTCAAACAATATTCCTTCTGTAGCAAGACGGTCTATATTAGGAGTTTCATAATAATCACTGCCCATTACACCCAAATCCGTCCAACCTAAATCATCAGCCAAAATAAACACGATATTAGGTTTTTCTTTTGTAACTATATCGATAGAAAAGCTCTGTTGTATTCCTACGGTACACAACACTACAGTAGTCAATCCTATTTTCTGAAATCTCATTTTATTTCGATTTTTCTAAGTTTAAAAACCAAACAAGACCGTCTCCATACGTTATTCCGCATTTGAGACAGCCTCATTCGTATCACACTATAAATTACCAACCAGGATTCTGTTCCAGTTCTGGGTTCAATAATATTTCGGTAGTCGGTACTTGATACAAATAATATTTATCTAACCAACCTTTACCTTCTTTTAGAGGATCATTGAAAAGATACAAATTACCTTCCGTCAATGAACCGTCAGTTCCATCAGAATAACCAGTTTCAGGATTATATAAAGTCATATTATTTTTCATTGCCTCTTCTTTACTCATCCAAAGACCAGTTGCAGGTTTATTGAGGAACCACGGAGCCATACGCCAACGACGGATATCATAAATACCAAATCCCTCACCCATCAATTCTATAATACGTTCGCGACGAATTTCCCATAAGACAGGATCAACCAAAATACCACTTTCATTACCTTTAGGATAGTATTTTCCACGGTTAGGATCAAAACTATCATTAATGTCAGCAACCACCATTTTGACTACACCGGCACGATCACGCAACTTATTGATTGTTTTGTCTGCAACCCCTTGGTCAAATACTCCCAATTCAAATTTGGCTTCAGCTTCATTCAACAGGACTTCTTCAATTTTAAAAATAGGTTTGTCAGCTGTATTCAAATTACCATTATTAAAGCTGGTTTCCCAGTTATCCCAATTCTTCCATACATAGTAGCCTGAACGGCAAGTCACAAATGCTCCAGTACCTAATCTTGGTATTTCAGGTACAAGTGATGCACTCCAGTTCTGCCCAGGCAAACGTTTCATACCAACACCCGGGTTACTGCAACTTTCATTTGCTCCCATAATATCAATATATTCACGGTCTGCCGGATTGTCTGTATACGACAGGTAGGATAGTCGCCTTTTCCAGATTTTACTTTATAAGGAGGTATAACCGTGTGATACAAACGCGGGTCACGGTCACGAAATACCGCATACATGTCCTTATTTCCATGGTAGCCCGATCCGTCAGCCAAAATCGGCTTGCCATTCTTCATCAAATAAAGATCTACCGTATTCTGGTTCATCTCCACATAGTGTGAAGAAGTATGTTCAATATAACTCATGCCCATAGGATTTATATCCTTCACATAAGATTTATAGAGAATGATACCTGGAACTTGTCCCAAATCCTCTGTTGTCCACATTTCACCATATCCGGCACCGGGTTGACCGTCTGTTCCTGTGTAAAGAGTAGGATAAGCGGCCATTAATAACTCGGATGCGCGTACACACTCTTGCAGATATTTTTCAGCATCACCCAATTCATGATATTTCCTCCATGTACCTTCACGTAATCCGAAACGCGAAATAACGGCACGTACACAATCTTGGTTAATCGTATTGTCCCCATCCTGTGATGTGAAATTTCCAATATTCTGTTCCGCCCATTGCAGACGTTCCAATACCTTGTCGCTACGGTTTTTCTATCCACACGAGGTCCATAAGCTTCGGGAGAATCTTCCTGCAATACCTGGTCCACCCAAGCACATCGCCAAAACGATCTATCAATCCATATACCAAAAAGAATGAAAAAATATCCTACTGCACGCCAATGGTCTTTCTGAGCCTCTGTCATACTAGAATTATCAATGTGTGAAAGCATGATATTGACACGGCGGATAAATGATTTAAAATCCCAGCCATTACCGGATGCTACACTGGCAACTGTCTGATAAGCAAATTCATTGTAGCCACTTTCATATTTTTGCTGAAAGTATCCTGCTGCCATATCGCCCTTATACTGTCCGTCTTGTCCGAATCCTTGTAAGGAAGTGCGAATAGTATTATTTGTAAACATCTCATAACAAGGCCACATAAAAGCCTTGAAGTTATCGTAGGAATTGAATGCATTATTCTCCGTCAAGTCTGTAACAGGAGTCTTTTCCAAGAACTATCATTACAACTAGAGAGGCTGATTCCTGCGAGAATTGCTAAACTTATAAATAATCTTTTCATATACTCGTACTAATTTAAGGTTTATAATGTAAGATTAAGCCCAAAGGATACTGTGCGGAATGCGGGATAATCCCATTTCAGCGTTTCCGGGTCGATACCCTTTGGCAATGATGAGAACGTTGCCAGATTTTCTACACTGACAAAAGCACGTAACTGCGACAAAGATATTTTGGTAATCCATGCTTTGGGGAATGTATATGACAAAGTAACATTCTTGATACGCAGATAAGAAGCATCGGACAAGTACTTGTCTGACTGGCGGTAATTAGAGCTTGGTTACCATAGTTGCCATAAATACGTGGGAACTCAGCATTAGGATTAACTGCTGTGTAATCACCATTGGCAGCATCTACCGGTTGCCAGTAATCACCCAAACCTTTATATAAAGGAATAAACTTAAAGTCAGAATATAATGGGAAAGTCAATGTATTGGCAATCCATTTATCGCGTTTACCGGTTCCTTGCAAAAAGGCACTCAAATCAAAACCTTTATAGTTTAATCCTAGATTAATACCATAAAGATAACGAGGAGTTCATTACCAATCACTTTACGGTCGCCCGGATTATTCAACGTATTGTTACCGCTGGAAATCATATTTGTCCCTCTTTCATCATCCATTAAGTTCTTGAACTTCACATCACCCGGACGAGGATTATAGCCATCTATGCTTGGAACGCCATCCTTTAATTTCCATGAAGAAGTATCGACAAAATCGTCTACGGTATAATAACCATCTGTTTCATATCCCCAGATTTCGCCTAATTCCTTACCTTTATAAAACTCCCAAAATGTATATGTTCCACCCGTCAGCGCATTCGTCTTTTGGCTGCTTAATATGTAGGATGAGTTACTGTCATACTTCACAATCTTTGACTTGCTGTCGGACAGGTTGAAACCGACTCGGTAGCTCACCTTTCCAATCTGGTCGCGCCAATTGAAACTCAGTTCCCAGCCACATGTACGCATATCTGCCGTATTCTGATAAGGAGCATCCGCACCTACTACAGCAGGCAATTGCACACCCGGAGCAAGCATGCCGTTCGTATTACGCTGATACCAGTCAAAAGTACCTGTGAAGCGATTACTGAACATAGAGAAATCAATACCGATGTCTAATGTCCCTACCTTTTCCCAAGTAAAGTTACGACTTACCAATGAAGGAATAGAAGTAATAGCGGTTACATAATTACCATTGGATATCCAACCATTGTATTTATTATTCACCGCCATAGTTGGAATAAACGAATAAGCAGGCACGTTCTGGTTACCAATCATACCATAAGAAGCACGTAGCTTCAAAGAACCTAACCAATTCTGAGTACTTTCCATGAATTTTTCCTGTGCAATGTTCCAACCGGCCGAAACAGAGGGGAAGAAACCGTAACGTGATTCTTTAGGAAACTTAGAAGAACCGTCATAGCGTCCATTTACTTCCAGCAAATATTTATCCTGATAGTTGTAATTCACACGGAAGAATCCGCCGCGAACAGAAAACTCATTATACTTGTCCGTAGCTTTCAATGTAGATGTACCCGAACCCAATGAAGGCACCTCAATAACAGCTTGTCCATAGGATAAAGCCTCCATTGTTTCCTGATAACTGGATTCCTGATTGAAACCTGCCATTACCTTAACTGATGATTACCCAATGAGAAATCATAAGTACCATACAAGTTGATTGAGTTATAGTCGGTATATCTTTTCTTTTTTTGTAAATAGTCATTGGTCGGAGTCGTGTCTTTACCACCTTGCACAGTAGTATATACCACACTTCCCGTATACCAACTATAATCATATATATTCTTGTCGAAGTATATTCAAATGCTATTTCAAATCCCTTTAATGGCTTCAATATAGACTTCAGGAAAATACGAGGATTGTCATACAATGTTTTTTCTGGATTGGACCAACGTATCTGATTGGACGGAGTAAAGAAAGGTAATCCATCGCCTGCAGCAGAAATACCTTCCGGCATATTGCTTCCGGATAGAAAGAAGCAAGACGAGTACTGTAAACAGCGCCCAAAGCAGACTTTGGCTCCATTCTTTTACTATGTGCATAGCTAAAAGTGGCTTCCTGAGTAAACCATTTTGTAACATTGGCAGATATAAATCCACTGACATTCATTCGTCTGTATTTATCCTTGTCAGTAATCAGCACACCGTCATTATCAATAAATCCGGCAGAAAGACGATAACGGAGCTTATCAGTACCACCTGTCATTGATATATTATGTGTATGCTGGAAACTAGTCTCAAGCATGTTCTTCACCAAGTCCTTTTCATTCATATAATAAACAGCCCCATCCGTATCTTTAAAGATACCATCGCCGACAGTAGGAATAGAAGACGGATTATTACGATATTGCTCCAAATATCCCATCCATTTGCTTACACTAGGCGAACCCATTGTCCAGAATTGATCTCCGGCTGCATCAGAATAGGCCTGCAAATATTCCATCAACGGTGCCTGTTCTGGCAAATTCATGGCAGTTGCAAAGGCAAAGTTATTATTATAATTCAGTTGGAAAGAAGTTTCTCCTTTCGGACGTTTGGTAGTAACCAAATTACACCACCGGCAGCACGGGCACCATAAATGGCAGCTGAAGCAGCATCTTTCAACACTGTAACCGTTTCAATATCCTCAGGATTAACCATATCCAAGTCTCCTTCCACATTGTCAATCAAAATCAAAGGCTTGATAGCACTACCATAAGAACCATCATCATTTTTAATACCTACAGAATAAGCGCCACGAATCTGGAATGACTTACTTTTACCTGGAGCATTGCCATCACTAGACACAAACAAGCCGGGAACCGTACCTTGCAATGCATCAGCAGCTTGTGACAAAGGACGATTGCCTATCACTTCATCCATCTTGACCGAGGCAACGGCTCCTGTCAGGTTTGCTTTTTTCTGCGAACCGTATCCCACTACCACCACTTCATCTAAAGTTTCAGTGTCCTCACGTAATACCACCTGAATAGTTTTTGTATCACGTACAGTTACCTCTTGAGATTTATAACCAATATAACTGATTTGTAACTTCACAGGAAATTCAGAAACTTCTAAAGAAAATTTTCCATCAAAATCTGTGATACACCCGTTAGTAGATCCCATTACCACAACAGAAGCACCAATAACTGGTTCTTTTGCCACATCCATAACCAATCCGGTAATTGCATTTTGTCTTGATTGCTGGGGTTATAAACAGAAATATGCTCCCCTTCCACTTTATAACGGATATTTTTCCCTACAAACAACATCTCAAGCACCTCTTCCACACTTTTATTTTTAACATCAATAGATACTTTCTCATTCATATTAATATCATTATTACGAACAAGGAAAGAGTAGCCGGTCTGTTTTTCAATCTCATAAAAACCCGACTCAAGCCAACTGAACGCTGTTGTATAGAAAGTTTTGCCTCCTGAATAGCAATGCGGCCATAGTGACATTTCCCCATAGTAGAAATGAAACTATCCATACAAGAGAGAGGCAATGCCCCCTACGAACTTACAAAAGTTTTTTTTCATACTTAGAATTTTTAGTTAACAATTATTTAAGCATGTACTTTTCACAGTACTTTTTATCTATCAGTTACCGGTCTGTAATAACTATTGTTTTTCCTTTCTTTCTCCACATAAACTTATTATCCACATCTAAATAAGAAAGAATTTCATCCAAAGTCAGATTCGTATCTATACTTCCTGAAAAATATTCAGTATACACTTTCCGAGACTGCACAAGTATCTGTACATCATATTTTTTCCCGATTGTTTTCAAAATATCAAATAACTTTTCATTAACAAATACCAGTCTTCCTGTAGTCCATGCTGCTTGAGATACCGCATCTATCTTTCTCATAGACAACACCTTATCATTTTTATTATAAACAGCTTGCTCATCAGGAGAAAGAAGAATATTCTTTTTAGCATCTGAAGTAGTGTAAACATTCACACTACCTTCCACAAGGCTCACTTTTATTTCCGCATCATCAGGATAAGAAGCCACATTAAATGTTGTACCTAATACTTTTATATTCAATTCCCCCGTATGAACAATAAAAGGCTTGAGCATATTTCTAGAAACTTTGAAATAAGCCTCACCTGAAAGAAAAACTTTCCGGTCAGTCCGCTGCTGCAAAGAAACATCATACTTTAAAACCGTTCCCCCATTCAGAAAAACAATGGTACTATCAGGCAATAATAATTTCGAACTGGCCCCCTGGGGAACCTCAATCTGACAATAAGAAGGAGTAAGAACTTCTGGACTAGACGAATGATATAAATAAAAGAATGTTATACTACAACCAATCAGTAAAGTCCATATAGCAACGCTTCTCCAAACGCTTATTTTACGGAAAAAAGAATGTTTACGAGAAGAATAGAAATTCAATGTATCACACAATTGCTCAAAGTTTTGCTCTTTCCTGCGTGCAAACCAAGAAGAGGATGCCAATGCATAAGAACGGGCTATTTCACGATATTTTTCGCGACAAGCATTCTCTCTTTTCAGTAATATAGTTAGTTTCTGCATATCTTCAGACGAGATTTCGCCTTTCAGATAATCCAGCATTATTCGTTCAAATTCATCTATTTGGCTGTTCATTTTATATCTTTGGAATTATCTACTATAGATAATACACAAGCAACAGACAAAACATTTAAGCCAAAAACAGATTTTTTTTCATTCTTTTTTTAGAAAAGAAAAATAATAGAATCCCTACTCTAGATCCCACCTTTTCTCTTATTTTATCCATGGCATTTTTTACATGTACTCTGACTGTATTGACTGAAATATTATTTTTATCTGCAATCTCTTGAGGAGTCAGATTGGAATAAAGATATTGCTCAAAAATGAACCTGCATTTATCAGGCAAGGAAGACACTATATTTTGGACTGATTTTTCCAAATCAGCTAATTCCATTTCTTGCAAAGGCGAACACTCGGAAGCACAAAATTCTTCTTGATACTCAAGTAATGCTTCACGGTATTCATCTATAATTCTTTCACGGCTGTGAAGCGAACGGAGGTAATTCAAACACCCGTTCTGAATAGCACGTATCAAATAAGCATGAATAGGAAAAGATAACTCACCACGCCTATACCATATTTTAGCAAAAGTTTCATTAACTATATCTTGTGCTTCCACAGGGTTAAAGATATAAGAATTAGCACAAGCACAGAGATAGACAAAATAGCTATTATATAAAACCTCAAAAGCTTTTTCTTCTCCTTTGTTTATTCTTTCAATCAAATCTTTATCTACTATACTTGCATCCATCTTTATTAAGACTATTAATATTGCAAATATAGCATTTCTTAAAAACATCATGCCAATAAAACTATTTCTTATTAAAAAACTCTAGTAATAATCAACTGAAAAAAGAAATAAGTTCCAGCTCATAATCTGAAGAATAATACCTAACTTTGTTTCCGACGAAAATCAAACCCTAAATAAAATGAACAAAAAGCTATTATTCTCCCTGTTACTGGCAGGAACAGCTTTCACCGGACATGCCGATGAGGCTAGATTACTCCGTTTTCCCGCTACCAATGGCTCCGACATTGTCTTTTCTTACGCCGGAGATCTGTACAAAGCACCTTTGAATGGAGGAGAAGCACAAAAGCTGACTTCCCATATCGGTTATGAAATGTTCGCACGTTTTTCTCCGGATGGAAAATCAATTGCTTTCACCGGTCAATATGACGGTAACACTGAAGTATATCTGATTCCAACTGACGGAGGCGAACCCCAACGACTTACCTACACAGCAACAAACAACCGGGATGACTTAGGAGATCGAATGGGTCCCAATAACATAGTAATGACTTGGACGCCGGATGGAAAAAACATAGTCTACCGCAATCGTATCAGTGACGGTTTTGATGGCAAACTATGGAGCATATCGAAAAACGGAGGAATGCCCGAAGTGATTCCATTACCCGAAGGAGGTTTTTGCAGCTATTCCCCCGATGGAAAAAAGCTGGCTTACAACCGGGTTATGCGAGAATTCCGTAATTGGAAATATTATCGCGGTGGCATGGCAGATGACATTTGGATTTATGATCCGGCTGCTAAGAAAGTAGAGAATATCACCAATAATATTGCACAAGATATTATCCCTATGTGGATAGGAGAGGAAATCTACTTTATTTCCGATCGGGATCGCACCATGAATATCTTTGTTTATAATATCCGGACCAAACAAACTGAAAAAGTAACTAACTATACGGATTATGATGTAAAATTCCCCAGCAGTAACGGACAAATTATTGTCTATGAACATGGAGGATACCTCTATAAACTGGATCCTAAAACGCGCAAATCAGAAAAAATCTCCATCACGCTGACTTCAGACAATATCTATGCCCGAAAAGAAATGAAACGGGTAGCAGATAACCTGACTGCCGCCAGCCTTTCACCGGATGGCCACCGTCTGGTAGTAACTGCTCGCGGAGAAGTATTCGATATCCCTGCCGAAAAAGGGGTAACCCGTGATATCACCCGCACCCCGGGAGCCAATGAACGGGAAGGAGAATGGAGTCCGAACGGTAAACAAATAGCCTATATCAGTGACCGTACCGGTGAAACTGAAATCTGGCTACAATCTGTCGAAGGGGGTGATCCCATCCAACTGACCCAAAACAATGATACTTATATCCGCCAACTGATGTGGAGCCCGGACAGCAAGAAAATACTTATACCGACCGTAAAAACCGTATCGTAGAAGTTGATATTGCCTCAAAAGCGAAACGGACTGTCATGCAGAATCCGGAAGGAGAGTTCTATGAAGTGAACTATTCACCAGACAGCCAATGGATTACCTATACTAAATCCGGAGCTAATAACATGAGTGTCATTTATGTATACCATCTGACTTCAGGTAAGGAATATCCGGTGACCGAAAAATGGTACAGTTCTTCTTCACCTGTCTTCAGCACGGATGGAAAATACCTCATATTCAGTTCCGAAAGAGATTTTAATCCCATCTACAGCCAGACAGAATGGAATCATGCCTATAATCGTATGGGAGGAGTCTATATGGCCATGCTCGCCAATGACACACCGTCACCTTTATTACCTTCGGATGAAATGGTCAGCATAGAACAACAGACTACCGATGCGGCCAATAAAAAACCGGAAGCCACAAATAATACAGTTAAAATAGATCCGGAAGGCTTGCCCGGAAGACTGATTAAATTACCTTTACAAGCAGGTAACTACGATAATTTCTATTCAGACGGTAAAAAAGTGTGGTATGCCAGTGGTAGAAGTACCAAAGTATATGATTTGGCTAAACAAAAAGAAGAAATCGTAGCCGAAGGAGCATATATGGATGTAGCTGCCAATCATAAGAAAGCATTGTTCTTTAAAGGAAATAATCTGTATATCTGTGATTTTCCATGCACTAAAGCCTCATTGGAAGAGAATATTAACTTAAGCGATATGGTTGCTCCCATTGATTACAGTCAAGAATGGGCTCAGATATTCGATGAAACATGGCGGGCTTTCCGTGACGGATTCTATCTGGAAAATATGCATGGAGTAGACTGGAATGCGATTAAAGAAAAATATGCTGTATTAGTTCCTCATGCAAAAACCCGTCTGGACTTGAACTATATCATCGGTGAGATGATTGCCGAGCTGGCTTGCGGACACGCTTATGTGAATCCGGGTGAAATAAAAGGTCCCGAACGTATTCCAATGGGATTACTGGGAGCTGAACTGAGTCGTGACAAGAGTGGCTTCTACCGTATTGACAAAATCCTACCGGGTGCAATTTACAGTCAGAAACTGCGTTCTCCCCTTACAGAACCGGGTATCGGAGTAAAAGAAGGAGATTATATCACAGCTATTGATGGCATCTCAACAGCTACTGTTGATAACATTTACAGTCTGCTGGCAGGCAAAGCCAATGTATTGACTGAACTAAGCATAAACCGTACCGCATCAAGTAAAGGAGTACGTAAAGTGGTCATTAAACCATTAGACAATGAATACCCATTGTATCATTATAACTGGGTACAGAATAATATCAAAAAAGTGGAAGAAGCAACTAATGGTCGTGTAGGTTACGTCTATATTCCGATATGGGACCGGACGGTCTGAATGAATTCGCCCGCTACTTCTATCCCCAACTCGATAAAGAAGCCTTGATTATTGATGACCGTGCCAATGGAGGTGGTAATGTATCTCCAATGATTATCGAACGTTTGCTTCGTGAACCCTATCGCCTGACCATGCGTCGTGGATCAACCAAAATCGGTACCATTCCTGATGCAACACTAGTGGGTCCGAAAGTATTGCTAATCAATAAATACTCGGCTTCGGACGGTGACTTGTTCCCATGGAGTTTTAAGGCAAATAAAATCGGTAAAGTTATCGGTACTCGTACATGGGGTGGCATTATCGGTATCAGTGGCCCGTTGCCTTATATGGATGGTACGGATGTACGTGTTCCGTTCTTTACCAATTATGATGCAAAGACCGGTCAATGGATAGTGGAGAACCATGGAGTAGATCCCGATATTCTGATTGATAATGACCCGGTAAAAGAACAGTTAGGTGAAGACCAGCAGTTGAATAAAGCCATTGAGGTAATTCTACAAGAGTTAAAGGATCGCAAACCATTACCTCCCGTTCCGGCTCCGAGAACTTATAAGGATTTGGGAGTGGAATAAAAAATCATTCTTTTTAATAAAGCCCGTAGCCATCATTAAGCTACGGGCTTATCTATGATTTTTTAATATAATGGATTTTGTATCAATAAATCATTTTTCTGCATTTCATCCAAATAAATAGGGAGTAAATAAGACTTATCATTCCATTTCCTCTCCTGCACATCAATAATGGAATAATTAGGCTCTGTAACTCCATAAGGATAGCGAATATCTATTCCTTGAACATTCTTAATCACTTCAGGTGCAATCATCCAACGGCGGATATCAAAATAACGATGTTGTTCATAAGCTAATTCTATTTTACGTTCATTACGATAATGTTCTTTCAAGACATCTCCCATTTCAGAATCTGGTATGTCAGGCATTCCCGCTCTTGTACGAATCATATTGATATACTTACGGGCTTCAGCATCTTCACCTAATTCTATGCATGCTTCAGCATAATTCAACAAAACTTCAGCATAACGTATCTGACGCCAAGGATAAGGTTGTTTATCATACTGATGATTAACTGAAGGATCTAAAAACTTACGCATATAATATCCTGTATAAGAACCATTCCAATCTTCAATAGGGCCTTGGCGAGTGTCTAAACCTGGTGTATAACTTCCATCTGACTGCTGATAATAAGCAGTTTGTACTATTCCTTCAGGATCACTACCTACTGTATCATCCGGACGTTGACGCCAATAAGAACCATTATACATAATAGAAGCATAGAAGCGAGGATCTCGATTTTGATAAGGGTAAGCTGCTTGTTGTGGATTATCCCAACTAAATTTGCTGCCATCTGCCATTTCATAAGAATCAACTAATTGTCCAGTAGGAGTATTTCCGCCCCAACCATGAAAACCATTGGGACTATTGAACAAACCAACACGAGGCAATTGAAAATCACTGCTATTATGATTTACATAATCATAATATTGTACCATAATATCTTCATCCGAATTATGACATAAGAAAATATCAGCATAGTTTTGAGTAGCTTCCTCTCTATTTTTCCATCCTCCATTTTCACCATACAGATGATATATACCTAAATCCATAACAGCTTTAGCAGCCTTTTTGGCCCGTTGCCAACGTTCCGTACGATCACCTCCCACATACCCTATAAGTTCAGGATGCTCATAACCGGATGCCCATAAAGACTGAGAAACAAATAAGTCACTAGCCGCATAAAGCAGGACACGGGCTTTCAAAGCCATAGCAGCACCTTTTGTTGCACGGGCTTTATCTCCGTTCAAAGGCAAAATAGAAGCTGCTTCATCTAAATCTTTCACAATAAAATCTACCGTTTCTTCAAACGTATTACGAGCTACGAGTAAATCATCAGAAGGAGTAAAAGATTTCTCAATCAAAGGGACACCACCCCATTGGCTCAACAACCAATAATAAAAATAAGCACGTAAATAATGCACTTCACCTTTCAATTTATCGACAACATCTCCTTCTAAAGCATATTTCTCTGCATTTTCAAAAAAGATATTACAGGCACGGATATTTTTATAAAGATTGGTCCAAGTTATATTATGGAAGGTTATAATCCAAAAATTAGGAGCAAGAATACCTTGATAACTAGGACTCAATTCACTCATCACTACTGGCTGGCTCTCCCATGCCCAAACCTCCATTGACTCATCGCACAAAGAAGAAAGCATTACGGTATGAAATCCCCATTTCTGTCCCTCGTAAATATTATTAACAAAAGAAGTTATTAATGATTCATCCGTCCAGACAACTGCATCTGAATAACGGTCTACTGGATCCACATCCAAAAAATCATCATTGCATGCTGTTAGCATAAGACATAGCAATACAAATAATCCATATAAACGTTTCATATTTTTCATTTTATTTAAAAAGTAAGGTTTACTCCAAAATTTATCACTTTATTCAACGGATAATTATATCCCGATCCGCTTGTGTTTTCGGGATCATAATCCTTCATATCAGGACTAATTGTCAGCAGGTTATAAGCATTAATATAAACACGTAAATGTTCCACACCTATTTTCTTACTCCATATAGATGGTACAGTATATCCCAATTCTATATTCTTCAAACGTATATAATCAGTTTTATGCAACCAGAATGTATTCTGCTGATTTATAAAATATTCATTACTTCGATTATAAGTACGAGGAAAATCGGCATCTGGGTTTTCCTCTGTCCAACGATTATCATAAAAACTTTTTAAGAAATTGGCAAAATCCCCCGACTCTGTCGTTTGATAAAAAACTCCTCCCATAGCACCTTGTAGTAAAAATGAAAGGTCAAAATCCTTATATCCTAAATCTACATTCAATCCACCTGTAAATCGTGGAGTACGACTCTTATCATTACGAACACGATCATTGCCATCTATCACATTGTCCCCATTTACATCTTTGAAAATAATATCCCCCGGACGTGCACCGGCCCAATGAGGATACGCATCTACAGCTACCTGATCTTTAAATATGCCGATAGCTTCATAATAAAGTCCCGAATCGATAGGTTTGCCTGTGGACTTCTGCCATTCTGGAGTACCAGGTGCCTCATCCCAAAAAAGAATTTTATTTTTAGCATAAACCCCATTCAAGTTTATACCCAACCGAAAATCTTTGAAATTTCTACGATAATCAATATTGAAATCTACCCCTTGATTTTGTACTTTCCCTAAGTTTTCATCAGGAAGTACCAATCCGGAAGTGCCCGGAACAGAAGCATTTCGTTCCATAAAATATCACTGCGTTTATTATGAAAATAGTCAATAGTAAATGCCAAATCTCCATTCAAAAATTGTAAATCAAGACCTATATTCTTTTGTGTAGCTGTTTCCCAAGTCACATTTTGATTAGGAGCTACTCCTTCTTTCAATGCTTGGTTCATCGTTGTACCATTATTAGTCAAATACATCAAATCATTGAAAGTATAGGAAGCCAAATACTGATAAGGATCAATCAAATCATTTCCTGTCTGTCCCCATGATGCCCGTACTTTGGCAAAACTAATAAAGGGCAATTTCTTTTTGAAAAAATCTTCTTCAGATATTACATATCCTAATGAAATACCTGGAAAGAATCCGAATTTATTAGAACGATCAAAAATATAGGAACCTTGATAACGCCAAACAAACTCTGCCAAATATTTAGACTTATAAGCATAGTTCACACGACCAAAATAATTTAAACGGGCTTCCTCATACCCTGTACCTGTATTATTCATTTCATCCTGACCACCAGCAAAAAGCTGGTCAATAGCGGCAGAAAGAAAATAACGACGATAAGCTTCAAATGAATCCCCCTTATCCGTGATACGTTCTACACCTGCTAGAATATTTACATCATGATCTTGAGCAAATGTATGGCTATAACTAGCGATACCACTCAATAATACCCCCAAATTATCTTCCATTGATTCTGTCAGACGAGGATCACTAAACCCTTTCTTTCCTTCCACCAATAGGGGCTGGCCATTTTCATCCATCGAAGTCCCATCCCATGAATACAAATACCAAGGTTTTTGCCATATTTTACGAAAACGGAACGTCTTATCAAGTGACGCAGTAGCCTTCAAAGTCAATCCCTCCACATAAGGCACCTTGATATTAACTCCGAAATCCCCATTTAACACATAACGCTTATCACGTTCATAACCAGTTTGATTGGTACATATAACTACCGGATTATCACCAAATTCAATGTCGGGTCCCGGACGGCCGTCAGGCCAATAAGCCGGTGAATTAGGTTTAGATCGCATCAGCATACGGAAAATATTCTCTGCAGAACGGGTTGGATATTTCCGATCTTCCATTCTTCCTGTTACATTGACATAAGTATCAACATATTTATTAATTTTCATATCAAGATTCATCTTCAAGTCATACTGATGGTAATTTGACCCACTATGACGATAAAATGCATCTTGTCCTTTGGCTGATACGCTAACAAAATATTTCACATTCTCTGTACACCATCAATAGTAGCATTGGCATAAGTTTGTGGAGACCATGATTTCAATGTTTCATTAAACCAGTCCGTATCCGGATGTCCCCAAGGATCGGAACCATCAGCATATAATCTAAGATCATCTACCGTATAGCGGCCCTTATTACCGGCATACTTATCTATTTCATTCATCAAAGTAGCATATTCCACAGCATTGGTCATTTCCGGTATTACAGTAGGAGCAGCTATTCCATAATTATAAGTAAAACCTACTCTCGGCTTGCCTGCTTTTCCTCGTTTTGTTGTAATCAAAATAACTCCATTGGCAGCTTGAGCACCATAAATAGCTGCTGAAGCATCTTTTAATACAGACATCGTTTCAATAGTACTTGGATCAATACGCTCCAAAGAACGTCCGGGTACTCCATCAACAACTACTAACGGATCAGCTTTTCCAAAGGTATTAACCCCACGAACAGTAATAGTAGCACCATCATATCCTGGTTCTGAAGTGTTGGAAACAGCGACCACGCCCGGTAAACGTCCGGCTAATCCTTGTGATACATTCGTCACTGGAGTTTTTGCCAGCTTCTCACCACCTACACTCGTTACAGAGCCGGATAATGTAGCTTTCTTTTGGGCCCCATACCCCACAATCACCACCTCATCTAATAATTCAGTATCTTCCTTCAAAAATATATCCAGATATGTTTTTCCATTTATCGGAACTTCCTGAACTAAATATCCCACATAAGAAATACGCAATACAACTCCTTTAGGAACAGAAAGCGTAAAGTTACCATCCAAATCAGTTACAGTACCATTTGAAGTACCTATTTCCAAAATAGAAACCCCCATAAGAGGTTCTTTTAATTTAGAGTCCATCACCCTACCTTTTACAGTCTGGTTTTGCGCCCAAGCTGTATTGGATATACTCAATACCAAAAACAGCAATAAAACAAAACGAAATGTTTTCATACTATTATATTTAGAATTAAACAAAGGTTATTATTATTTACTTGTACGAATGGATACAGTAGCCGGAACCAATCCGGGAGAAGTCACTTTCAACATTATCTTACCTTCTTTCCGTGTACTTTTTACTACCACTATAGCACGCCCTTTCCATGCTTTCCGCTGATAACCGATATAGCTATCCGTGTCTTTCAAATCAGCATTTCCCACAGCCACTATAGTACCTGCCCCTTTCACTTCAAAAGTTAATTGATTATCAGCATTCGGCTCCAGAATGCCTTCCTTATCTATTATTTCTACTGTGATAAAACTCAAATCCTGACCATTTGCCTTTATTTTTGTACGATCGGCCGTTAATTGAATTTTCACAGGTTTTCCGGCAGTCTGTAAGATCGTTTTCTCTATTTCTATCTCGGATTCCACACCTACCGCCTTCAATATTCCTGGCTCGTATGAAACAGGAAAGACTGCTTTGAATTGCTGTTCCTTCCCTGTGAATTTCTCGCCTATCAGCTTATCATTCAAATACAGACGTACTTTGGAATATCGGGAATAAATCTCCACCTCTATTTCTTTTCCTTCATGTCCCGGCCAATTCCAGCTTTCCCAAGTAGGCCAGACAGACATAAGGTTTCCTTCACCTTACCATAATAATTATCCGGCTCTTTTACAGCCAAGTAAAGTTTCTTATCAGGATTATACAACAAGTCACGATAATGTGATATAGGTTTCCTCCAACCTGTCAAATCAATATCTCCACAATAGGCCCCATGCCAAGGATAATGGTTACGTTGATAGTGTTCACCTTCCGACTCACCTGCATAATAAAATCGCCCGATACCCGATTCACCTAAATAATCAATAGCCGTCCAAACAAAATCACCAATAATATAATCATGACCATTTACCAACGACCAATTGGCAAAAGCATCTCGTGGATAAGATTCGGTTTGCATAATGACACGGGAAGGTACACGCTGATGATCAACCGGCGCTCGATGCAGCAAATAATTATAGCCCACTATTTCATGTACGGCAGCCAATGGATCATATATTTCCCAGTCATTATCCCAAGCAGCTAAAGCAGAAGTTACCGGACGACTGGGATCAAACTTATGTACATAGTCGGCCAACTTCCGAGCTGTAGTGACCACTTCCAATTTTTTACGCTCAATTACTTCATTGCCAATACTCCAACAAAAAATAGAAGGATGATTGCGGTCACGAAGAACCATGGATTCGATATCCCGTTGCCACCATTGATCAAAAAGAATAGAATAGTCATATTGATTCTTACTGTCACGCCAACCGTCAAAGGTTTCATCTATAACCAATAATCCGAGACGATCACAGGCATGGAGGAACTCTTCTGAAGGAATATTATGCGAAGTACGTACCGCATTAAATCCCGCAGCCTTCATTAATTCTACTTTCCGTTCTTCGGCACGATCATAAGCCGCTGCCCCCAGACAACCGTTGTCATGATGTAAACATCCACCATTTAAAATAATTCTCTTGCCATTCAAGAATAATCCTTGTTCAGCCGAATAAGTAACCGTCCGAATACCAAAAGATTCCGTTGTACTATCTATTACATCACTCGCTTCAGTCACTAGAAAGTGTGCATTATATAAATGAGGGGTCTCAGGACTCCACAAAGCAGGATACAACACAAAAATTTTTTGTGTTATTTCCTTTATTCCATTGGCAGGCAAATCCACTTTTATTTCTCCTTTTCCGGCTTCATCATTTCCTTTAGTCAACTTTGTTGTCAAGGTAATCTGTCTGTCAGAAGAAGTTTCATTTCTCAAAATAGTTTTTATTTGTACAACAGCTCTCTCCTCACTTACCTCAGGAGTAGTTATAGCTATCCCCCAATGCTCTATATGAACAGCATTCATCGCTGTCAGCCACACATGCCGATAGATACCTGTACCGGTGTACCAGCGACAATTTTTCTGCCTGCGAATTATCCACTCGTACAGCAATAATATTCTTATCAATCATAACGTAGATAAGGAGATCAGATCATAAATTAAAAGGATGAATATCCAACTA
>ENA-OQJH01000426-OQJH01000426.1-human-gut-metagenome-genome-assembly--contig:-NODE-426-length-23719-cov-4.012759_pt1 | contig 23719 bp, 26 predicted proteins | sample MGYA00242597_ERZ504763 | MGnify/ENA primary metagenome ERZ504763 (study PRJEB26092, sample SAMD00036359) | human gut metagenome | host: Homo sapiens | study: EMG produced TPA metagenomics assembly of...
AAAACTATGGGATTATGTAAACTGGTATAATCATCACCGCATACATTCTTCCTTAGGGTATCAAACGCCTGTACAATATCGGAAAAATAACCTAAAAAAATTTGTCTGAAAAAGTGTTGACAATCCAATTCTTCTTTTTCATCATCAATGTCTTTGTACATTTTCTTTTCTATTAATTTGAAACCAGATTTCTCTGCTACTTTCCATGATGGTGTATTCGCATCGAGAATAGTTGCTATTATTTCAGACTCACTATATTGTTTAAAGAAAAACTGAACATATGCATTTATCACCTCTGTCATATATCCTTTTTTCCTAAAAGGTGTTCCTATAAAATAACAAATACCAACCTTATCCACATCTTCATAATATGTAGAACCAACAGAGCCTATGACCTCTTCTGTTTCTTTTAGTATAACAGTGCAAGGTATATAATTTTCTCTTGGATTATCATTATTTGTTAATTTTAAAGCCTCTTCAATCCAATCATTGATCCACTCTGAACAATTAGCATCAAACCCAACTTGACTAAGACTCCCATCTTGAGACATACCAGAAAAGATAATCTCGTCTCCGCGCTGTATGGAACGAATAATCAATCTATTAGTTTCTAGCCACATTTAAATCACCTCTTCTGATTAAGTATAAGTTCCATCCTAATATATGAAAACCTCAATTTTAATTATAAATAAACTTGCTCCAGTATGTTTATATCATCTGAAACGCCTTCAGTGCCTCCACAATTGCCTCTTCCTTCTCCTTCGGGCACCGTGGCTGTCTAGCATCCTCCGACTTTGGCAAATTGAAATTCTCAGCCAATTCAATACCACATTTCCGTTTTACCTGAGCAATATAGAGATTCGAAACCTTCATCCCGTCATTATGCTCCGCCACATACTTCTTTATCTCCTCATATGTGGCCTTGCTCTCAGCAGAAGTGATATCCATCTCATCCATATCTAGTTTCACTTTCACATGATGTTTTGCCTCATGAAGTTTGGACAATAAACATACCGTCTCAAGTGTTGATAACTTTTCCAAGGAAACCATATGCTCATCTGATTTCTCCTTGTCCAAAGAAATTCCCTTGATTTGTGCTACTTCCTTGCCTTCTTTAATAATCGGTACTGGAAACTGAAACTTAATATTCTGAATCCAATTTCCATCTTCCGTCTTTCTTGGAATATGTCAATACGTTCAATAAATGCCTGCATGAACTGTTTCTTTTCAGCATCCGTACATTCTGAATACACTTCATTAAAAGCACCTAAAATCCGTATATGCTATCTGCATCAATCTGATTTTTCTTAAGCTCATAAATCTGAGACTTCAGTTCTGCCATTGTTTCTTCCACTTCATCTATTTTATCATATTGAGCATCCAATCGTCTCTGCAAATCTACTATTTTTTTATCGTAATGGGTATCTGTAACATCCAGATTATCCATCTGCTGTTCAAGGCGTGTTTTAATAGTCTCTGCCTGATGAAGACTTGCATTTAACACAGATAACTGCTTTTCCAGGTCCGTCGTGTCAACAGTTGCTCCTATTTTATCCTGAATGGCATCCTTGAATTTTCCTTCTTTTGTCATTGCTGTAATCAGCTTTGCAAGCATATCATCAATCTGTGTCTGCTCGATGTTACATCGGAACGTACACTTGTGCCCGGTAGCATTCACGGTATTCTTACAATAATAGTAATATCTGGTCTTGTTATCTTTTCGCCCTGCTTTAGCAATATTTCCATACATTCCTTTTCCACAGCAAGGACATTTTAATATACCAGACAAAATATGTGCATGTTCCGGATCATGAATTTTTTCACGCTTGTAATTATTTTTTGAACGCTTTTCCTGTGCAAGTTTCCAGTCTTCCTCGGCAATAATTGCTTCATGAACTCCCTCATAAACAGGGAAATCTGATTGCTCCACTACATGAGTTTCATTACGGGTTCCTGTTTTCTTCTCTGTACGCCTGCGTCCATATGCTATCTTCCCCATATATACCGGGTTATCAATTATCTTCTTGATAAAGCTGGCCGAGAACCCCGGTATTGTTCCATTCTGACGCAGCTTCTTTGTATATCCATGATTGTTCAGATAATTTGCCACGCCATTGATTCCATCATTGGTATGAATATACCTGTCAAAAATCATTTGAATAATTTCCACTTCATCCTCCGCAATAACAAGTTCCCCATTTTCCAGCCTATATCCATACGGAGCAAATCCGCCATTCCATTTACCTTCTCTCGCCTTCTGCTCACGCCCAGCCATTGTCTGCACTCTGATATTTTCCCGCTCCATCTCTGCTACGGCCGCAATGATAGATATAAGCAGTTTACCGGCTTCTTTTGAACTGTCGATTCCATCTTCCACACAGATTAGGTTCACACCATAATCCTGCATAAGCTGTAAAGAGCTGAGTACATCCGCCGCATTTCTGCCAAATCGGGATAATTTAAATACAAGGACGAAATCAACTCCGTCCTTGCCATCTTCAATATCATTCAACATCCGCATAAATTCCTGACGACCTTTTATATTCTTACCGGAATGTCCTTCATCAGAATATTCTCCTACAATCTCCATATCTTGAAATTCTGCATATTTTCTTAGCTTGTCCTTCTGTGCATCAAGACTATAGCCATCAACCTGAATGGCTGTAGATACACGAGTATATATGTAACATCTTGTTTCTTCTTCAATAATCTCACGCTCCTGTGTTATTCATTGGTTAATTTTCCAGACTGCTCAGCAAGCTTTTTCTCTTCTCGCTTTACCCTGCGTTCCAGTTTCTTAATATCTTCCGATGCTGGTAAATCTTCCGGTTTAATTCCTCTTTGTCCAAGCATGTCTCTAACAGAAGTATTATTTTCCACATGTTCAACAGTGATTGCAGATTCTCCTTGCAAGTCCTTTTCTTCAACATTATAATTTGTCATTTCAGTTGCAAGATTTTTTGCGGCAATGGTAAGTGTTGGCAGGAAATCCGCAAGTGGTCTTTTATCCTGTACTCCCAAATGTTCTTTCATCTGTTTAGTGGTAAATCCACCAAATAAAGCCTGATCTCCTTTAGACCGGATACGGCCAAATCCTGCATCATCCACTCCACGCTCATATATATTTTGAGACAATCTTTTTTCCGATTCCCTTAATTTTCCTCTTGCCTCTGTTCTTTCGATATAAGAAATTCTTTCTTCAATCAATTCCTGTTTTCTAGTCTGAACCGCAAAATAGCTTTGTGCAAAAGCTATCTGCTCCTTTCGTGGATCTCCATTTTCAGCAATAAGATAACATGCATAACGGGTAAGCATATAATCCTCAACTTCTCTATTGGCTCCACTTCCCAATGTGACCATTTTGCTGACGCCAGCAAAATGGTCTTCCACTCTAATTCCGTTATTTTTACAAGAAAGCATTCCCTTTTTTACAACATTTTCGAAATTTCTCCATTGAACATAGTCCAATAATGTCATTAATTCTCGTGCATACCAATACTCAATGCCATCCTCTTCATGTCGGATATCATCAAATTTTCTTCTGTACAATTCTATTATTCTCTTTTCCATTCAAATTTCCTCCTCTTATGAACATATTGCTGACGCCAGCAATATGTTTTTTACTATTAATTTTTTCAATTACTCTATCGCATTCTCATTTGTGCTCCTTATCTTGTCATAATACGCTTTATACCTGTAAATCGTCCTCTCACTGACATTATTGCGATTTGCAATCTCTACCATAGTCATTCCACTTTCATAACCGGCAACAAAATCATTGTAGATTGCCATCCACTTGGCATTGTGCTTCTGGCGTCCGCTCATTTTTCTGTTTTTATAATACTCCAGTTCTTCACGCAGCTTCTCATTCTCTCTTTCTAATTCTGCAATTCTCTTAAGTGCTGCTTCCAGTGTTTCAATATTTTCCATTTTCATTCTCTCCGTTTATGTCATTTTCATTCTCTCCGTTTATGTCATTTTCATTTTGACTTTATTATAAATTGGATTTATGTGTAAGTCAATCTGATATTGTCATGCAACACTTTTTCCCAGACCACCACTTCTTCATGTTTTCTGCATATCTTCCATATCGCTTTACAGCAAGTTCTTTCCAAAAGCATCCCGCGTGAATATTTCTTAACCATTCTTCTACAGCCCACTTTCTTTTTAACAGTGGACCATATTTTATAATCATATTAGTGATAGCATCGGTGCATCGTTCAAATGCTGCATTTTCCTTTGCGTCTTCATAATACTTTATTCTCATTTCCTATTTCTCCATTTCTTTAACTGAATTTCTGGTGTCCATTCGGAAGTTTCCGGCTGTAAAATATCATGGACATAGATTTTATTCGGCTTTCCCAATCCCTGGTGTCTGCGGTAGATCAACCCATGCTGTTCCAATTCTATCAGCATTTTATTGACCTTCTTGTTTCCCAGATTCATCAAATTCATAATTTCTTCGATTGTAAAAATGATATAGGTAATGCCAAATTCATCACGCCATGCGTCTCCATTGGAGTCTGACAGGCACTTGCGATCCAGAAGTATTCCATATAATACTTTTGCCGCATTCGTCATGTCTCTGAACATGTCTTCCTTAAAAAATCTCTTAGGTATCCTGTAAAACTTATAATCAAAAGTTACATTTTCCATTGTTTTATCCTCTCTTTCATTCCTAATTTCGCTACTTGGCAAGCAGTGCATTTGTGCACACAAAATGCATTTTTAGCTTGTTGGGGAAATGCCCCAATCCCCTAAAACCATGAAAATAAATTTTCACGGAGCTACGCCTATCGGCTTTGTCATGCTGATGTATTTCCAACATTTCATAAATTTTTCACCCCTTCCCTTCCCGGTTTATGAAATTATTTTCTCAAATTTTCTATGCCGATTCGGTATATCCAAGATGCTGGAAAAATTTTGTTTTTATCAATTTTTCAACATCCGGGACAAGACAGGAAAAGAATTTCTCTTTATCTCATGGCAATATCATGGTAATCTATCTGTATCTTTAAAAACGAGGAAGATACTATGCATACAAAACTTACCATACCAGAAAGACTGAAAGATTTTGAGAGTCTCAGAAAAAAATGTCGTTGCAGGAGTTATCCGATGCCACCGGTATCCCCAGCTCCACGCTTGGCAATTATGAAAAAGACGAAAATATAGATATGTCACTCGGCAATCTTATAACGCTTGCAGATTTTTACAACATAAGCACAGATTACCTTCTTTGTCGGACAGAATTACGGAAACATAAAAATCAGTCAGTATCTGATCTGCACCTGAATGACGATGCAGTCCAAATATTGACTGACAAAAAATATAATCCAAGATTATTATCTGAATTGCTCACACATGAAAATTTCAAAAAATTCATGACTGACCTGGAAATCTATATTGATGGATTTAACGATAAGGGAATTCAGATAGCAAATGCTTTTCTTGATGTGATGCGATGCAAATTAACAGAGCTTGGTGCCGATTCCACCGATACATTTGCAAATGTATTTGATAATTCACACATTGAGTCAGAGCAATATTATATGAATATTCTGTCAGCAGACCTAAAACCGATTGTCGCTGACCTACGAAATACTCATATGAAAGATAGCAATACCGCCAGCGACATTGACTATCAAAGTATGGTCAAAAATATGATTGATGACTTTACATCTCAAATACCTACTACCGCAGATGGCGATACAGAGTCATCAAATGATGCTTATATAAATGGTCTTTTGCTTCTTTTCTGCAAAATCTGGAGATGAAAGTCACTCAGCTTTCTGTGGAAGAAAAGCAGACATTAAAAGAAATATTCTCCCGTTCTAAGCCTGCAAAGGAGCATCGGAAGTTGAGACGGAGGAATCCGAAATTGTAAATCATTCAGTTCAAAACAAGCCACAGTGGATTATATCCAATGTGGCTTGCTCCCTATGACTACTTCTTCGCAGAAATCTATCAGTTGTTGCAACATCCTCTCATGGTCACGCTGATAGTGCAGAATCATCTATTTTGAAATAACTACAACAGCAATTTCAGCTCTTTTGTCATAACTGAATTTTTCTTATTCGATAACGCCATCTGTGTCAAAGATGTGATCGAGCTCGTCTGTATTTATTGCATGAGATACTTTATCCCGAACAGCTGTTTTAGACATATCTAATCTCTTAAACTTGTGATTTCCAGCAGCATCTTTGCTCATACGAATAAGCTGAATTCTTCCCACACCCGGATTCTTTTTTGCGTAATCTGCGAATCCCTTCGCTTTTCCGAGATTATCCTTAAAGTCAGGATTATGTGGTTCAAGAATATCAACAACATACCCGAGGACACGATCTTTTCTTACTATAATGAAATCAGGATAAGTAGGCTTTATTTCACCATCAATTTCATAAGGAATACAAAGTGCCCATGAGCCTCTGGAAGGATTCCGAATCCAACAGACAAGTCTTCTCGTTTTTCTTCCTCTTCAATGACTCCTGCTTCCCAAGTATTTAATTTCATAGTTGCTACACCGGTTATGTCGCTGACGAAAAGATGATTTCTATATTCTTTTCCCCCCACTTCATGTGGCACCTGAATAGTCTCAGGCAAACGGAAATTATGTTTGCTAACAGAATCACCATCTGAAACAATGCTGTCGTAATCTTTACGAATTTTTCAGAGTCGATTGTAGCAATATATCTGCGATAATCATCATTCAATCCGTGAAAGCGAATCTCTGCATAAGAATGTAAACGGTTCATGCACTCTTCGTCAGCAACAAAAAGAATAACATCAACTTTAAATGCCGTTAGGTCAGACATATCCATATACTTGTTACCATATGCCATGCCGATGCCTTCTCGCCCGAGCTTTACATCAGCAATCCTAAATTGTCTCTCTATATCAGAATCTGTCGTTGTGAACAAGTCATGCACCGAATAATTGTCCACAGTCTCTCCAAAGGCATCAAAGATTTGAGTCGCCAGCTTAAACTGTTTAACCTGCTGAACAAGGTCATCATATTTTCCTTCTGTCTTAAGACCTTCCACATAATTGTGAATCATCTCAACGATTTCATCCTGAACTTCTCGAATTGCCTCACGATGTAATTTAGACATCGTAAGTAAATGTGCCATCCTATACAACGATTTCAGATAATCATTGATTCGAAGTGCTCTGATGTTATAAGAAAGAAGTCCTGCATCGTTTATAAATTTCATAACATCTTCACGATTAAACATATCTTCCGCTACAGAGGTATTTTGCTGATCCGTTTTGGAACTTTCCACAATGTTACTTCTGAGTGGTGATTCTATGTCAGAAGTCTGTGACATAGTCAATCCAGACTGAACAAGAGCTGTTGTATCAGTGGTCTGTTGCATCTGATTCTGTCTCGATGTATATGCTAGTTGTTCCTGCACTCCAGTAATTTGAGGATACGTCGTAGGAACGATATCACCAGTTGGCTTCGTTGTTACTATATCAGTCTGCCGCTCAGATATTGTCTGACCGGAAAATACATCAAACAACGTCATCTGTCCCGGAGTCTGCTGCACTTCTTTTTTCTTCTGTGGTCTAACAGTCAATGTTTCAAATTTCTTTCCAGATAAGGATTCACCATAAATATCGGTCGGAATATCTCCACCTTCCGTACTCTGCAAGGCTTCTACAACATCCCTAACTGTATCTTCATTGAAGTACGGCAAATAGAGATGCACATCGTTCAAAACATCGTCCACCTGAATATGCATCTGCATTGGTGTTCTGACCATTCGCCCGAGAAGCTGTGCAATATATGTAGCATCGTTTGCATGTTTAAAGGACATCATTGTTTCTGCTCGCGGACAATCCCAGCCAGTTGAAAGATTTTCTTTAAAGAACACTACGCGAATGTTTCTATCTTCAGCAATATTGGAAGGCTCCTCATAACGCACATCAAGCCCATTGACGTTCAGTGTTGCTGCTGTGCTACCAAAGGTATGAACAACTTGACCGCTTTCTAGCTTGAATCCTGTCCGTTCCTCTATCTTTGCAATACAGTCATCTAGATTTGTGTCAGTTAGAGCATCTCCCGTTCCATTCAAAACCTGAATGATTAAAATTGGATTTACATAGGCATAGTGTTGCTCAAAGCAATACTGCGTCCAATGTTCCCACTTTTCCTTCCAATCATCTGCAGCTGCTTGCAGAATAGCCATATCATTATTGACCGCCCCTTCTTCCGGATAAGTGATAACAATCCTGTCCTTTAAAAGTCCAGAAGCACGCACTTCATCCGTTGTCACTATTGATTTATGAATTGTAGAGGACGTGCCCTCGACCAATGCATTGAATCTCTGCGTGGTAGCAGACATACCGATAACTACCGGCATTGGAGGAATTCCATCATCTTCACTCCCCTTAATAAATTTCTGCATTATAGTTGTTGCTCTGCTGGCTTCGCGTCCTTGCATACCACGGTGTGCTTCGTCAATGATAAAATACAGTCGGTCGCTTTTCTCCCAAACGGTATTTGCAAGAGTCTGCCAAATCGTATAAGTACGCCCATCGCCATTTTTCGTGAGTTTAGAAGTAACCGATAATTTCTGTGTATTCAGAAAATAAACATGACCATCCTCAAATACCTCTTTATCAAAGGATTCCTCAGAAATCGTAACGCACTGCGACAACTTAATCTTATCAGCCTTGGAGTCGATCTTCTGCTTCGACTGCTCGTTCAGCTGAGGCGAATCCGAAAGCCAGACTATAATTGCATTCGGTTGCTCCATATACTGTTCATCGCCGAAAAGAACAGCCTCAATCAGCGCAGACATGATGATGGTCTTTCCAGCTCCGGTTGGTGCAGTGAAAGAAACCACCTGTGGTGCATGTGTTCTGTGATAGCTACCCATTGCCTCCGCAGTCTTCATGCGGATATCAGCAAGAGCTCTCTTCTGAAAAGGGAATAATTCTATTCTCATGTTTACCTCCCCGTATTGATTCTGAAATTATCCAGATAATCTCTATAAAGCTGATAGCAGTCTTTGTCATCGTAAGAACGAATCATCGACCGATATGCCGTTTCTGAATCCGTTACAATGAAAATTGTCTGGATCTCTGGATTACGTCTTAATTCCGCATCAAATTCAGAATAGTATATCTCATCCATCAAAACAGCCATCTTATTCTGCGGCAAGATCAGCATATTCGAGAGATCATCATTTTCAAGAGCCGGGCACCTACCAATGGCTCCTCCCTTCATCCAGAGCACCGGAAGCAGTTCTCGGAACTGTCTGCCAAGGGCAACAGAGGTTTTATCTAGAAAACCTAATTTAAAGTATTCGCAGTTTGCCTTGAATCCGTCCTTCATTGGCATCACTACTGGCGACTGTATTAATATAGGTTCGAACATACCCTTGATTCTTGCCTTGAGGCTCTTAAAAATTCTATTATTAGATGTAATAATGTAAAGTCTGTTATATGATCCATTCCATCTAGGGCTTTTAACCATTCATCACCGGCAGTGTCGTCTAATAATATTGTTACTGTATGCTTTGTCTCATCTGAAACTATGTATTTTGCCTCTTGTGATACAAGTGTCTGAGGTAATTTTTTGTTCGATAATATTGAAACAAGTCTTTTCTTTTCGCCTATTTTCAAAGAAGAAGCATCACTCACAAATCCTATCTGAATAATATTTCTATCTTTTTTTCAATACTCGTCTTATAGGTTGTATATTCGCCCTCTAAATAATTGCCATTAACATCATGACCTTTGATGCTACATTCTATCCGTGGCCAAGTAACATATTTGGCAATTCCAAGTTTTTCCCATTCTGGATCTCCCGGTTTAAAACCCTGCACAGTCAGTGTATCACTTTCGTCTTTTCTCAATTCATTATTTGTCACGCAAATGCACCTACGACATCCGCCGTCCTCTGCATTGAGAAGATTTACTGCATGAAGTGTTGTCCCTGAACCAGCAAAGAAATCGATAATAAGTGCATTCGGCTTATTAGCAACAAAAAATCTAATCGTATCATGAACAGCATATAATGATTTAGGAAAAGTAAACCTACTTGATCCGAAGAATTCTTTAAGTAAATTTGTGCCTCCTTGCTCAGCATTATGCGACTTTATACGCCATTGAGTACCGGGTATAAATTTAGGGATATATGCATCGTCATCTGTTATAACTGAGCCGTCTTGTCTATGACCTATAATTGTGAATGCGCCTTTAGCGATTTTTTCTCTTTCTCCCTTCGCCAAATAGGTGATTGCTGTATTTTCACCTCTCCAGTTACCTAATTTTGCATATCCAATATCTATAGAAGCTTTCAAATTTTCACTGCTTATCTGCCAATTACCCTCTGTACCATCAGCGCGTATAGGCCAAACAGCAACACAACCGTCTGGCGCTACTATCTCGGACGTGTTTGTGCCATAATATGACTCTCCTACAGAGTGAAAGACCGGACCTGCATCCGTATTATTGATAAACACTGGATAAAATTGGTTTGGACTATCTGCTCTTGCCGTATGTGAGCCTGAACGCAATAGCTCCTTCCATCTCAAACGAGAAGCTCTTTTATCTTCAGATATTTTCCATTCATTAGTTAATGGCAATGGTTCCGGACTCGATACTCCAAACTGTACAAAAAACAAGTACTCATCAGTTCTACCAAATTGTTGATGCCTTGCAGCTCCTTTAGGATTGATTACACTACTTACCATTTGGATAGTTGCTTCAGGGAACAATTCTTCCAATAAACATCCAAGATGTAGATACTCCTTCTCATCAATAGTAACAATAAGAACCGAATCATTCGGATTCAGTAGTTTTTTGCAATCCTTAGTCTCTTCTCCATCATTGAAAGCCACTTACTGTGACGATATGCGTCAGAACTGTCCACATAGTCATTATTATATTTCCAGTCTTTTGCCCCAGTATTGTACGGTGGGTCAATGTATATGCAATCCACCTTTTCTGCGTAAAGATATTCTAGAAGTTGAAGTGCGTGATAATTGTCTGCCTCAATCAGTGTATGCCAAAGGTCACTGTCTGGAGCATTCTCAACAGTGTCTATCGGCTTTAATGTCGGATAAATTGCCTCTCCAAACTCGGCTACTGTAACCAGCTCATCCAGCCTGAAGGTTTTCTGCTCATGTGTTTCCCTACGATCACACTGAACCTCATCTTCGTCGATATTCATGACCATATAAATGTCGCTGACATACCCGGTCTTCAGAGCAACTTTAGAGCCAACACGAATCGGCACATCATAAAGCGGCGTGCATTCTGGCAGATGTTCTTCAAACACCAATCCGAACTTCTTTTGCTTCAGTAATTTATTTGTTTCCTGCAAGATTCTTTCCTTGAGTGCCGGATCGTCAATCTGTTGGATCAGTCTTGTAATAAAGCCATAACACCACCTCATTCTTCCGTTATTGTTTTTACCTTAATATGATAATCAATGCCATGTTCCTGACAGAAGGAAATCACATCTGCCGCACACTCATTGTAAAAATGCTTATGCCTTTCGTAGGCGTTTGCTACCTTACTATAGTTCGTTCTCCCGAAAATGATCCGATCTGTAAAAGATACCGCCTCAAGTAGTTCGTGCAGATTCTGCTCAACCATGTTCGGTGTCGGATACGGCTCCATACTTACCCACGTCTTACAACCGGCATCGTGAAGTGCACCCAATGCTGCCAGTCGTTCTGCACAGGAAACGGCTCCCGGTTCCATCTGTTCCCGATAAGCTTCATCCAGAGTGATCAGTGTAATCCCATATTCGTTTTCCGGAGAAAGCTCCGCCAATTCTATAGGTAACAGTCCCTTTGTTAGAGTAGTACATTTGATACCAGCCTCGTTCAGCTTTCGGATAGCCGCAATGCTCATCTTGGCCACCTCTGGGTATCCTTCCATGAACGGATCTGTGGTAAAGCAAAGCTGCACAGACTGAATCTTATCTCTGAGCCTCGGTATCTCTTTATCCAGCAGTTCAAGCGTGTTTGATACAAGCACCGGCTCAAGCCAGCTCTCGTAATCCTTAATTTGCCCGAATCGCTTCTTCATCAGGAATGCGTAACATGGATATTTACACCCATGTGCGCAGCCCTGCACGTGATTCATTGTGTAGTCACCATACTCTACTCCTGTTTGATAAAGCATGGATTTTCGTTTTATCGTCTTCAAGTTGTTTCCGTCCTTCGCCTATTTATTCTTTAATATATGATTTGCTATCTTCAAAGCAAGTTTTTGTGCTGCTTCACTCTCGTTCGAAATAGCAAAGCAGAATAGGAACATCGGCGATCTTCTACTGTTCCTGAAAATACGTGCATATTTAGATACACATGGAAAGATTGTCTCTAGCCTGGAAAGGATATAATCCCTTATGTGATCCGGATTTGCATCCTTAATCATCCTTTCACCATCGCTTTGTCCCGTTTCTGGGAACAAATCAAAAAGTGACATCTGGGGATCTTTCTTGTAAAATTCTTCCCGCCATCCAGAATCTCCAAGCAAGCGGTCTATGCATTCTTCCCACTTATCGTACTTTCCGTTTTTCGGCAGCATCCGCTCAAGTGCAGAAAACGGAAATAGGTACCATACATCTATCGATTTCGTCTGCGCTACATTTTCAAGCGTAGTCCAATTTACCTGCGTCGCATATGGATCTAAGAACAGCAAGCCTCTGTTATATCTCCAGTCTACACTGCTAATAATCTCCGCAAGCTTATCATTCGCATCGCCACAGTAAATCGTAACAATTCGCCTCATCTGCGGGAACTCGGTATTTATCATATTCTGAAGTTCTCCCGCCTTCTGAGAGTCCGCTTCTATAAAATAATAGTGATCGAACTTTTTTTCAGACGCCAGTGCACGCTTAGCGGAGCCCACAAGATACTGCCCACCGTCGCTGGTCTCGATCTCACCGGTTCCAGCAAAGGCGTCTATATAAATCTTCTTAAACTTCTGATTTTGCAGTGCAATTATGTATGCGTCCAAATAACTAGTGAAGATATTCAGCTTCTCTTCAGTCCAATTGCCACCAAATTTCTGCGATATTGCCATATATTCCAATCACCTCATATATCTGAAACTCTATCTCATGAAGAGAAAGAGATCACCGTTTCCTTTTTTCCTGTCTCAGAATTCACAATCTGCTCGATCTTCGCGTCAAAAAAATCCGTAAGATCACTCTTTATCTCATTACGGAATCCGTCTGAAGGAAAAATCGGGTGGTTATCTAAAAGTTCCCACATCTCATCAAGAGACACTTGTTTTCTACCTCTAAAACTGCGCTGCAGATATTTCGCGATATCGATAACATGTAAACAGCTTTCATCCTCTTCTTCAGTAATTTCTCCGAAAAAATCAAACGATAACTGCCTATTCTCAGTCGAATGCTTAGTAGAGGACTGTGCACCAAATACCTTCCAAGCACTCTTCTTGTAAAGCTTAAATCCTTCCTTATCGCTCGTACAATGAATCAAATTGTACACAAGTGAATTCTGCGTGTTATAGAAGGGAAATGCCGATACATAATATTTACGAGTTCCCTTTAGAGAATTTATGATTTCCTCCACTCTGGCCTCATATGCTACCTTGTCACTTCCATAAGGTACCAGTTTTTCAAAATCCTCCAGATATGTGTTCTCATACTTTGCCTTTGTTGTCCTTTTCTTGGCACTTGTAATCGCCCGCACCGGATCTGAAACCATATGATTAATCATAACCTCTCCCCAATTTCGGAAAAACGGCAAAAGTGATTTCCAATCAATAGTCGCATCATATGGATCATAAAGCAGAAAATAATGAAAATTCCCTGTTCCATACAACTGTGGGCCGATAGTCAAAAGTAACTCGTGTGCATCGCTACAAGATGTGACAATCTTAAAATTACGTTCATCTTGTGGAAGATGCTTTTTCAATTCATCTACGTGCTTTATCTTTGTCATTCAAATAAATATGTATATTATTATCCGTATAGGTTCTAGCCACTTCCCAGAGCACTTCTGAAACACGAACTGCCGTCCCCTTCACTACTTGTCCAGCATCATCAATATACACCCCACTATTACACATACAATCAATAAAAATCAGACCATCGCAAGAATCAGTCAACAGTAATTTTTTTGCCCATGATTTTATATATTCCTCAATCAATTCAAATTTTTTAATCGTATGAGGACTTGCCTTACTAATCACGCTCTTTTTCTTGCTAGACATCGTATCACTCCTCAGCCAATTTCATTTTCTTCTGTAGGAATTAGTTCCACTATATCTCCTATATCACAATTCAAAGTTTTGCATACTTTCATTAATACTTCCATACTTACCCTTTCTCCCTTAGAAAGTTTGGTTACCGAAGCCCAACTGATTCCAGCAGATGCTTGTAAATCTTTCTTCTTCATGTCTTTGTCAATCAATATTTTCCATAATTTTTTATAGCTAACTTCCACGATAATCACCTCGCGATTTTCAAAAACGTGATCCATATTATAGTATATCATTCAACGAGATTTATTCAACGATTTTCTTTACAAATGCAAGAATCATCTCTGCAATTAGCATATTTTTCCATATATATTAAATAAATTTAATGTTATTGATAAATATATACTAAATATATCGTCTTATTAGATAAGATAGATATTATTCATATAAGTCTTAATATTCAGTTTTATTACCTTGTCCTTTTGACACTCCAAGACAATCAAAAAAGACATCCTTTGACCCGTAATAATTACGGTTCAGGAATGTCCTTTTTTCGCTACTTAGCAGTAAGATAGACTCACGATGCTGCTTATCCACAATCTATATGATTCCAAAATGTCTAAATGCCTGCATAATTGCATCTTCCTTCTCCGGTGTACACTGTGGCTGTCTCGCATTCTCTGATTTTGCCAAATTGAAGTTCTCACCAACATCCAAACCACATTTCTTCTTAATCTGTGCAATATACAATGAAGAAACCTTCAGTCCTGTCTGCTCCAGTACATAAGTCTTTATCTGCTCATAAGTTGCTTTTCCCCTAAATCCATATCCTCCAGGGAGAAGTCAACCTTCACTTTTCTGCTGTCGACCATTCCCTTGGAAAGTAAGACAACAGTCTCCACATGTGTCGATAGGGTAATTGAGATGCACTTTCCAGAGTTTTCACTTTACTCTGGGAGCGAAAAATGTTGCAATCCTCTGTGACGAGGCTGCAAAAAATTGACATGATGCTCTCTCTTATGCCCCTGCATAGCAAAAGATTGCATTGTATTTTAGATGTAAGCCAGACCAGCTTACGATTACTCTGCTCTTTCTCTATGGTCCACTACTCATCCCTTGATGATAACTTCTAAGATATTGTACCATAAATTGTTTATTGGGGAAATTACTTCCCGATAAAAATGGGCAGAAGAAAACCTCCAAATCTGTTGTGGACTTGGAGGCATTATTCCAACCATTTACTATCTTAAACAATAATTTGTCTCTTTATATTTTGTCTCAATAAAAACATCTAACAAAGCTTTTTGCTCTGTAGATAATTCAGCATGATCTCTAATCCATAAATGAATTGCTTTTCCTATTGCATAAGATAATTTTTCCTGTTGCGATGCACTTATATTATTTCTAGAAACATTCGGGATAAATTCTCGATTAAAAATATTAATAACGGCTCCCTTTAATATTACTCCATCAACAAGATATGGTATCTTAATCCTTAATCCTGATAGTAAAACATTCTTAACATAGCATGTATCAGTATTTTCCCAACTAAATCTTCCTTTAAATGTATTTTCCTCATTATAAGGCAAAACAGCATTTGATTCTCCTGTGACAACCCCTTTTTTTATAATTTCTGGCTTTACTGGTGTTAAAGAGCCATGATGAAACTGATTTCTAAATCCGCCTAATGTATATCCACCAATAATGCTCTCACTTGACTCTTCTATTATAAAATCGTAATCTTCAAACTCATCTTCATCTCCCCATATATTTATAGCTTCATAATTTCCTATCTTATCAAGTGCTTCTTGGTAATCTTCTAAAACATCATAGGCTTTAAGGAATTCACTTTCTTCATCTTCTGTAATAATCGGAATTTTCAAGAATGTAATTTTCCCATCTTTAACAAAGTTTTTAATGGATATATTTTCTTCATCCACCGAATACTCCTCTTCATTATAGCAATAACTCTCGTACCCATTTATGTCACTTAAATATTTGCAAAATTTATTTGTTTATAGCTACAATCAATGAATGCCTCTATACCACTTAAGTATCTGAAAGACATATGTTTTCTGCAATTATTGTTTCAATCCTCTTAATATTACATTCCAATGGCATTGATACACCTTTTTCCATTGTTGATATTTTAATCGGTATTCCACAATCCAAAAAATTATTTTCTATAAAAGATACCAATCTTTCTATATTATTATTGAACACACTTAAACATTGGTCATAATCTAAAATTATTTCTGTTCCCTGCTGTCTTACAGTATCTTCATAAGTAAGGCATATGTACTCACTGTTTCTTTCAAATGAAATTCGATTCATTTTCTGTTCATTATAATAAACTGTATTAACCTCCACTTTATCGGATAGCATAAAACATGCCAAAAAACCTATTCCATAATGCCCTATTGGCGAATATTCTCTATCTTGTAGCCTATAATCATCTGACGCATAATAAGATACACCAACATTCAGAAAATACTTTTTCAAAATATCTATAGACATACCACTACCATTGTCCATAACCATAACTTTTTTCGATCTTTGTCCAAAATCACTGAAATATATGGCTGATAATTTTGATATCTAAATTTTCCATTTTAGTGGCCGATTCTTCCATAGTCTTACATGCATCAATTGAATTTTGTATTAATTCTCTTAACCCATATTTTCTATCACCATAAATATGCTCTCCCATCAATAAATTGGTCACTGCATTATAATCCAAAGAAAGTCTTAAATCAGAAAAACTAAAACCCTTCGATTGAATTTGGTTTACTACATTTGTTTTTAATGGTAATAGATATTTCTCGTCTACAAAACTTTCACATAAATCTACAGCATTTTTTAATTCTCCATTAATAGCATCAAAGTATTTTAAAAGTTTTCTATGAACAGATGGGTCCTGACTTGTACCCTGAAAGAAAATTTCTAATTCATTTGTTTTAGGGTTTCTTCTTATTTTATCATAGTTCTCTATCACAAAATGTTGTTTCCATTCTAAATCACTAAATTCCTTTGGGTTCAAATATTTATATAAATATAATGGTGCTCTTTGCTCATCAATATCCAAATAGTCAGATATTCTAAGTAGCACAGAGATATACTGTGCATTAAGATCAAAATGTCCCTTTTTTTCATCATTATGCAAGTTCTTTTTTATCCATTCAAAATCTTCATTATGCGACATGCATATTTGTGCAAGTTCAGATTTAAATGAAATATTTGTTGATTCTGGAATCAAAAATAACCTTTCATCCATCTTTGTCTCAATATAATCTCTCGCACGTTTACCATGTACCGGCCTTACGCACTCTTGCAAAGCGGTCATTTCATCCCCATATTTCTCAAGTACTTTACTATATTTTCTTTCACCCAATATCGCATGGTCTGCTTTGATTTCCTTAATTTCGTCCACATTTGCAATCATTCCAATATCATGCAACAATGCACTATATATAAGTAATGCTACTTCTAATTCACTTAATTTATTTATATCCACAACAAGTGCATACATATATTCCATCACATTTATAGAATGTCTTACAAAAACATTATTAATTTGCGGTAATATCGTATTAGCATATTCTATAGTTTCATCTAACTTACTTAAAAATTTACTATCTTTTTCCTTTAACCACATATATAAATGGCTTTCCTGTACTTTTTCTATCATCTTAATCACTCTCTATTAGTTATTACCTAATTCCAAATATCCATCTAATTTCAATATTCCTAATATAACAGGAGCCTCCAAGTTATTTAAACTCAAAGGCTCTCTTTTTCTTACATAACTTTATGCAAGTGCAGGTTCCTTCCCTGCAATAATCGCTTTCACTTCTTCTATATCCTTATCTGTGGCTGAGGCTATCTGCTCTGCTGTAAAACCATTCTTATACATTTTTATAATAAGTCCTGCTTCACCTTCCGCACGTCCAATCGCAATACCCTTTTCTTCAATTCCCTGACTCAAGTTACACATAACGCTCACATCCTTCCTGAAGTTCTCCTCAATAGGAATATCGTATTCATTTCCAATTATGTTTAGTTTTTCATCTATTGTAAGTTCCTGTGACAGCAACGCTCCTAACAGACGGTGCAGTTCATATGTCTCATCATGTTCCGGCAGATTCTTTGCCAGTCCAAGCATTATGATATTCAGCAGATCAAGATTTCCCTTCCATTGATAGGAACCGATCAAATCTTCTTTTGTGAGATGCACATGGCTCATGCTGCTCTCTTCCATGTTCATACATACCCAGATCGAATATACACGCTTAATGTCATCGTAGCTGGAATTCTCAAAATCACGTTCTTTTTGTGATGAGATCAGTCTGCTCACATAAAAGATTGCCCGGTTTAAGATTTCGTATCCCTTCGGCTCATCTTTCTGTGCTTCCACATTTATGATGATCTGTGACAATCCGTCTCTCATACGCACATAAAAAACGATATCAAATCTTACCAGACCTTCATTGATCTCTTCATTTTCTGTGTTGAAACCGACCAGTCTCTCACCATTTTTTTCGCTGGCTGCATTTGTGAGTCCAGGCTCTACCGGTACCGTACTGATATGTGGTGTTCCCTCAATGCAGTCGACCACATCCTTGGGATTCATGCCCTTAAACTCATCAACTGTTTTTACCAGTATATGTGCCAGTATGCTTTTCTGTCCTAACAGACGCTTTGCACTCGTATCATACTGTGCTTTTGAATCTGTTGCTTTCACTGCATTTTTCAATTCTGTATTCACTGGCCTTCCTCCTTTTTGTAACAGATATAGTCATCCCCAAAAAGGCATCTGACCACACCTATATTATAACTTACCCATTTCTTTTATACAATCAATTTTTACATTTGGAAAATGAACATAAGAAAAACTCCAAACCTGCCATAGACTCGGAGTCTTGATTCCATCCATTTTTACATTGTCTGCACTGGAACATGTTGTTCCTGCTCCTCATGTTCCAAAACATCCTGTTCTGGCACAGGCTCTATACCGTTTGCTTGCTCCTGCCCTTTTGCCATATACCGGATTTTAATGCTGCTGTAATCAACCCCTGCTGGTTCCAGCACTTTTTTCTCTAACACGTTTAACATCGCTTCGGTGTCAAATTTTCCCTCAAAATAAAGTTCCTCATCCACCTTTATCGGTACATCCATTTCTTCCGGTGAACTGCCAAGGATCGTCCTCCAGCGTCCGGCTACTTTTCCACACATTTCCATAAAACGCTCATGGATATCCGGCTGTTCATTACAGGCCTGCAAAATCTTTTGTGCCACCTTTCTCCATGTAGGTGTTTCTATCCATTCTCCCCGCGCGAACTGGACTGCCAGCGGTTTTTTCCCTTTCAGTTCTGCCGGGGACACTGTAATAAGACTGCTTTCCCGGATTGTATCTTTCATGTCTGTCCTCATTTCTCCACTTCGGTACATCTGGAGCAGTGCATCACATTTCGTGTTTACAAGCTGTAACATTTCCTCCCTCAGTTCTTCTATCAGTTGCTCATAATTCATACGCTTTTCTCCTCCTGTCGCACACTTACTTCATGTGCTTTTTTTATATCCACTTTCTTTTACTCATTTTCCGTTATATGCTTTCTGCTGTCCTTTCCTATTTTATGCCAACAATAAAACGCCCGGATCATCGGGCATTTTATTCTTACCATAAACTGGCAGGAACAACGTTTCCTATTTACTTGCTGCCATTCCTGCCGCAGCCTTACTCATATCGAATCTCCTGTTCCATGACAATGCCTGACTGGAACTGTATCAGCAGCTTCTCGCTGGATTCCACTTTGATGGTGGAGATCAGCCGTCTGACAAGGTCATTGTCGAACTCCGGTATCTGGCAGGTGCTTGTGCTTAAGTAATGGTCGATATCTTGGATTCTCTGTTCATAGCTGTCAGCCATCCATTTCTCGTTTCTGGCTGTTTTCTGTGCCTCTTTTAAGGCATTGATTTCCTCTGCTATGGTGCGATAGCGTTCATCAAACTCCGGTGTGTAGGAGCCGGTCTTTGCATTCTCCGCGATCAGTGCCACCATCTCTTCCTGCTTTTCTTTTATCTTTTCTTCGTATTCCTCAGACTCTTTTGCGGTGCTGTAGTTCCCGATGACATGGATGATGTTCTGCCGGAAGTTTTCCATAAATTCCATATCATCACTCGTGATCCTGTGGATGGCTTCCATCACCGCCCTGTTTAATGTGTTCTCTTCGAGTGTCTCGGATTCCCCGCATTTCTTCACTCCGTTAGTCAATCGGTTGCTGCATCTCCAGACAACTTTCTTTTTCCCGTTTCTCGCCCAGGTGACTCTCCGGTACTCCTGCCCGCATTTTCCGCAGATCAGCATGCCGGTCAGTGCATAGGTGGAGGAATACCTGCTCCTCTGGTTCTTCTTCCGGGTGACAGCCGCCTTGCATAAGGATGCCCTCCGCATCATCTCTTCCTGTACCCTGTAGAACAGCTCCTTCGGGATAATCGCCTCATGGTCATCTTCCACATAATACTGCGGTACGATTCCAGTGTTCTTGACTTTCTTTTTTGTCATGAAATCCACCGTATAGGTTTTCTGCAGTAATGCATCTCCCATGTATTTTTCATTGCGGAGCATTTTGTCTATTACCGTGGAATGCCATTTGTCCTGCCCTGTGGCGGTCTTGATTCCCTGCTCTTCCAGATGCTTTGCGATCTTCCGGTACTGTAGCCCTCCAGATAAAGCCGGAAAATCAGCTTTACGATCTCTGCCTCTTCGGGTACGATGACCAGGTCACCATCCTCGTTTTTGGTGTATCCCATGAACTTTGTGCAGTTTACGATGACCTTGCCTTTTTCAAATTTCCTCACGACTCCCCAGCGGATGTTCTCACTGATGTTGCGGCTCTCCTCCTGTGCCAGGCTGCTTAAGATGGTGATAAGGATTTCGCCGGTTCCCTCCAGTGTATTGATCCCCTCTTTCTCGAACACCACCGCCACGTTCTTTTCCTTCAGTTTTCGGATGGTCACCAGCGAGTCTACCGTGTTCCTCGCAAACCTGCTGACCGACTTTGTAAGGATCATGTCGATCTTTCCTGCAAGGGCATCCTGTATCATGGCATTAAGTCTGCCCTCTTTTTGGTGTTTGTTCCACTCTTTCCGTCATCCGCATAGATGCCGGCATTTTCCAGTTTTCGTTTTCCGATATCTTGCTGGTATAATACTCCACCTGTGCCTCATAGCTGCTGTCCTGCTCTTCCAGTTCCGTACTGACACGGCAGTAGGCAGCGACCTTCATTTTCTTCTCTGACAGTTTCACATTCCGGTCATACTGCACCTTGGCAGGTATCATGCTGATCTTTTTTGCTGTTTCTGCCATCTGCTCTCCCTCCTAATCCTTGTATCCGGCTGTGACACGGCTCCCATTGATAAGCTCCACTTCTGCCATGTTTCCACCATGCACCCAGATGCGTGCGATTATTTTTCTATATAAATTTTCATCAAATGTTTCCAGTTCCTTTTTTCCTGCAAGGATGTTTTTGATCTCCTCTGTCCGGAACTCCCCATCCCTGACCTCCAGCGTCCGGTATCGTTCCTCTGCCCTTTCATAGAGCAGTTTCATCAGGTCTGTCTCTGTGCGTTCCTGCTCTTCTTTCATGTGCTGCAGGTTCCGCTCCAGAACCCGGTACTGAGGACTGAGCTTTTCCTCCTGCCTTTGTACCCGGAGCAGGCCTTTGTTTCGTATCACTGCATTGATGGCTTCTACACACACCTGCTTTGCCTGCCCGTCTGTAATAAAACTGTTCCTGCAGTTTTTTGCTCTGCCAGTCACATAGTTCCTGCACTTCCACTTGGCAGTGCCGCCACGCTCTTTTTTGTGGTTCGGCTGGATATGGCTGCATACTGCCCCGCATTCTGCACACCAGATGACACCTCCGAAAAGGATTCTTTCATCTGCCGGGTCGGTGGTCTGCCCTTCCAAGCTCTGCCCTCACCTTTTCCCGTCTGCGCTGGACTCTCTCAAACAGTTCCTCTCCTATGAGCTGCGGATAGTATTCTGTGCCAAGGTAGCTTGGTTTTCCAGTATCCTGCCAATGGATGCATGGGTCCAGGACACTTTCCCTTTTGCATTGCATATGTTTCTCCCTTTCAGGTTCTGGGCGATCCTGCCTGCCGCCACTCCGCTGTCATAGTCTGTAAATATCTGTTCCACAATCTTTCTTTGCTCTTCGCAGATGGTGATTTTTCCATCCACAACTTTATAGCCGATTGGCATGTGCACTGCATCCTGTCCACCTCCCTCTCCGTCAGTTTCAGTCCGTTGTATAGGCAGAAGGTGATGTCGTGTTCTTTGGAGACCACGATCTTCTCCGCTGTCATTTTAAACAGTTGCTCGTCAAACTCCTCCCTTAATCCGTCCTGTTCTGCAATCAGTTGGATAAGCTGTTCGGTCCGTACAATTTCTTTTGTCCTCCGCAGCTTTCTGGTCAAAAGTGTCTTTTTTCTTCTGCATTCCGTCAGCTGCCAGCCAAGCTTGCTACTGCTCTCCATAAAAAGAGCAGAGTCCATATATCCTTTCCTCATGACTTGGTTTAGGATTTGGCTCTGCCCGCTTATATCTTTGATTTCCTTATCCAGTTGTCTGATTTCCTCACTGTCCTGCCTTGCTGCCACAAGTTCTGTCAGCTCTTTTAACAGCGGCTCTAATATCGTTCCCTGATTGGTGTACAGCTTGTTCCACATGTCTGTAAAAGCCCGGTGCAGTACATCCTCCCGGATGGCTTTCATGCAACAACTCTCTTTATCCTCCACATGTCCGCTGCACGTCCAGATGATTTTCTCATAGGGTTTCCCGATGTAGATTTTCTGCCGCCGGAAGGTTCTTCCGCATTCCCCACAGATGATTCTGCCGGAAAACAGGTATCTTTTGGTGTAGTCACTCTTGTTCATGTGCAGTACATCCACGGTATGCCATCAGGTTCCGCACCGCTTCTGCCTCCTCATGTGTGACGATTGGCGGATGGCTGTCCTTGATGAGATACTGGTTTCTCTGTCCGTTGTTTACCCGGCGGACAAATGGGAACCTTGTTTCTGTATAGGTTCTCTGCTGTAGCATATCTCCCTCATAAATCGGATTTTTCAGAATGTCCTGTATCACCCCGTCCTGCCACTTTCTGCACCCCGGATTGTCGGAATGCCTTTCTGGTTCAGTGCCTTTGCTATCACATACACTCCCATGCCGTTTAGGTAGGATTCATAAATCCACCTTACGGTTTCTGCCTCGGATTCTATGATGACTAAATTTCCATCCTCATCTTTTCCATAGCCATACGCTGGTGTGGATATGATATAGGTTCCATCCTGAAAGCGTTTCTGTATCGCCCAGCGGTTGTTGCTTGAGATGTTTTCTGATTCCCCCTGCGCCACCGATGCCAGGATGGTAATGAACAGCTCGCTTTTTTTCTGACAGCGTGTTGATGTTCTCTTTTTCAAAGTAGATTCCAACGCCAATCTCCTTCAGCTTTCGGATGGTCTGGAT
>ENA-OQJH01000427-OQJH01000427.1-human-gut-metagenome-genome-assembly--contig:-NODE-427-length-23709-cov-1.463786_pt1 | contig 23709 bp, 38 predicted proteins | sample MGYA00242597_ERZ504763 | MGnify/ENA primary metagenome ERZ504763 (study PRJEB26092, sample SAMD00036359) | human gut metagenome | host: Homo sapiens | study: EMG produced TPA metagenomics assembly of...
AAAACTGGAAGCAGGTACAGCAGATACAGTATTAAATGCAGAGAATTTGACAGCAAAAGATGTGTTTGATGCGGTGAAGGCAGGAGATCAGGTCGCAATGGAGATTGCGGAAGAATTCGGACGTTATCGTGGGATATGCACTGGCAAACATTGCAGCATTGGTAGATCCGGAGGCAATCGTAATCGGAGGCGGCGTATCGAAAGCTGGAGAGATTTTATTGGATTATGTAGAAAAGGCATATAAAGAAAGAGTGTTCTTTGCAAATAAAAAAGTAAGATTTGCATTGGCACAGCTTGGAAATGATGCAGGAATCTTCGGAGCGGCAAAGATGGTATTAAAATAGGAACTATAAAAATAAGACATTGCAGAATGCAATGTCTTATTTTAAGGGGTTGGCGGAGTAGGTGGAGTTTCGCTGTCGCTGTTACTGCCACTGTTGCTGCTACTGTCGCCACCGCTTGTATTTCCGCTGCTGCCACTGCGTTATCAGATGGCGGAGTGGTTGTTCCGCTATTGTTGTCTGTTGTATCGTCAGTTTCACCTGAGGTGTCAGAAGAATTCGCATCTGTATCAGGCTTTTCAACTACGTGTCCAGGACAACTCTGAGTAGGAGCAGTTCCCGGTGCAAAATATTCCGTATAGGCACTGCAGGCTTCACTGCTTGCAAGTTTTCCGGTTTTTGCACAAATCGTCTTTTTCTCAATGGAAGATGGCATCTCGAAATCTTTATACTCATATCCTTCATGAATACGTTCCATAACATTTTTCCAAATCTTCATATGGAAACTTTGGCTAAGACCTTCCATCGGTTTGTTATCATCATAACCCGTCCATACAGAAGCTGTTAAGTATGGAGTGTAGGCAGATAACCAAAGGTCAACGCTGTCTGTTGTAGTACCTGTTTTTCCGGCAACCGGCATGTTAGACATTCTGGCAGCAGTACCAGTACCGTTTGTGATAACACCTTCCATAGCATTTGTGAGTAATGCAGCAGTTGTCTCTTTAATAGCTGTATGTGTCTTTGGTGTTTTTTCAAATAACAGATTTCCGTCATGGTCATAAATCTTTGTGTACAGAACTGGCTCTGTGTAAACACCGCCGTTTGCAATTGCTGCGTAGGCAGCAGTCATCTCGATATTATAAACACCTTTTGAGATACCACCAAGGCAGGCAGCCTGTACGATATCGCTCTTGGAATCTAAAGTAGTCAGGTTAAAGTTTTCAGTCAGATATTTGAATCCAAGTGTAGGTGTGATCTCTGTAAATTTCTTCACCGTACATACGTTAGCTGACTGTTCAATACATTCTCGAATAGTCATATTGCCTTTATAATTGCTTCCCCACCAGTTTTTTACTTCACGACCATTTGAGTAAGAAAATGGAGAATCCTCAATTACAGTTGCAAGTGTATCGCCATGCACATCCAATGCAGGTGCGTATGTGGATAAAATCTTAAAGCAGGAACCAGGCTGTTTATAGGATTGCGTAGCACGGTTCAGGCTTCGGCTCTCGGTCTTTTCTCCGCGTCCTCCGACCATTGCTTTGACATGTCCGGTATATTGATCCATAACGACAATAGAAGCCTGTGGCTGAGGGGAAAGTTTTACACGTTTGTCTACGGTATCGCCTTCTGAGGTGATCGCTGCGATGTATTCCTCTACTTTTGCATTCGCCTCTTCCTGCGTCGACTGTGTCAAACAATTTTATCACCGGTTTTCTCATACAGATAATTACGCATCGTATTGTGATCATAATTGTCCTGTGTTCCGTCCGGATGAGTCACAGTGATTGCACAACTGATGCCCATTCGATATTCGAAGGGTAATTGCTGTCGTCACTGAGTTCTTCCTCACAAATCTTCTGCATCTCAACATTCTGTGTGGTGATGATGCTAAGTCCGCCACTATACACGGCATTGTAGGCCTGTGTTTCTGTATATCCCATCTCGTTCACGAGATCTTCGATAACTTCATCTGCCACAGCATCTATAAAATAGGAGCTGACAGAAGTACTGTCCTCGTATTGGGCATTGGTAGCCTGAATCCGTTCATATACAGGATCGGCAAGCGCCTCATCATACTGTGTCTGATTGATATATCCCTGTTCTTTCATATCATTGAGAACCTTTTCGCGGCGCTCCGCATTCTTGTCAGGGTTAGTGACAGGGTTATATTTTCCAGGGTTCTGTGTGATTGCAGCAATCGTCGCACATTCTGATAAAGTCAGTTCACTGACATCTTTTCCAAATAACGCTTCGAAGCGGCCTGTACACCGAGGGTATTTTGTCCAAGGTTAATTGTATTCAGATAATTTTCAAGAATTTTACTTTTGGTCATCTGTTTTTCAATTTCCAGAGCCAGATATTGCTCTTGAAGCTTACGTTCTACACGGTCAAAAAAACGTATCTTCATTTACGAAATTAGGAAAAAACATTGTTCTTTATAAGCTGTTGGGTCAGTGTACTCGCACCTTCCGAAAAATGTCCGGATATAATACCTTTTAATCCGCTCTTACGATACCTTTCAAATCAATACCGTTATGTTCGTAGAAACGAGAGTCTTCGATTGCAACAAACGCATTCTGCAGATCTTTTGGAATCTCGTCAATTGATTTATAGACACGGTTGGCACCGGCATTTACGAAAGTATCAAGAACGGTTGTCTCATCATCGGCAAGTGCTGTGTGGTAAACTTAGAAGGTTTTACATCTTCCGGGGTGATATCTGGAGCATCATCAATCATCTTTTTGATGAAAAGTCCGCCGCCGGCGACACATAGTACAATCGCGACAAGACAGGTAAGCAGCATGGCCTTGAAAAGGCGGACACCAGCTCGTTTTTTCTTCATAGCGGCTTTTGAAGTAACATTCTTCTGCCGTTTTGAAGCTTTCTTTTTTCCATAATTCATGAATATTGCCTCCTTTATTCGAAGTTCATTATAGCAAAGATATAGTTTTAAATAAAGCGAAATTTGAAAAGTTCACATTTCGCTAGGAAAAACTTAAGAAAATATTGTGGAAATACCTGCTTTCCTGATATAGTGTTATACAGAAAGAAAAATGAAAAGGTGATGTCATGTAGAAAAATATAAAACAGTATATCAAGGCGGCGAAGGGGAGACCGTTGAAAAAAAAGTCAAGATTCATTGCGACGGTCATTCCGGTAAAGACAGAAGAAGAGGCGATTGCGTTTATCGAAAGCATGAAGAAAAAGTATTGGAATGCAACGCACAATTGCTCTGCCTATGTAATCGGTGAGCAGTTTCAAATCCAAGATGCAGTGATGATGGAGAGCCAAGTGGTACAGCTGGGAAACCAATGCTAGATGTCCTGCTTGGCGAGGAGATTCATGACACAGCAGTTGTTGTGACAAGGTATTTTGGAGGAACGCTTCTTGGAACAGGTGGACTTGTGAGAGCTTATTCCGGTTCGGTACAGGCGGGACTTTCCGCTAGTAAGATTATTACCAAATTGCACGGGTATAAACTTCGGATACAGACAGATTATACAGGACTTGGAAAAATACAGTATATTTTGGGGCAGAGAGGACTGTCGGTACTTGATTCTGTGTACACTGATCAGGTGGAGCTGACTGCGTTAATTCCGGCGGAGGAACTCAAAACAGTGCGAAATGAGATTACAGAAGGCACGAATGGAAAAGCTGTCATGGAGATAGAAGAGGAGTGCTACTTCGCGGAGATAGATGGGGAAATGAAGACTTTTAAAGATTGAAAAAGAGGTGCGTGAGCACCTCTTTCTTATCTTCTATTGGAATTCCGGTTCAATCAGACCGTATGTGTTGTTCTTACGTTTGTAGACAACGTTCACTTCATCTGTCTCAGCATTGCTGAATACGAAGAAGTTATGTCCAAGAAGTTCCATCTGAACACATGCGTCTTCTGGGAACATAGGCTTGATTCCAAAACGTTTTGTACGAATAATCTTAATCTCATCGTTGTTAGAAGTATCCTGCTCTGCCTCGAAGAATTCTGATTGGAAGTTCCCGCCTTCCTGCTGTCTTGCAATTAATTTGTTCTTATACTTGCGAAGCTGACGTTCAATTACTTCTTCACTAAGTCAATGGATACATACATATCGTCACTCACTTGTTCGGAACGAATAATGTGACCTTTGACAGGGATAGTTACCTCAATTTTCTGACGCTCTTTTTCAACACTGAGTGTCACGATAATTTCAGTATCAGGAGTGAAATACCTTTCCAGTTTTCCTAATTTTTGCTCGATGGTTGATTTTAAACCAGGTGTTACATCGATATTTTTGCCGCTAATAATATAGTTCATGTCTCCAACCCCTTTGCGATATATTTTATGGTCTTATTATACAACCAAATGATGGGACATGCAATAAAAAATAACGAGAAAATTCTAAAAATAATATAAAAAAAACTGACAAATAAAGCTAAAATAAGAAAAAACTCGAAAACTATAGTTTTCCTCTTTTTCTCATCTTGGAATCCAGAATTTTTTTTACGGATACGAAGTGACTGTGGTGTTACTTCTAACAGCTCGTCGGTATCGATAAAATCAAGCGCTTCTTCCAAGCTCAAAATACGTGGAGTTGTAGCTTGAGCGCATCATCGGCACCGGAAGAGCGGGTGTTTGTTAAATGTTTTGTTTTACATACGTTGAGTTCAATATCTTCAGCTTTTCCGTTCTGTCCGATGACCATTCCGGAATATACCTTTTCTCCGGCCCCGATAAAGAGAGTACCTCGCTCTTGAGCGCTGTACAATCCGTAAGTAACAGATTCGCCAGTTTCAAAAGCAATCAGAGAACCTTGTTTGCGATACTGAATGTCTCCTTTATATGGTGCGTAGCCGTCAAATGCAGTATTTAAAATTCCATTTCCTTTTGTGTCTGTCATGAATTCCCCACGGTATCCGATCAGACCTCTTGCAGGGATTGAAAATTCCAGTCTTGTAGTTGTCCCGTTGGAGGCGCTCATATTCTGGAGTTCTCCTTTTCGCTGACTTAACTTGTCGATGACTGTTCCGGTAAATTCATCCGGTACGTCGATGTATGCAGTCTCGATTGGCTCTAAGAGTTTGTCCGTTCTCCATCTTTTTTATAGAGAACTTCCGCCTTGCTTACTGCAAATTCATAACCTTCACGTCTCATGTTTTCGATAGAACGGACAAGTGAAGTTCACCACGTCCGGATACACGGAAACTGTCTGCGTTTTCTGACTCTTCGACACGGAGACTGACATCTGTATTCAATTCACGCAGCAGACGGTCACGCAGGTGGCGGGACGTTACAAATTTTCCTTCCTGTCCGGCAAATGGGCTGTCATTGACGATAAACTGCATTGCAATCGTTGGTTCTGAAATCTTTTGGAATGGGATTCAACCGGATTTTCAGGAGAACAGAGTGTGTCACCGATAGAAATATCTGAAATTCCTGAAATTGCAACGATCGATCCGATTGTTGCCTCTTTTACTTCTACTTTGTTGAGTCCGTCAAATTCATATAATTTGCTGATTTTTACTTTTTTCTGTTTGTCAGGTTCGTGGGCGTTTACGACAACCATGTCCTGATTTACGGCGATCGTACCGTTGTCTACTTTTCCGATACCAATACGTCCGACATATTCATTGTAGTCGATCGTGCTGATAAGAACCTGTGTATCGGTGTCAGGATCACCTTCCGGAGCAGGGATATAATCTAAAATTGTCTCGAATAATGGAATCATATTTTCCGGTTCATCTGTCAAATCTAAGATGGCATGTCCGGCTTTGGCAGATGCATATACAAATGGGCAGTCCAACTGTTCGTCAGATGCGTCAAGATCCATGAACAATTCTAAAATCTCGTCGATGACCTCTTCCGGTCTTGCCTCCGGACGGTCAATTTTATTGATGCAGACGATGACCGGAGCTGTAACTCCAACGCTTTTTTCAATACGAATTTGTCTGAGGCATCGCACCTTCAAATGCATCTACGACAAGGATAACACCGTTTACCATCTTTAAGACACGCTCTACCTCACCGCCGAAATCGGCATGTCCAGGTGTGTCGATGATGTTGATCTTCGTATCTTTATAGTATACGGCTGTATTTTTTGCCAAAATAGTGATTCCACGTTCACGCTCGATATCGTTGGAATCCATGACACGCTCAGCCACTTCCTGATTGGCGCGGAATACACCGCTTTGCTTTAAAAGCTCGTCTACCAGTGTTGTCTTTCCGTGGTCAACGTGAGCGATGATGGCAATATTTCTAATATCTTCTCTTTGTTTCTTCATTGTAAAATACCTTCTTTCTGTTATCAAAAAGCTTTTTATATCCATAAAAGCAAAGGTTTTAAAATATAACTCATATAGTTTATCATATTATTAACAGAATACAAGAGTTTAAGTGAGAAATATAGAAAATGTCGAGAAAGGCTGTCGAGAATTGGCGCACGGTTTTTAAGGCAAAAAGTTCTAAAGTGTGTAAAATAGAAATAGACTTAGTAGTGACTAAAAAATACTGCGAAGAGGAAGGGAGAACTACAATTCATGTCAGATAAGATTATTGAAAACAATCAGGTAACGATTATGGGAGAGGTGGCGTCTCAGTTTACATTCAGCACGAGGTATTCGGGGAAGGCTTTATATGGTGGAAGTGCTTGTGAAGCGTTTGAGCAATTCAGACGATCGTATTCCGCTGATGATTTCAGAGAGGCTGATTGATGTGCATCAGGATTACACAGGGGAATATATTATGGTAACAGGGCAATTCCGCTCCTATAATCATCATGATGAACAAAAAACAGACTTGTACTTCTGTATTTGTAAGAGAGGTAACATTTGTGGAAGAAGAGCTTGATGGGGCAAAGACAAACAGTATCTTTTAGATGGCTATATCTGCAAAACACCGATTTACAGAAAGACACCGCTTGGAAGAGAGATTGCAGATCTTCTGCTGGCTGTAAACAGACCATATGGGAAATCGGATTACATACCATGCATCTGCTGGGGAAGAAATGCAAGATTTGCATCTGGCTTTGAAGTCGGAGAACATGTGCAGATATTAGGGCGGATTCAGAGCGGGAATATATAAAAAAACTGACAGAGACAGAGACGCAGAAACGGATTGCATATGAAGTTTCTGTAAGCAAACTGGAATGTGTAGAAGAATGAGTTCACGTGCATTGACATTGCCTGTGAATGGTGCTAAAATCCTGTAAGAGAGAACTGAGAACTCGGTATGTAAGGAGGACTAGAATGGCTATTTTTACAGGGGCAGGAGTGGCGATTATCACACCATTTCATGCGGATGGAAGTATTAATTATGAAAAATTAGAAGAATTGATTGATTATCATTGCAATAACGGGACAGACAGTATTGTGATTTGTGGCACGACAGGTGAGTCTGCGACGATGACAGAAGAAGAACATCTGGACTGTATTAAAAAGACAATTGATTTCACAAAAGGAAGAGTTCCGGTTATCGCGGGAACGGGATCAAACTGTACAAGAACAGCAATTGAATTGTCAAAAGCGGCAGCAGAGTACGGGGCAGATGGATTACTGGTTGTCACCCCATATTATAATAAAGCAACACAGGCCGGATTGATTCAACATTATACAGCGGTTGCGAATGAAGCTAAAGCGCCAATTATCATGTACAGTGTGGCAAGCAGAACAGGCTGCAATATTGAGCCGGCGACAGTTGCGCATCTTGTGAAGAATGTGGATAACATTGTCGGAATCAAGGAAGCTTCGGGGAATATTTCTCAGGTTGCGAAGATTATGAACCTGACAGATGGAAAGGTCGACTTGTATTCAGGAAATGATGATCAGATTGTGCCGATTATGTCCCTTGGCGGAAAAGGTGTGATTTCTGTATTGTCTAATATCGCCCCAAAGAGACGCACGATATCTGTGCAAAATTCTTTGAAGGTGATGTAAAAGGAAGTATGGAATTACAGTTAAATGCATTGCCTTTGATTGAGCAGTTATTCTGTGAAGTGAATCCAATTCCTGTGAAAAAAGCGATGAACCTGATGGGAATGGAAGTTGGAGGACTTCGTATGCCGTTGACGGAGCTTACAGAGGCACATACGGAAACGTTAAAGAAAGAGATGAAAGATTTTGGGATTTTATAGATCGCTGTGAACAGTGATTTTATGCAAAAGAATGTAGAGGTAGGAGAGTTTGTTTTTGCAAACTCTCTTTTTTTGTGTTATTTTATAATATAAATAACTGTGAACAGGGAGGAAACGAATATGACAAAATTGATTATGCATGGCTGCAATGGAAAATGGGACAAGTTATCAGTAAGATAGTAAAAGAAGACCCGAATGTGAGATGGCAGCAGGAATAGATGCCTATACTGGAATTGCGAATGATTATCCCGTATTTGAAAGTATTGAAAAGTGTGATATCAAGGCAGATGCAATCGTTGATTTTTCGAACGCGGCAGCAGTGGACGGGCTGCTTGACTACTGTGTGGAAAAACAGGTTCCGGTTGTACTGTGCACTACAGGGTTATCAGAGGAGCAGCTAAAGAAAGTAGAAGAGACAAGCAAGAAAGTTGCGGTTTTAAAATCTGCGAATATGTCATTGGGAGTCAATATGTTATTAAAACTGCTTCAGGATGCGGCAAAAGTGCTTGCACCAGCGGGGTTTGACATTGAGATTGTCGAAAAACATCATAATCAGAAAGTGGATGCGCCGAGCGGAACTGCACTTGCAATGGCGGATTCGATCAATGAAGCACTGGACAATGAATACCGTTATACTTATGACAGAAGCCAGGTGCGTGAAAAACGTGAGAAAAGGAGATTGGAATTTCAGCAGTGAGAGGCGGCACAATTGTAGGAGAGCATGAGGTGATTTTCGCAGGAGAAGATGAAGTCATTGAATTCAAACATACTGCATATTCGAAAGCGGTGTTCGCAAAAGGTGCAGTGGAGGCAGGAAAGTTCCTGAAAGGAAAAGGAGCCGGTCTTTACGATATGAGCGACGTGATCCAATTTTAAAAATAGTCAAAAAAAGGAAAAAACTCCCAATGAAAAGTGAAGTAATATATTTGAGAAAAATGCAGATATTACATGATAAGAAGTAATTCTTAATGGTACTACATGAAAGAAAGGGAGTAAAAAAATGAAAAAATTGAAAAAAGTAATCTTGTGTATGCTGTGCGTTGGAGTACTTTGCTCAACAACAGGCTGTGGAAGCAATACAAAAGATGATGCGGCAAACAATACAACAACCGACAAAAATACGACAACCGATCCGACAAAAGACAACAATGGAGATGGTGTGATCGATGATCTGCAATGCCGTGAAAGATGGTGTCGACGATGTAGAAAAGGTAGTTAGACAATGTAAAGAGATGGTGTCAGGGATATGACGGATGATGCGACAGACCAGACACCGGATAAGACGACTGACAAAAACGTAAATGACGCAACAAAATAATTATTTAATGGAAGGGAACGTGAAAAAGCGTTCCTTTTTTGGCAAAAAATGCTAATACTAAACGAAAATTGCAAAAGTGAGGGAAGAAATATGCAATTCAGACCTTGTATTGACATACATAATGGAGCTGTCAGGCAGATTGTCGGAGGGTCACTGAAAGATGAAGGTGATCAGGCAATCACAAATTTTACTTCGGAATATGATGCGCGGTTTTATGCAAATCTCTATCGAAAAGATGGTATTCGAGAAGGACATATTATATTGCTGAATCCAAGTACATCAGAATATTTTGATGCCACAAAAAAGCAGGCGTTGGAGGCACTGCGTGCATATCCGCAAGGAATGCAGATCGGTGGAGGAGTTACCGCAGAGAATGCGAAGGAATATCTGGATGCAGGAGCAAGTCACGTCATTGTCACATCATATGTTTTTCGAGATGGAGAAGTAAAGTGGGAGAATTTGCAAAAACTCAAGGGGACAGTCGGAAAAGAGCGAATCGTGCTTGATTTAAGCTGCAGAAAAAAAGAGGATTTTTACTATATTGTGACAAACCGATGGCAGACATTCACCAATGTGAAGGTGACGATATCATTATTGGACCAGCTTTCAGATTACTGTGATGAATTTCTGATACATGGGGTAGATGTGGAGGGAAAATCATCAGGAGTAGAACTGCCGCTTGTGGAACTGCTTGCAAAGTGGGATGGTATACCGATTACTTATGCAGGCGGAATAGGAAGTCTGGAAGATTTGGAAGCATTTCGGTGTGCGGGAAAAGAGAAGTTAAATTTTACAATTGGAAGTGCACTAGATTTGTTTGGTGGGCAGATTCCATACGAGAACGTAAAAAAAATGTGACCATTTGCGAAAGAGTTTGTGAACAGTTTATAAATTTGTTGAACTGCAATGTATATAGTGATAAAATGGAGATTAGAGTAATTCGTAAATAAGGAGTAAGTATGAGCTTATTAGAAAAATTTTTGGGACACACAGTGATCATGAGTTAAAGAGAATCTATCCGATTGTTGACCGCATTGAGGCGATGGACGAGGATATGCAGAAATTGACGGATGAAGAGTTGAGAGATAAAACAAAAGAGTTTAAAGAAAAGACTGGCAAACGGGGAGACATTGGATGATATCCTTCCGGAAGCATTTGCGACAGTAAGAGAAGCGGCATCGAGATCACTTCATATGAAACATTACCGTGTGCAGCTGATCGGTGGTATTGTACTGCATCAGGGACGTATTGCGGAGATGAGAACAGGTGAAGGAAAGACTTTGGTATCGACACTTCCGGCGTATCTGAATGCGTTGGCGGGAAAAGGAGTACATATCGTAACAGTCAATGATTATCTTGCAAAGCGTGATGCGGAATGGATGGGACAAGTTCACAGATTTTTAGGACTTACAGTAGGCGTTGTTTTAAATGAGATGGACAACGACGAACGTCGTGAGGCATATAACTGTGACATCACATATGTGACAAACAATGAACTTGGATTCGATTACCTGAGAGATAATATGGTAATCTACAAAGAGCAGTTAGTACAGAGAGGACTTTCCTATGCGGTAATCGATGAGGTCGACTCTGTATTGATCGATGAGGCGAGAACACCACTTATTATTTCCGGTCAGAGTGGAAAGTCTACGAAGTTATACGAGGCTTGCGATATTCTTGCAAGACAGCTTGAACGTGGTGAGGCAAGCGGCGAGTTTTCTAAGATGAATGCGATCATGGGCGAGGACATCGAAGAGACAGGTGATTTTATCGTCAATGAGAAAGAGAAGAATATCAACCTGACAGAAGAAGGTGTGAAGAAGGTAGAAAAATTCTTCCACATCGAGAATCTTGCGGATCCGGAACATTTAGAGATCCAGCACAATATTATTTTGGCGCTTCGTGCACATAATTTGATGTTCAGAGATCAGGATTATGTTGTGGCGGATGATCAGGTTATGATCGTAGATGAATTTACCGGACGTATTATGCCGGGACGCCGTTATTCTGACGGACTTCATCAGGCAATTGAAGCGAAAGAGCATGTAAAAGTAAAACGAGAGAGCAAGACACTTGCGACAATCACATTCCAGAATCTGTTTAACAAATATGAAAAGAAGAGTGGTATGACAGGTACTGCTCTTACAGAAGAAAAAGAATTCCGTGATATTTACGGAATGGACGTAGTGGAGATTCCAACGAATCTTCCGGTTCTTCGTAAAGATTTGGATGATGCTGTATATAAGACAAAAGATGAAAAATTCAAAGCGGTAATCGAGGAAATCGTAAGAGCACATGAGACAGGACAGCCTGTACTTGTAGGTACTATTACAATTGAGACATCAGAACTTCTGAGCAATATGCTGAAGAAAAGAGGAATTCAGCACAATGTCCTTAATGCAAAATTCCATGAGATGGAAGCTGAGATTGTAGCACAGGCAGGTGTGCATGGCGCGGTTACAATCGCGACGAACATGGCAGGTCGTGGTACCGATATCAAGCTGGACGATGAGGCAAAGGCAATCGGAGGATTGAAGATTATTGGTACAGAGCGTCATGAGTCAAGACGTATTGACAATCAGCTCCGTGGTCGTTCCGGTAGACAGGGAGACCCGGGAGAATCCAGATTTTACATTTCTCTGGAAGATGATCTGCTGAGACTGTTCGGATCTGAAAAACTGATGAGCGTATTTAATACATTAGGTGTGGAAGATGGAGAACAGATTGAACATAAGATGTTGTCCAGCGCAATTGAAAAAGCACAGAAGAAGCTGGAAGGAAATAACTTTGGAATCCGTAAAAACCTGTTGGAATACGATCAGGTTATGAATGAACAAAGAGAGATCATCTACGAGGAAAGACGTCGAGTGCTTGATGGGGAGAGCATGAGAGATTCAATCTATCATATGATTACAGAGTATGTGGAGAACACAGTGGATGCGTGTGCATCTCCGGACACAGAATCTGATGAGTGGGATTTAGATGCATTGAACCGTGATCTGTATGCATCATTGCTTTTAAAACCAGTAGCGTTTGAAGAAGTAAAAGAGATGTCTCAGAAAGAATTGAAACAGATGTTAAAAGAACATGCAGTGAAAGGATATGAGGCAAAAGAGGCTGAGTTCCCAGAACCAGAACAGCTGCGTGAGATTGAACGTGTTGTCCTTTTGAAGGTAATCGACGCAAAATGGATGGATCACATTGATGATATGGATCAGCTTCGTCAGGGAATCGGTCTTCAGGCATATGGACAGAGAGATCCGCTTGTAGAGTACAAGATGGTTGGATATGATATGTTTGGAGCGATGACATCTGCAATTGCAGCAGATACAGTTCGTATGTTGTTCCATGTTCAGCTTGAACAGAAGGTGGAAAGAGAACAGGTTGCAAAAGTAACCGGCACAAACAAAGATGATACGGCAGCGCATGAACCGAAGAAACGTCAGGAAAAGAAAGTTTATCCAAATGATCCTTGCCCATGTGGAAGCGGTAAAAAATACAAACAGTGCTGTGGAAGAAAATAAAGAATAAGAGGTGAGAACGTGGTCGAATTAGATCAGTTTAAAAGTATATTAAACTCATATGAAGAACCATTGAAGGAAATGAGGGATTCACTTTGACCTGTCTGGAAAAGAAAAACAGGTAGAAGAGTTAGAACGAAAGATAGAAGAACCGGGATTTTGGGAGAATACGGAAAATTCTCAGGTGGTCATGAAAGAACTGAAGAGTCTGAAAGATTTTTGGAGAAGTATCACAGCTTACAACAAGTTATGAGGATATCGGTGTTTTGATTGAGATGGCATATGATGAGAATGATTGAAAGTCTTGTGCCGGAGATTGAAAGTGAACTGACTGCATTTCAACAAGGATATGAGGAGATTCGTATTCAGACCTTGCTTTCCGGGGAATATGATAAAGACAATGCAATTGTGACACTGCATGCAGGAGCAGGCGGAACAGAGTCCTGTGACTGGGCGAATATGTTATACCGTATGTATACAAGATGGGCGGAGCGAAAAGGATTTTCCGTGGAAGTGCTGGACTTTTTGGACGGAGATGTAGCCGGCTTAAAGGCAGTTACTTTTCAGGTGAATGGAGAGAATGCCTACGGGTATCTCAAGTCGGAAAAAGGGGTACACCGTCTTGTGCGCATTTCGCCGTTTAATGCGGCTGGAAAACGACAGACATCGTTTGCATCTTGTGATGTTGTTCCGGATATTGAGGACGATATTGACATTGAACTCAATGACGATGATCTGAAAATTGATACATACAGGGCAAGTGGTGCGGGAGGTCAGCATGTCAACAAGACATCTTCGGCAATCCGTATTACACATATTCCTACTGGAATTGTAGTGCAGTGCCAGAATGAGCGCTCGCAGCATAATAATAAAGAGAAGGCAATGCAGATGCTGAAGGCAAAGCTGTATCTGCTGAAAGAACAGGAACAGGCAGAAAAGGTGTCAGACATTCGTGGAGAGATAAAAGAAATTGGATTTGGCAATCAGATCCGCTCTTATGTCATGCAGCCATATACATTGGTGAAAGATCATCGGACGAATGTAGAAAGCGGAAATGTGTCGAGTGTGCTGGACGGAAACATTGATCTGTTTATGAACGCATACTTAAAAGCACAGAGCATGGAGGAGTAATCATGGATAAGACAAAATACTTTGTAGTCAAGAAAAAAGCGTTGCCGGAAGTCTTATCAAGTGGTGGAAGCGAAGAGACTGCTGGCGTCTGAGAGAGGATTGACGATACAGGAAGCAACAGATCAGATTGGAATTAGCAGGAGTTCTTTTTATAAATACAAAGACGATATTTTCCCGTTTCATGAAAATGAAAAGGGCAGACGATTACCTTGGTGGTGCAGATGGATGACACACCGGGGCTTCTTGCTGAAATTTTGAGAGATGTCGCAGAATACGGTGCGAATATACTGACTATACATCAGAGTATTCCACTGAACGGAGTGGCGACTTTGACTTTGAGTGTAGAGATTTTATCTACAACCGGAAATATATCCGATATGGTTGCGGAGATAGAGGAAAATCAAGGTGTTCACTATTTGAAAATTGTAGGCAGGGAGTAAGTACGATATGACAAAATAGCAGTATTAGGATATGGAACAGTTGGATCCGGAGTTGTGGAAGTAATTCAGACAAACCGGGATTTAATCAATCAAAAACAGGGGATTCTTTAGAAATTAAATATATTTTGGATTTGAAAGAATTTCCGGGAAGTCCTATAGAAAAATTGATTGTACATGATTTTGAAGAGATTGTAAATGATGAAGAGATCAAAGTCGTGGTAGAAGTGATGGGCGGAGTTGAACCGGCATATACCTTTGTAAAGAGAAGTCTTTTGGCGGGGAAAAATGTGGCGACCTCCAACAAAGCGCTTGTGGCAAAGCATGGTGCAGAGCTGCTTGCTATTGCAAAAGAAAAGAATTTGAATTTCTTATTTGAGGCGAGTGTTGGAGGCGGTATTCCGATTATCCGTCCTTTGAATACGTCGCTTTCGGCGGATGATATTGAGGAGATTACCGGAATTTTGAACGGTACGACCAACTATATGCTTAGTAAGATGTATCACGAAGATGCAGATTATGATGCAGTGTTGAAAGAAGCTCAGATGATGGGATATGCAGAGCGTGACCCGAGCGCAGACGTGGATGGTCACGATGCATGCAGAAAGATTGCAATTTTATCTTCTTTGATTTGTGGGAAACAAGTGGAGTTTGAGGACATTTTATACGGAGGGAATCACCGATATTACTTTGCAGGATATGCAGTATGCAAAGGCGATGGGAATGAAGATCAAGCTGCTTGCAACCTGCAGAAAGAACGGCGAAAGATTAGGAGCAGTCGTGGCACCTTGTCTTTTAGGGAAAAAACATCCGCTCTACAATGTAGAAGATGTATTTAATGCGATTTTTATAAAAGGAAATATGCTTGGAGATGCAATGTTCTATGGAAGCGGAGCAGGAAAACTCCCGACGGCAAGCGCAGTTGTGGCTGATGTTATTGAAGCGGCAAAATATCCGAGACAGAGTATGATACAGTCTGGTCAGAGGAAAAAATGGTTTAGAAGACAAAAGTGAGCGAGAAAATCGTTTCTTTGTACGCATAAAGGGGACAGAGGCGTTAAAAGAAGAATTGGAACAGACTTTTGGCGAGATTACAGTTATAAAGCCTGAAGGCGTGGAAGGTGAATTTGGTTTCGTGACATCAGTTATGAAAGAGGGCGATTTTGAAAGAGGTGCAGAAAAATATCCTCAGATTCAAAAAATGCTCCGGGTGAAAGAATAAAGTCAAAAGGGTAAGGAGGCGCAGTGGAATGAAATATATCATAGTCTTAGGAGATGGGATGGCGGATGAACCGATTGAAAAATTGTCGGGGAAGACACCGCTTGAAGCAGCAGATAAACCGACGATGGACAGACTTGCAAAAAAGGTGAGGTAGGACTTGCCTATATGGTTCCGGAAGGAATGAGTCCGGGAAGTGATACAGCAAATCTGTCAGTACTTGGATATGATCCAAAGATTTATTATACAGGCCGCTCGCCGCTCGAGGCGCTCAGCATCGGGGTGGATATGAAAAAGACAGATGTGTCATTTCGGTGTAATCTGGTAACGCTTTCGGAAGAAGAAAGCTGTTATGAAGAAAAGAGAATGGTGGATCACAGCTCCAGCGAGATCAGTACTGAGGACGCGGCAGTTTGATGGAAGCACTGAAGGAAGGGCTGAAAAGAGAAGGATATGAGTTCTATGTGGGAACGAGTTACCGTCACTTGCTTGTGTGGAAGGAAGGAAAAGTGATAGAGCTGACCCCGCCGCATGACATTTTGACGAAGAAAATCGGAGAGTATCTGCCGGAAAATGAAGTGTTCTGTGATATGATGAAGAAAAGTTATGAGATATTGTCTGCACATCCTCTGAATCAGAAAAGAAAAGAGCAGGGGCTCAATCCGGCGAATTCTGCATGGTTCTGGGGAGCAGGCACAAGGCCGAATCTGATGTCTTTTGAAGAAAAGACAGGAAAGAAAGGTGTTATGATCTCGGCGGTGGACCTGCTGAAAGGGCTTGCAGTTGGGTCTGAGATGGATAAGATTTTGGTGGAAGGAGCCAATGGAGGACTTCATACGAACTATGAAGGAAAGGCAAATGCAGCTGCGGATGCACTTTTGAATCATGGATATGATTTTGCTTATGTGCATGTGGAGGCACCGGATGAGATGGGACATCAAGGATTGTTGAATGAGAAAATAGAATCAATCGAGTATCTTGATAAGCGGGTGACACGGCTTATTGTAGAAGCCTTAGAAAAAGCGGGCGAAGATTATCGAATATTGGTTCTTCCGGATCATCCAACACCGATCCGAGTTCGGACACATACAAAAGATCCGGTTCCATATCTGCTTTATGACAGCAGAAAAGAATTGGGAAGTCAGGAAGAATATAGCGAAAAGACCGCAAAAGAAAGCGGAATTGTCTGGAAAGAAGGCTATCGTCTGATTGACTGCCTGTTAGAGATATAGGAGGTAACCATGTTAATTGTAAAGAAATTCGGCGGAACATCCGTCGCAAATAAAGAGAGAATTTACAATGTTGCAAGACGCTGCATTGAAGATTATAAAAAAGGACACAGTGTTGTAGTTGTTCTTTCGGCAATGGGAGATACGACAGATGATTTGCTTGCACTTGCAAATGATATCAATCCAAATGCAAACAAGAGAGAACTGGATATGCTTTTGACAACAGGAGAGCAAGTGTCGAGTTTCGCTCATGGCAATGGCTATGCATGCGATGGATGTGCCGGCAGTGTCATTGAATGCATTTCAGGTGGGGATGAACTGTACCTCCAGATACGGAAATGCCAGATTTAAGAGAATTGACACAGACCGTATCAATCATGAACTGGATTCCAGAAAGATCGTAATTGTGACAGGCTTTCAGGGAATTACGAAATACGATGATTACGCCACACTTGGACGAGGTGGTTCTGATACGACAGCGGTAGCACTTGCGGCAGTATTGCACGCAGATTTGTGCGAGATTTATACAGATGTAGATGGTGTCTATACGGCAGATCCTAGAATTGTTCCGAATGCAAGAAAACTCCCAGAGATCACATATGATGAGATGCTGGAACTTGCAACGCAGGTGCAAAGTTCTGCACAATCGTTCCGTGGAGATGGCGAAAAAATACAGTGTTCCGATGGTTGTGCGTTCAAGTTTGAATGAATCAGAAGGAACGATTGTCAAGGAGGTAGTAAAAATGGAGAAAATGTTAATTACCGGTGTGGCTGCGGATAAGAATACAGCCAGAATTTCAGTGATTGGAGTGGAAGACAGACCGGGTATTGCGTTCAAAATATTCAACAAACTTGCGAAAAATAATATTAATGTGGATATTATCCTTCAGTCCGTAGGACGTGACGGAACAAGGATATTTCATTTACAGTTTCACAGGATGACCTGAAAGATGCACTTACTATACTGGAAGAGAACAAAGAACCTTTGACGATTAAGAATATTACACACAATGAAGGTGTGGCAAAAGTTTCAATTGTGGGTGCTGGAATGATGACAAATCCGGGAGTTGCATCCAAATTGTTTGAGGCATTGTTTAATTACGGAATCAATATTAATATGATTTCCACATCTGAGATTCGAATCACAGTGTTGGTAGAGGAGTCAGAGATTGACAAAGCGGTGCGTGCGATTCACGAGAAATTTGATCTTGCAGAATAAAATATGTAAAGCAAAGGGCGGAAGAATTTCCGTCCTTTATTTGTGCTGAAGTTGACTTAAAAAACTGTTGTGGTAAAGAGGTGAGAAAGTGACATCTTCGATGAACCAGTCCGGTGGGATGAATGCATTCGCTTCCTGCTCGGTAGGAAATTCTACCTCGCGAGAACAAGCGGTGCAAGATCGCCCTCAAAAATGTCTAATTCAATGGTGTATATGCCATAGGGGATGCAGTAGCGCTTTTTGGTGATCAGTCTGCCGTCGATTTTAGTGCGCAGATGTTCATAGGATTCCTTTGTGAGTGGAAGATTGTGTTCTTCACGAACCATAAGTCCTTTAGATTTGTAGGTTAACTCATACTTGTCATCGTCTTTTCGCACACGCACGACAGGAGATGTGGATAAATATCCCTGTTCGAGCTGACGATGGGGATATTGTTCGAGATGCTCCGGCAGGGAGCTGATTAAATATTTGCGTTCAATTTCCATAATAGATACCTCCAGATGCTTTTATAGTAATACAGGTCAAGGGAAATGTAAACGGATTTGCTTTTTTTCATAAGTTTGTTAAAATGCAAGTGAAATTTGGAAAAGGAGGGAAACTATGGAAAGGTTTGTGTATTTTGGCAGATGGGTTTGAAGAGATTGAAGGACTGACTGTTGTGGATCTGCTAAGAAGAGCAGGAATTTTTGTGACAACAGTATCGATTACAGGTAAATTGCAGATTCGCGGTTCACATGATATTTGTGTTCAGGCAGATAAATTATTTGAAGAAATGGATTATGAGGGGCAGGACATGGTTGTGCTGCCGGGCGGAATGCCTGGAACGATTCATTTGGAAGAACACGAAGGCGTGAAAAATGTATTGGAAAAATACTATGAAGAGAAAAAATATATTGCGGCAATCTGTGCGGCGCCGAGTATTTTCGGAAAGATGGGCTTTTTAAAAGAAAGAAAGGCGACTTCTTATCCGAGCAAAGAGGCGGAGCTTTTCGGAGCAGAGGTAGTGAAAGATTCTGTTGTTGTGTCTGATTTATCATTACAAGCAGAGGTCTGGGGACAGCGATTGATTTTTCACTTGCGCTGATCGGGCTTCTTTTGAACAAGGAAAAGGCGGAGGAGATCAAAGACTCTGTCATCTATCAATGTAAATAGGAGGAACTATGAAATCAAAAAAGGGACAGTAGCTGCGATTGCAGTGATCATTGTACTGGTAGGAATTGTATGCATAGGACTGCTCAGAGATTTTGATGCACAGGGATATGTCCGCGCGATTCTGAACCAGAGGTTTTTGGGAGATGTCACCGAGGCGGAAGAGATTCTGGAGGATACGTCAAAGAAGGAATTGCTGAAACAGTATGATGAAGGCATTGAAAGTTTTGTTTCGGATTACATCACAAATGGTGTGGAGATAGATTCGGAACTTGAGAAGAAGTTTGTAGATCTGTGCAAAGAGATTTTCGGCGCTATGAAATATCAGGTAAATGAAGCGGAGAAGATCAGCCGCAAGGAATATGATGTCAGTGTGGAATTTCAGCCGTCGGATGTATTTTTACAGTTTATCACATCAATTCAGACAGAGTCGGAAAATCTGAAACAAAAGGCGGAGAACGGGGAATATCAGGGGACAAAAGAAGAGATTAATGCCCAGATGCAAAGCGAATTTCTGAACCGTTCTTATGAACTTTTAGAAACTGCATATCAAAATATGCAGTACGGTGAGACAGAGACAATTGTGTTTAAAGTCAAAAGCAATGACAAAAATGTGTTTTCAATGAAGGAGGATGAGATTTCCTCATTTATTACGAAAATACTGCGTTTAGATGAAATTCAAGGCTAGTAATTTAGAAAGTATTGTGATATAATCTTGGAATGAGCGTTAGTGTAGATAAGTCTGGGGACTTCTCACATATATAAGGAGGAAATAGTAATGAGTTTACAAGTAGAAAACATGGAAAAAAATATGGCGAAACTTACAATCGAAGTTTCCGCTGAAGAATTAGAAAAAGCAATTCAGGGTGCGTACTTAAAACAGAGAAATAAATCAGCGTGCCTGGATTCCGTAAAGGGAAAGTACCACGTCAGATGATCGAAAAAATGTACGGTGTAGGAATCTTTTATGAAGATGCAGCGAATGCGTTAATTCCAACAGCATACGGAAAAGCATATGACGAATGTGAATTAGATATCGTTTCACAGCCAAAAGTAGAAGTAGTACAGTTAGAAAAAGGAAAACCATTTATCTTCACAGCAGAAGTTGCTGTAAAACCAGAAGTAACTTTAGGAGAATACAAAGGACTTTCTGTAGATAAAGTTTCTAACAGAGTAACAGCAAAAGAGATCGACGCGAAATTAGAAGAAGAACAGAAGAAGAATGCAAGAACAGTTGTAGTGGAAGACCGTGCAGTACAGGACGGAGATGAAGTAGTATTAGACTTCGAAGGATTTGTTGACGGTGTTGCATTTGAAGGTGGAAAAGGTGAGAACTATCCATTGACAATCGGTTCAGGATCTTTCATTCCGGGATTTGAAGAACAATTAATCGGCGCTGAAGCAGAAAAAGAAGTAGAAGTGAATGTGACATTCCCAGAAGAATATCATTCAGAAGATTTAGCAGGAAAAGCTGCAGTGTTCAAATGTACAGTACATGAGATCAAAGCAAAAGAACTTCCTGAATTAGATGATGAATTTGCAGCAGAAGTATCTGAATTTGATACATTAGATGCTTACAAAGCAGATATCAAAGCAAAAATCAAAGAACAGAAGATTGCAGACGGTAATAGAAAGAAAGAAGACCAGGCAGTAGAAAAAGCTGTTGCAAACGCAACAATGGAGATTCCAGAGGCAATGATCGATACACAGGTAAATCAGATGGCTCAGGATTTCGCACAGAGAATTCAGCAGCAGGGACTTTCTATGGAACAGTACTTCCAGTTCACAGGAATGACAGCTGAGAGCATGATGGAAGAATTGAGACCACAGGCTGTAAAACGTATTGAGACAAGACTTGTACTTGAAGCAATTGCAAAAGCTGAAAACATCGAGATTACAGATGAAAGAATCGATGAAGAATTAGCAAAGATGGCAGAAGCTTACAAGATGGAAGTAGAAAAATTAAAAGAATTCATGGGAGAAAATGAAAAAGAACAGATGAAGATGGATTTAGCTGTTCAAGATGCTGTGACATTCTTAGTAGATAATGCTGTAGAAGAATAAAAACATTATATTTTTAAGGAGGCATATACATGAGCGTAATACCTTATGTCATTGAGCAGACAAGCCGCGGCGAGCGTTCATATGACATTTATTCAAGATTACTGAAGGAAAGAATTATCTTTTTGGGGGAAGAGGTAACTGATGCATCAGCAAGTGTAATTATTGCCCAGCTGCTATTTTTAGAAGGTGAAGATCCGGAGAAAGATATTCATCTTTATATCAACAGCCCAGGCGGTTCCGTATCAGCAGGTTTGGCTATTTATGATACAATGCAGTATATCAAATGTGACGTATCCACAATTTGTATTGGTATGGCTGCAAGTATGGGATCATTCTTATTGTCAGGCGGAAAGAAAGGGAAAAGATATGCCCTTCCGAATGCAGAGATTATGATTCACCAGCATTAGGCGGAGCACAAGGACAAGCGACAGAGATTCAGATCGCAGCAGAACATATTTTAAAGACAAGACAGAAGTTGAACACGATTTTGGCAGAAAATACAGGACAGAGTCTTGAGAAGATTCAGGCAGACACAGAACGTGATAACTTTATGTCAGCACAAGAAGCAAAAGAATACGGACTGGTAGACGAAGTAATTGCCAGCCATTAATGTAACTGGAAAAGGGGATGCTTAATTTGGGCACCCCCTTTCCATCGTATGAAAGTGGAGAGACGAGGTGAGAGTATGGCAGGAAAGATAGGAGAAGAAATTGTAAGATGTTCATTTTGCAATAAGACGCAGGCACAGGTTCGCAAAATGATTGCAGGACCTAATGGAGCATACATTTGTGATGAGTGTGTGGACGTATGTGCCGAAATTATTGAAGAAGAACTGGCATATGAGAATCCATCTGATTTTCAGGATATCAATCTTTAAAACCAGAGGAGATTCAAAGCCTTTTTGGATGAGTATGTAATCGGACAGGACGAGGCAAAAAAAGTGCTGTCAGTGGCGGTGTACAATCACTATAAACGAATTATGGCGGAAAAGGATCTTGGAGTTGAGTTACAGAAAAGTAATATTTTGATGCTTGGACCGACAGGCTGTGGAAAGACGTTGCTTGCTCAGACACTGGCTAAGATTTTAAATGTGCCATTCGCGATCGCAGATGCAACAGCACTCACAGAGGCAGGATATGTAGGAGAAGATGTGGAGAATATTCTTCTGAAGATTATTCAGGCGGCAGACGGAGATATTGAACGTGCAGAGCACGGTATCATATATCTTGATGAGATTGACAAAATTACAAGAAAGTCAGAGAATCCGTCTATTACAAGAGATGTATCAGGAGAAGGAGTTCAGCAGGCGCTTCTTAAAATTATAGAAGGAACAGTGGCATCGGTACCGCCACAAGGTGGAAGAAAGCATCCGCATCAGGAATTGATACAGATTGATACGACAAATATTTTATTTATCTGTGGTGGAGCGTTTGAAGGTTTGGATAAGATTATTGAGACGCGTATGGATCGAAAATCAATGGGATTTAATGCAGAAGTGGGAAATCACCATGAAGATAATGTGGACAGACTTTTAAGTCAGGTACTGCCGCAGGATTTGGTGAAATTTGGTCTGATTCCAGAACTGGTTGGACGTGTTCCGGTCAACGTCACATTAGAGATGCTTGACAGAGATGCGTTGATTCGTATTTTAACAGAGCCAAAGAGTGCTATTGTGAAACAATATCAGAAATTACTGGAACTTGATGGCGTCGAATTGGAGTTTGATAAAGAAGCATTGGAAAAGATTGCAGACACGTCATTGGCGAGAAAGACAGGAGCGAGAGGATTACGTGCGATTATGGAGAATGTCATGATGGACACAATGTATCATGTACCGTCAAATGATCGCATAAAAACTTGCCGAATTACAAAAGAAGCCGTAGAAGGGACAGGAGAGCCGGTTTACAATTCCGAGGCCCTCACGTCAGAAAGTGCATAATGTAAATTGGGGACGGGGGTAATGTGACATTACCGTCCCTGAATAAGGAGGAAATATGGAAAAACAGATACGGAATATACCTATGGTTGCCTTAAGGGGAATGACAATCATGCCGGAGATGGTGGTACATTTTGATGTGAGCCGTGCCTATTCCATCCAGGCAATCCAGCAGGTTATGCAAGGCGAAGAACAACAGGTATTTCTTGTTGCGCAAAGAGAGCTGAATATAGAAGATCCAGACTTAAAGGATGTATTTGAGATTGGGACGATCGCGACGATCAAGCAGGTCATTAAATTGTCGAAGAATATGCTTAGAGTGTTAGTGACTGGGGAAGAGCGGGCAAGACTTATTTCTTTGGAGAAGGAAGAAGGG
>ENA-OQJH01000428-OQJH01000428.1-human-gut-metagenome-genome-assembly--contig:-NODE-428-length-23701-cov-6.938916_pt1 | contig 23701 bp, 36 predicted proteins | sample MGYA00242597_ERZ504763 | MGnify/ENA primary metagenome ERZ504763 (study PRJEB26092, sample SAMD00036359) | human gut metagenome | host: Homo sapiens | study: EMG produced TPA metagenomics assembly of...
GCATATCCGGTCTGCTTATGGTAGGGCCAGTTGTACAGCGGGTTGCCCCAGAGCTGGCCGTCTGCCGAGAAGTAATCCGGCGGGCAGCCAGCCACCCGGCAAAGCCGCCGTCTGCATCCAGCTCAAACAGCGGGCCGCCCACCCAGCATCCACGGAATCTGCCGAGACATAGATGGGGATATCGCCCAGGATCTGCACGTCATTGGCGTTGGCGTAGGCTTTCAGCTTCTTCCACTGGATGCTGAACTCGTACTGCAGAAACTTCCAGAAGCCGATCTCTTCCTCGTTCTCTGCCTTAAAAGCTTCCAGCGCCTGCGGCTCCCGCTTGCGGTACTCCCGGGGCCACTGGTCCAGCTCTTCATGCCGTTGGCGGTCTTGAGGGCCATGTAGAGGGCATAATCCTCCAGCCAGCTCTCGTTTTCCAGCGTGAAGGCATAGTACGCATCCGGATAGTAATGGGCACAGCCGTGCTGACCCGCGCACTGCCTGCGCCAGGCGGCGTAGGCGGCACGCAGGATCTTGTAGCGGCTGGTGTACAGGGTGCCGTAATCCACGTTCAGCGGGTCCTTGCCCCAAGGCTCGGCCTTGAGCTGGGCGCTGTCAGCAGCCCCTCGGCTTTCAGAGCATCCAGATCAATGAAATAGGGGTTGCCCGCAAAGGCAGAGCAGCTCTGGTAGGGGCTGTCCCCATAGCCCGTGGGGCTCAGGGGCAGGATCTGCCAGATCTTCTGGCCTGCCGCCGCAAGGAAATCCACAAATTTTTCTGCCTTTTTGCCAAAGCAGCCGATCCCGTAGGGCCGGGCAGGCTGGACACCGGCATCAGAATACCACTTTCACGCATTGTAAATCCTTCCTCGTCTCAAACTTTTTGCTGGGGCTTGTCTGTTTTCTATCATAACATAACTGCAGACTATTTTCCACAGGCAACGTGGTATACTTGTTTTTATATTAGGAGGTGCTTATGCAGCCAACCGAAAAATACTATGAACACGATGCCTACCGCCGGGAGGCGGTGGGGCATATTTTAGCCGCAGAGCCGGACAGCCGGACCGGCGGCGGACGCATCGCGCTGGACGGCACGGTGTTTTACCCCGAGGGCGGCGGCCAGCCTGCCGACCGGGGCACCCTGACCCTTGCCGACGGCACGGTGCTGACCGTCACCGATGTCCACGAGCAGGCGGGTGTCATCTGGCACATGGTCTCCTCCCTGCCCGCCGGGGCGGTGCCCGGGGCCGAAGCGGCACAGGCCATCGACTGGGCATGGCGGTTCGACAAGATGCAGCAGCACACCGGCGAGCACATCCTCTCCGGCATCCTGCACAGCATGTTCGGGGCCGAGAATGTGGGCTTCCACATCGCTCCGATGCCGTGCGGATGGACACGAACATCCCCATCTCCGCCGAGGGGCTGAAAGCGGCCGAGACTGCCGCCAACCGCATCATCTGGGAGAATGTGCCGGTGAACATCACCTACCCCACCCGGGAGGAGCTGGCCGCCCTGACCTACCGCTCCAAAAGGAGATCGAGGGGCAGGTGCGGATCGTGACCATCCCCGGGGCGGATGTCTGTGCCTGCTGCGGCACCCACACTGCCTTTACCGGTGCGGTGGGCCAGATCAAGATCCTGGCCGCTGAAAACTATAAGGGCGGCGTGCGCCTGAGCATCGTCTGCGGCGAGCGCGCGCTGGAAGCCGCACAGGCCATGCGGGCACGGCAGGCAGAGATCGGTGCCCTGCTCAGCGCCAAGGCCAGCGAGACGGCCAACGCCGTGCACCGGGTGTATGACGAGTACACCGCCCTGAAATTCACCACTTCGGGCTGTGCAGCCAGCTCTTTGAGGCGCTGGCCGCGCAGGTAACGCCCGGTGCGGATGCCATCCGCATCGTGCCGGGGCTGGACCCGGACGGCCTGCACCGGCTGGCTGTCCGCCTGAGCGAAGCCACCACCGGCCTGTGCGCGGCCCTGACCCCCAGCGAAAAGGGCACCGGCTACTGTATCGCCCAGGCGGGCGGTGATGTCCGTGCCCTGACCAAAGCCCTGAACGCCGCCCTCAATGGCCGCGGCGGCGGCAAACCCGGCATCTGCAGGGAAGCTGCGCCGCAGAGCCGGAACAGGTGAAGAATTTTTGCGGAAGCAAGACCGGTAAGCATCCTCGCCCTCTCCGTCATTGCTTCGCAATGCCACCTCTCCCAAAGGGAGAGGCTTTGGCAGTGCGGAAAACCATCCGTTTTTGCCAAAGGCTCCCCCTTTGGGGGAGCTGGCGCGTCAGCGCCTGAGAGGGCGAGCCACGTTAATTTTAAGGAGAACAACAAACTATGAGAATGCGTTTCAAACCCTACGCCCACGATGAGCTGATGGCCGCCGATTTCCACGTCCACGAGCCCCTGATCTGGGGCGGCAAGTGGCACGCACAGTATGCCCGCCCGGAGCAGCCCTTTGTGCTGGAGCTGGGCTGCGGCAAGGGCGGCTTCCTCTCCCAGCTGGCCTGCGCCCACCCGGAGAACAACTATCTGGGCATCGACATCACCGATAAGGTGCTGATCCTTGCCAAGCGGAAGATCGAGGCCGCTTACACCGAGGCAGGCCGCCCCATCGACAACGTGAAGATCATGAGCACCGACATCGAGCGCATCAAGGGCGTGCTCACCGCCGAGGATACCGTCAGCCGCATCTACATCAACTTCTGCAACCCGTGGAGCAAGAACGCTTCCTCCAACAAGCACCGGCTCACCTATCCCCGCCAGCTCATCCAGTACCGCGAATTCCTCAAGGACGGCGGCGAGATCTACTTCAAGACCGATGACGACGACCTGTTCCGTGACAGCCTGGAGTATTTCCCCGCTTCCGGCTACGAGATCACCTGGAAGACCTTTGACCTGCACGAAAACGAGCCGGAGTGGAACATCCGCACCGAGCACGAGGGGATGTTCACCGAGATGGGCATCAAGATCAAGGCCCTGATCGCCAAAAAGCTGCCCGGCGATGAGACCGTGACCTGGATCGAACCCAAGGTCCTGAAAAAAATGAAGGCTGCGGAGGAAGCCGCTGCCGCCGCAAAGGAGGAGTAAGATGTCCTTTTTTGTCAACACCATGGTCTGCGGCTTTTCGCTGTATCAGATCCTGGCGTTTTTCCTGATCTACTCCTGCCTGGCTGGTGCCTGGAGGTCATCTATGCTGCCGTTTCCACCGGCCAGCTGGTGAACCGCGGCTTTCTGAACGGCCCGGTCTGCCCCATCTACGGCTTTGGCATGATCATCGTGCTGTTCACCCTTTCGCCGCTGGCAGACAACCTGCTGCTGCTCTATATCGGCGGCGTGATCCTGCCCAGCGTGCTGGAGCTGGTGGGCGGCTGGGCGCTCTACAAGCTCTACCACACCCGGTGGTGGGATTACAGCGACTTCCCCTTCAACATCGGCGGATATATCTGCTGGAGTTCTCCCTTTTGTGGGGCGTGGGCACCGTTGTGGTGATGAAGGCCGTTCACCCCGTGATCGCGGTTTTGTGGAGATGGTCCCCCAGATGGTGGGCTTTGTCCTCATGTGCATCCTGTACGCCTGCTACGCCGCCGATGTGGTGGTGACCGCCTTTGCGGCCTCTGACCTGGCCCGTGAGCTGGATGCCTGGAAAGGTGGCCGACAGTATGCACGCCGTGTCCGATGCCATGACCGAGCTGCTGGGTACCACCGCCATGGATGTGGACCAGAAGATGGACGAGAGCCGCCTGCAGTTCAAGCTGGCAGCCGCCGAGGCCCGGGACAATGCCGCCAAACTGAGCCCCCGGGATGCCGCTGCCGCCCTGCGCGCCAAGGCCGACGAGGCCATGGAAGCGCCGCAACGTCCTCGCAGGAGGCCCGGCTCAATGCCTCTGAGGCCGCCGCTGCCGTCAAGCTGGCTGCCAAGGGCACCGCAGAGCGCACGGCAGAGCTGCTCCGTCTGGAACAGCTGGCCGAGGAACTGCAGGCCCGCAGCGAGGAGATGCGCGCCCGCACCCGGAGCTCCAAGTACTTCGGCAAGGGCCGTATGCTCCGCGCTTACCCCAAGCTGCGCCACGGCGAAAAGCACCGCTCTCTGGACGAGCTGCGGGAGCGCCTGAAGTACGAGCGCAGGCACTGACCCTGCCCGCTGCAGCAACCCCAAATGCCCCTGACCGGCTTCTTTCGGTCAGGGGCATTTTCTTGCACTGCATTCTCCATAAATCAGGCGGATCTTGTGCTGCCGCAGGATTTTGTTTTCGTCATGTTTTCCACATTGTACGTTCCTTTTTTGTACACTTTTCCAAATTTATTTTCGTCATATTGACAAAAAAAGAGAGTATTTTATCCTGTGCAATATGCTATTCCCGCTAAAAACTGAAGAATCGGCAAGCCAGTCGAAAGGCTGCGACGCAAAGCTACAAGGGCCTGTAATATGGCAGCCAGCCGCACGTTATTCTCTCCGGGTAAGGTAATACGAAACCTTGCACCTCCTTGTGAAGATGCGTCGGCTTCCCTTCAGGAGAGCGAGCGCGCAGCGGGCCTACAAGGGTTCAGAGCGTTGTACCAGCCGTTTGGCCGGTGCGGCGCTCTTTTGTTTTGGCTGAAATAGAGAGAGTTTTTGGGGAAAATCATTGAAAAGGAGTAAAAAATTATGAGACCCAAGCGTTTGATCAGCTTATTGGTTGCGGTCTGCATGATGATCACCATGCTGCCCCTGTCGGCAGTCACGGCATTTGCAGCAGACGCGGCAACTGAACAAGAAGCCAGTTATAAGGGTTACAAGTATGCCTATAGGTAGATGACGGTACTGCAACCATCACAAAATTTCTTGGCCCTGTTGATCCAGCAAACAATGGCCCCTACGACATCGAAATACCCTCAGAGTTGGGCGGCCACCCTGTAACCGGTTTGGGAGAATATTCATTTGCCGCCAACCCTTACGATGGCCACCAAGGAACCCACTTTGTAGCAAAATTCGCTCCGTCACCATTCAACAAAACGTCACTTCCATCGGTGATAGGGCCTTTGATGGGTGCAGTGCTCTTACAACGCTTTCGTTAGGTGAGAAGATTAAGACGATCGGCAATTATGCCTTTGAAAATTGCACTTCACTGACGGGCGTCACCATTCCACAAAGCGTCACTTCCATCGGCTATTATGCCTTTGAAGGTTGCACCCACTTGAACCCTCTTACCATCAAGGTCCTATAACGTCGATGGGAAATTATGCCTTTGCAGGCAGCACATATCTCACATCGCTTACGCTGTATGACGACATTCAAACCATTGGCAATTTCGCTTTCTAGGAAGTACTTCTCTGAAGACCGTCACTCTTCCCAAAAATCTGACTTCCATCGGAGAATATGCTTTTGCAAACTGCTCAGAACTCGAGTCCATCACCATCCCGGAAAAGGTAAAAACCATTAACCCTAAGACCTTTGCAGATTGCTCCAAACTGGAATACATTATACTCCCTGCTGGATTGACTACTTTCGCTGACAGTCTGGAAAATTGTCGGCCTGAATGTGTCATCTACTCCAACAAAGACAAGGTCGCCGTACATGGTCAGTTTGGAGACAAACTGGCAGGACACAAGCTTCTTGGCCTCTGCCATGTGACCTTTGATGCCAATGGCGGCAAACTGAACAACTCCGCTGAGGTGCCGGTTTATGAGACCGAAAAAATCATTGGTACCAAGGCAAACAAACTGAAAGCCATCCATGATCCCACCCGTGCGGGTTACAACTTCACCGGCTGGTACACCGAAGATGGCAAGGATAGCAAGCTCTTTAATGTGAAAGATACCGCAATTATGGAGGACATCACCCTCCATGCCGGTTGGGAGTTTGACCCCAATGCTCTGGACTGCCACCAGCTGACCGTGACCGGCGGCACTGTTACTGTGAAATACGACGGCAGCGATGTGACCAGCAAGCTGAACAGCAAAACTGACGCAACCACCGGACAAAAGACCTACTATGTACCGGACGGCGCAGAAGTGACCGTGACGCTGGACAAGAACCTGATCCCTAAGGACAATGTGTTTGACGGCTGGTCTACCGGCAATCTCTCCCTGCCGCAGGATCAGAACTGCAAGGCTGAGACCATCACTTTCCCCATGAGCAATGGTGTGAATGTGTCTGCAAAGTACCGTGATGCCGCCACTGACCACACCCCCGATACCGCAGTCTGCCACCCGCTGACCGTGACCGGCGGTATTGTTACCGTGAAAAACGGTGACAAGGATGTGACCGATACCTTGACTGTTACTACTGACGAGACCACCGGCAAAAAGACCTACTCTGTACCGGAAGGCGCAACAGTGACCGTGACGCTGGACAAGACCCTGATCCCTGAGGGCATGGTGTTTGACATCTGGTCTACCGGCAAGTTCTCCCTGCCGCTGGGTCAGGACTACAAGGCTGAGAGCATCACCTTTACCATGAACACCATGAGCAGTGATGCGGATATTGCCGCACAGTACCGTGATGCCACCATTGAAGATGATGGGCCCAATGTGCTGGGCACTGCCGCGATCATTGGTACTGCTGCTGTGGGTACCGCAGTGCTGGGCTATCAGGCCTATTCTCTGGGCGCTGAATTTGCAGGCAAGCTGATGGCTCTGCCCTACTTCCCCAGCAACCGCAGCGCCCTTGCCATGATGCTGTGGGAGGATGCAGGCAAGCCCATGCCCGAATCCGAACTGCTCTACCCCGATGTAGGCAGGAAGAGCAGGATATGGACCTGCAGCATGCCGCCCGCTGGGCCATGGAAAACGAGCTTATCCCTGACCTGAACGATGAGGGCACGGCTCCGGAAGAGATGAAGTTCTTCCCGGCCAATCCCGTAAGCAAGCTCGATGTGCTGAACGCATGGCAGAAGGCACAGGAGCTCAAGAACAACTAACGCCATCCCCGAATATTCCCAAATATACGTAGAAGCGCCTCATCCTTTACCGGATGGGGCGCTTCTGCGTTGTAATGAGTCGAATTTTCTGTTATACTGTACCTGTCGGCCTTCCGACCTCGATCTATAAGAGGAAGGGGGTGATTCCTATGGATATTTTATTCTCTTTCATCCTGTCCGTCGCAGCGGGTGTGGTCAGCTACTACATCTGCAAGTGGCTTGAGGAACAGTTCAAGGCCGGTAAGCACTAACCCTTAGCAAGCAGGAAGCCCCTTTGACAGTCGCAATGTCAAGGGGGCCTCTTGTTGCTTTGGTGATCCTATGGATATCACCTTATTCTCTTTCGCATTCCTATTATATGCGTTGGAATGCCAAAAGTCAAGCGTTTTTCGTATCCCCACAGCAAGCAGGAAGCCCCCTTGGTATTCGCAGTACCGAGGGGGGCTTCTTGTTGCTTTGGTGGAACCATGGAATGGTTCCGTAGTCTCATCTACAACTTTAGTATATGCACTCCTGCGCAAAAAAGTCAAGAGGGCCGCCACAGATTTTGTTTCGCATCTGCGCCTGTTTCAGCTTATCACGCCCACAGATCCTCGGGGTACAGGCCCTCCTGGGTTTTCTGGGCGATGGCAGCCACCACGGTGGCTTATCCTCGCGGTAGGTCACGCCGTACCACTTATCGGTGCTCTTGAGCACGGTGACCGCTGCTTTGCCTCATCGATCAGCTCGCTGGCCACGGTGGGCAGGAAATACTCGCATTTGAGGGGGTTCTTGGGCAGATTCTCACGCAGCCAACCTGCAAAGCGGTGGTCGGCCTCGTCCAGGAAGCTCTTGCCGAAGCCCCACAGATTCATGCTGACAGGTGCTTCCACCGGCAGGTCATCCGTGCCCTCACCGACAAGAGCGGTGCAGCGGATGCCGCCCTCATAGGTCTCGATGCCGGTGCGCTCGGTCACGCTGTGCAGGGTGCCGTCCGGGTTCACCACGCAGACACCGCGGGAGACGGTGCCGTTCTCGGAGACGGTATTTTTGAGCAGGTAGCTCACCATGCAGTAATCGTAAACTGCACCGTCCTGATGGGTGGACAGATACTCATAGATGACCTTGAAGGCCTCGGGGCCGTAGTAATCGTCCGCGTTGATGACGGCGAAGGGACCATCGATGAGGTCTTTTGCGGCCAGCACGGCGTGGCAGGTGCCCCAGGGCTTGACACGGCCCTCGGGGATGGTGAAGCCTGCGGGCAGCTCATCCAGCTGCTGGAAAGCGTATTTCACGTTCATTCCCTGAGAGACGCGGTCGCCGATGGCAACCTTGAAGGCCTCCTCGATCTCGTGCTTGATGACAAAGATCACGGTCTCAAAGCCTGCGCGGTGAGCATCGTACAGGGAGTACTCCACAATGGGCTGACCCTTGGGGCCCACCGGGTCGATCTGCTTCATGCCGCCGTAACGGCTGCCCATGCCGGCAGCCATGACCACCAATACCGGTTTGTTCATTTTTCTTTCCTCCTGCGTCAGTGCGCTGTTCTTTGAGTCTATTATACTCCAAAATTTCCCGGGCAACAAGGGACAGCTTTTCCTTGAATTTTTGCATGGATTCTCATCCGCTGCCGTGATAGAATAGAGGCAATGGAGTTTCCGCAGAAAAGGAGAATGTTTATGTCAACCAAAACTGTCTGGATCACCGGCGCGTCCTCCGGCATCGGGCGGGAGTTTGCCCGCCGCTATGCCCGGCTGGGCTTCCGGCTCATTCTGACCGCCCGCCGCCGCGCCGGCTGGAGGCCCTTGCCGCCGAACTCCTGGCGAAGCACGGCACCCTCTGCCGCATCGTACCCGCCGACCTTGAGCAGGATGCGCAGGTCGCCGCCCTGTGCGAAGCACTGGCAGACGAGCGCATCGACCTGTTCCTCAACAACGCGGGCTTTGGTGCCTGCGGTGCCTTTTCCGAAACGGACGCGGGCAAGGAGCTTTCCATGCTGCGGGTAAACGTGCTGGCCATGCACCGGCTGTTCAAGTTCACCCTGCGCAAGATGGAAGCCCAGGGCTTTGGCACCATCCTGAACGTGGCATCCTCGGCGGGCCTGCTGCCGGGCGGGCCTATATGGCGGGCTACTATGCTCCAAGGCATACGTTGTCAGCCTGACCCGCGGCGTGGCCGAGGAGCTGCGGGAGCAGCACAGTCCGGTCTATGTCTGTGCCCTCTGCCCCGGCCCCGTGGACACCGAGTTCAACGACCGTGCCGATGTGGTGTTCGCCCTCAAGGGCATCACCCCGGAGCTCTGCGTGGAAGAAGCCATGCGCGGGATGCTCCACCGCAAGACCATCATTGTGCCCAGCACCTGATGCGCCTTGCCACCACGGCCCAGAAGCTCGTTCCCACGCCCCTGCTCATGCCCATCCTGGCCCACCAGCAGAAGAAAAAGCTGGGCTGATGGCCGCTTGACAGAGCACCGCCGCTCATGTATCCTAGAGGTATCCGAAAAAACAGGAGGAATGTTCCATGAAAATTGCACTCATCAACGAAAACAGTCAGGCCGCCAAGAACGGCATCATTGAAGCCGCCCTGAAAAAGGTGGTGGAGCCCATGGGCCACGAGGTGGTCAACTATGGCATGTACACCGCCGAGGATGCCGCCCAGCTGACCTATGTTCAGTGCGGCATTCTGTCCGCCATCCTGCTGAACAGCGGCGCGGCCGACTACGTCATCACCGGCTGCGGCACCGGCGAGGGTGCCATGCTGGCCTGAACAGCTTCCCCGGCGTGATCTGCGGTCACGTGGAGGACCCCGTGGACGCTTACACCTTTGCCCACGTCAACGACGGCAACGCCGTTTCCATGCCCTTTGCCAAGGGCTTTGGCTGGGGCGGCGAGCTGAACCTCGAGTACTGCTTCGAGAAGCTGTTCGGCTTTGGCCACGGTCAGGGCTACCCCAAGGAGCGCGTTGTGCCCGAGATGCGGAACAAGGCCATTCTGGATGATGTGCGCGCTGCCACCTTCAAGCCCCTGATCGAGTGCCTGCAGAGCATCGACCAGGACCTGCTCAAGGGAGCCATTGCAGGCGAAAAGTTCAGTGAGCTGTTCTTCGCCTCCTGCAAAGATAAGCAGCTGGCCGCCTACATCAAGACCCTGCTGTAAGCGGAAGCGGCAGGATATACGAATCTGATCCAAACACATCCTGCTCACCCTGAAACGGGCGGTTTATGATACGAAACACGAGGAAGTCTAATATGGCATGGTTGTACCATTTCAATCAGATCGTCACCCACGGCATGGAGGGGTTTCTGGAGACAGCGGTGCCGATGATCTCCGGGCTGGCTGAGATCATCGGCCTGTTCATCATCGTCACCAGCCTTGTCAAGGCCACCTACCACTATGTGCGGGCCACCTTTTCCATGGCCAGCACGATTTCCTCCACGAGATGTCCAGCGGCCTGACCACGGCGCTGGAGTTCCTGATGTCGGCAGAGATCGCCAAGACCTTCCTGCTGCAGAATCTGGAATCGGTGGTGCCGCTGGCGGCCACCTTTGCCCTGCGGGCCATGATGAGCCTGATGCTCCACTGGGAGATGGAGGGCGGGCACCGCTCCGGCCGCAAAAAGGAAGAAACGCCCGCCGGTGAGGCCAAGAGAAAAGAATGACTTATAAAGTTTCCCTCTTTTTTCTCGGTTCTGGGTTGTGTAAAACGTAAAAATCGTGCCCCGGCTCTTGACAGTTTTGCACAAAGGGGCTATACTCGTGCCATCGAAAGCAAAGGCGCTGACGGAAGTGATTCCGCCAGCGCCTTTTGTGTTTTCGCTGGATATTGCTCGGGAGGAATAGAGGGCCTCCTGAACAAGGCTCCCGCGCACATTCGGTGCGGGGAGCGCATTACAAACCGGGGAGGTATTATAATGTTCAGTTCCATAAACACCTGTTGGGTGCTGGTTGCGGCATTCCTGGTCTACTTTATGCAGGCCGGTTTTGCGCTGTGTGAGGCGGGCTTTACCCGCGCCAAAAACACCGGCAACATCCTGATGAAAAACATGATGGACTTCTGCATCGGCACACCGTGCTACTGGGTCATCGGCTTCGGCCTGATGTTCGGCGGCACAAGCGCGCTGATTGGTGGGTTCGATCCGTTCATTCAGGGCGATTACAGCCACCTGGGGCTTGATATCCCGCTGTGGGTGTACATCGTGTTCCAGACCGTGTTCTGTGCCACGGCAGCCACCATCGTGTCCGGCTCCATGGCCGAGCGCACCAACTTCAAGGCTTACTGCGTTTATTCCGCTGCCATTTCGCTGGTGGTCTACCCCATCTGCGGCCACTGGATGTGGGGCGGCGGCTGGCTGCAGAGCATAGGCTTCCATGATTTTGCCGGTTCCGCAGCCGTTCACAATGTGGGCGGTGTGATCGCCCTGCTGGGTGCCGCAATGCTCGGCCCCCGTATCGGCAAGTACGACAAAGACGGCAACCCCCACGCCATTCCCGGCCACAACCTGACCGCCGGTGCGCTGGGCGTGTTCATCCTGTGGTTCTGCTGGTTCGGCTTCAACGGCGGCTCTTCCCTGAGCCTTGCCACCGATGAGGCCATGACCCTGACGGGCCTTGTCTGCTTCAACACCAACCTGGCCGCTGCCGTTGCCACCTGCGTGACCATGATCTTCACCTGGCTGCGCTACGGCAAGCCCGATGTCTCCATGACCCTGAACGGCTCTCTGGCCGGTCTGGTCGCCATTACCGCAGGCTGCGACGCGGTCTCTCCCTTCGGTGCCTTCATCATCGGCTTCGTGGCCGGTATCCTTGTGGTCCTGAGCGTTGAATTCTTTGATAAGATCGCAAAGATCGATGACCCCGTGGGTGCTGTCTCCGTTCACTTTGCAAACGGCGTGTGGGGCACCATTGCCGTGGGCCTGTTCTCCAACGGCGGCGACGGCGTGGGCAAGGGCCTGTTCTACGGCGGCGGCTTTGCACAGCTGGGCACCCAGCTGCTGGGCCTTATCACCGTTGATGTGTACGTTGTGGTCGTGATGTTCATCATCTTCAAGATCATCGACAAGACCATCGGCCTGCGCGTCCCCGCTGAGGTGGAGATCGACGGCCTGGATATCCACGAGCACGGCCTGACTTCTGCTTACGCCGGTTTCTCCATCTCCGATGCCAACGCCGCTGCCATGGTGCCCAACGAGAACACCGATCTGGCGAGGATGATGCCTCCAAGCAAGCGCCGTGCAGATGAACGCTGCCGTGCCTGTGGTCAAGGAGCCTGCCGTCATCCACGATGCATCTACGACACCGGGATGCACAAAGTGTCCATCATTGCAAAGCTCTCCAAGTTCGATCAGCTCAAGACCGCGCTGAACGATCTGGGTGTGACCGGCATGACCGTGACCCAGGTGATGGCTGCGGCATCCAGAAGGCACCACCGAGAAATACCGCGGCGTGCCTGTGGACAGCACCCTGCTGCCCAAGATCAAGGTCGAGGTCATTGTTTCCAAGATCAGCGTGGACGCTGTGGTGGATGCCGCCAAGAAGGCCCTGTATACCGGCCACATCGGCGATGGCAAGATCTTTGTCTACAACGTGACCCGCGTGGTCAAGATCCGCACCGGCGAAGAGGACTTTGCCGCCCTGCAGGATGTGGAGTAACGCTCCGCACAATTTCAACCGCTGTCCCGCTTTGAAAGCGTGACGATATTTGTTCTCCTTGTTCTCCTTTTCCTTTTTCTGAAATCCATTCGGCAGAACCCCTGCTTTCTCCGCACAAGGAAGCAGGGGTTTGTCGTTGTCATCACGATGTGAGCCCCCCTGCAATGGTTCCGGGTTGACATCCTGTGCGGGCGTGTTATTTTGGAGTGTAAAATTTTCAGTTTTTTTGTATCAGGAGTTTCTATGAGCAACTTGAACGATTTTAACCGCGAGGCCAAAGCCGCCCTGCGGGTGGCCCTGCAATGGCTGCTGCTGGCCGTGCCCACGGGTCTGGTCTGCGGCGCAGTCGGCACAGCGTTCCACCTGAGCGTGGAGTACGTCACCGAGCTGCGGGCCGCGCAGAGCTGGCTGCTGCTCTGCCTGCGCTGGCGGGCCTTGCCATCGTGGCACTCTACAAGGTCACAAAGTGCGAAGGCGTGGGCACCAACAATGTCATCCGCGCCGTGCAGAGCGGCGAGCCGGTCAGCCTGCTGCTGGTGCCCGCTATCTTTCTGGGCACGGTGCTCACCCACCTGTTCGGCGGTTCTGCCGGCCGCGAGGGTGCCGCTTTGCAGATGGGCGGCAGCATCGGCTGGAACGTGGGAAAACTGCTGCATCTGAGCGATTACGTCCGCCGCACTGCCACCATCAGCGGGATGGCCGCGTTCTTTTCCGCTCTGTTCGGCACCCCGCTGACCGCCGCCCTCTTCGCCATGATGGTGGAGGACGTGGGGCTGACGTTCACTTCGGCCTTTATGCCCGCGTTCACTTCGGCCCTCATTGCTTACGGCGTATCCCTGTTCTTCGGGATCGCCCCGACCAATTTTGTGCTCAATTCCATCCCGCACCTGACGCTGGAAACCGCGCTTCAGACCGCCCTGCTGGGCATTGCCTGTGCCGCCGTGACCCGGCTGTTCTGCTGGACGCTTCACACCCTGGAGCACGGGATCCCCAAACGGATCCCGAATCCCTGGCTCCGGGCTTTTGCGGGCGGTGCAGCCGTAGTAGCGTTCTCGTATCTGTTCGGTGTCGGGCGGTACAACGGGGCCGGAATGGCCGTCATTGCCGATGCCGTGGAGCAGGGCACTGCCCTGCCTGGGATTTTGCCTGCAAGATCTTCCTGACCGCGCTGACGCTGGCGGTGGGCTTCAAGGGCGGCGAGGTGGTCCCAAGTTTCTACATCGGGGCGACCTTTGCTGCATCGCCGGGCCATGGCTGGGCCTGCCTGCCGGGTTTGCCGGTGCCATCGGTCTGGTCTGCGTGTTCTGCGGAGCCACAAACGCCCTGATCCCCTCCATCCTGCTGGGATTCGAGCTGTTTGGCGGGCAGGGGCTGGAGCTTATTGCGCTGGGCTGCGGCATGTGCTACATGCTCTCGGGCCACCACGGCCTCTACAGCAGCCAGACCTTTGTCACCAACAAGCTGCGGCCGGAGTACGCCTCCCACAAGTGGCGGGTCAAGCTGAAGAAAAAAGAAGAATGATTTTTCGCAGATTTTCGCCGCGGAGAGCTTGATTTTTTGCCGCCATCGTGCTACAATCAGCGTAGTTTCATCCTGACCAAAGCGATGATGCGGACAAACCGAAGCTCGTTCCCCATGACGCAGAGAGGGCTGCCCCGGATACCGGGTGCTGCAAGCAGCCTGCCGTGCATCGGGCTTCTACCACCGCAGAGCGCAGAGGAGAACCTCTGCCGGGTGCGCCCGTTACAGCACAGCGAGTGGCGTGCTCTCAAGGGCACGCAATTCGGGTGGAACCGTGGAACGCGTGAAATCTTCAGGCGCTTCATCCCGTAAATTTGAGCGGGATGGAGCGCTTTTTTGTTTTAACTTTCATCAAAAGGAGAACCGCTATGAAGATCATCTACAAAGACGGCCATGTGGACGAGTGCCCGCAGGACCAGGAACTGCATGTTATCCGCCACACCGCTGCTCACATCATGCACAGGCCATCAAGCGTCTGTACCCCGAGGCTGACTTTGCCTTTGGCCCCGCCACCGAGAACGGCTTCTACTACGATGTCGATCTGGCGACACCAAGCTCACCGATGACGATCTGGCCAACATCGAAAAAGAGATGCGCAAGATCTGCAAGGAAAATCTGGCCATCAAGCCCTTCATCCTGCCCCGTGACGAGGCTGTGAAGCTGATGGAGGAGCGCCAGGAGCACTACAAGATCGAGCACATGGCTGACCTGGCCGACGAGACCGAGTTCAGCTTCTTCCAGCAGGGCGAGTACGTTGACATGTGCATCGGACCCCACCTGACCTACACCAAGGCACTGAAAGCCTTCAAGATCACCCAGCAGTCCGGCGCATACTGGAAGAACGACAAGGAAAACAAGATGCTGACCCGTATCAACGGCGTGGCATTCCACAACCAGGAAGAGCTGGAAGCCTGGGAGAAGGAGCAGCAGGAGGCCCGTGAGCGCGATCACCGCAAGATCGGCAAGGAGATGGGCCTGTTTATGACCGACGACCTGGTGGGCCGCGGCCTGCCCATGTTCCTGCCCGCAGGCTACACCGTCTGGCAGGAGCTGGAGAACTATATCAAGGAGAAGGAGCGTGCACGCGGCTACCTGCACGTGATGACCCCCTGCATCGGTACCGTGAACCTGTACAAGACCTCCGGCCACTGGGATCACTACCGCGAGAACATGTTCCCCGCCATGGAGATGGAGGGCGAGAGCTACGTCCTGCGCCCGATGAACTGCCCCCACCACATGATGATCTACGCAAATCGTCCCCACTCTTACCGTGACCTGCCCATGCGCATCGGTGAGATCGCACACGATTTCCGTTACGAGTCCTCCGGCACCCTGAAGGGCATTGAGCGCGGCCGCCACTTCTGCCAGAACGATGCCCACCTGTTCTGCACCCCGGAGCAGATCAAGAGCGAGGTCGCCGATGTCTGCAACCTGATCTTCGAGACCTACAAGGACTTCAAGATCACCGATTACCGCTGTGTTCTGTCCCTGCGTGACCCCGCCGACAAGAAGAAGTACCACGACGACGATGCCATGTGGAACCACGCCGAGAACGCTCTGCGCGAGGTGCTGACCGAGCTGGGCATCCACTTCACCGAGGAGATCGGCGAGGCCGCCTTCTACGGCCCCAAGCTGGACGTGAACGTCAAGCCTGCCGTGGGTGCTGAGTACACCCTGTCCACCTGCCAGCTGGACTTCTGCCTGCCCGCAAAGTTCCACCTGACCTATGTGGACAAGGACGGCTCCGAAAAGACCCCCGTTGTCCTGCACCGTGCGATCCTGGGCTCTCTGGACCGCTTCATGGCCTACCTGATCGAGGAGACCAAGGGCAAGTTCCCCACCTGGCTGGCACCTGTTCAGGTCAAGGTCCTGCCCGTTTCCGAAAAGACCCTCGAGTATGCGGAGAGCATCACCGAGAAGCTGGTGGAGGCCGGTGTCCGCGTGGCTCTGGACGACGACAACCAGAAGATCGGCTACAAGATCCGTGCCGCACAGCAGGTGGACCGTGTGCCCTACATGCTGGTTCTGGGTGCCAAGGAAGCCGAGGCCGGCAACCTCTCTGTCCGTGACCGCAAGGGCGAGACCACCACGATGGAAGTGGATGAATTCATCGCAAAGGTCACCGAGGAGATCAAGACCCGCAGCTACAATGCCTGATATTGTAAAAATAGAGCTGCAAAGTGAAGAGCCTCCAAACGAAGAAACCATTGCTGCCATGTTGGAAGCCGAGCGCATTGCGCGAGACCCCAATGTAAAGCATTATACGGATTTGGATGAACTATTTGCAGATTTGAAATGTTAAATGAACAGCGCCGCTTTCCCATGACCGGGAGAGCGGCGCTGTTCGTTTACTGATTTTTCGGTCTGCCCACGCACGGACGGCCGAGTAGAGGGCGGCAAAGACAAGCCCGGCCACGGCCCAGATGATCCAGCTCTTTTCCCAGTTGTCGTTCCAGAAGCTGACAGCGAGGTACACCGCCGTCACAAGGCACCAGTAGGCCCCGGCAAACCAACCGACGCGGCGGTTCGTCCACTTTTCGCGGACGGTGTATTCCCCCGTTTGCAGCAGCTTATCAAAGCTGCCCTGGGTCATCCCGGCCCGGATGAGCAACTGTACTGCACCGGCCACAATGGCCAGCAGCAGGCCGACTGCGGCAGCGACCCAGAAATCTGGTACTCCCAGCATGGCCGTACCCAGGATCGGCACCACGGCCAGCACACAGAGCACCACGCCCTGCGTCATGCTGCGGCGGTAGGTGGGCACATACTCCTGTTTCTGCCGCTCCACGATGCCCTCCACACCATAGGCAAGGGCGATCTGCTCTTTTTCCAGATATTCAAACGCTTCCAGCCGGATGGCGGCGGGCAGGATGAGCAGCAGCCCCAGCGCCACGAGCACCAGCAGAAGAACGGCGCCGAGCCCTGCCATCCGTTCTTCGCTGGGTGTACCATCGCTCCATGCGCCCAGAACAAGCAGCGGGATGGGGCTGAGGATGCACAAGCCCACACCCGCCGCCATCTTCCCATGCACGGCCTGCACCGTGCTGAGATATGCGTTTGCCTCGTCAAATGAGATGGTGCGGCAGGTTCCGTCACCCGCTCTTCCCTCGGCAGCGGGGCCGTGGCACCGGGCTGTTCCAGCTCATCTTTTAATAAGTAGTCGGTGCTCACTTCAAACAGAGCACTCAGCTTCAGAATTTTATCCAGGTCGGGGATGGACGTTCCGCCCTCCCACTTCGAGACAGCCTGACGCGAAACATTCAACTGATCGGCAAGCTCTTCCTGGCTCCATCCATTCTGGCGGCGGAGAAGGGCAATTTTTTCGGCTAAGATCATAGTGTTCTCTTTTCTGCCGCAGGGCGGCGTATCAATGGATTCCGGCGGACGTCCTCTATGCTGTTATCATAGCAGATTTTCCAGTTGACAACCACCAATTGCGGCTTGAAATTTGTCAACCAGCGGTTGCAGCCACGCAAAAACCGCCTGCACCCAGCATAATCGCATGGGCACAGGCGGTTTTGTTTCTACTATCTGTTACTTCAGCAGATTATTATCCGCGAAGTAGTCAATGCGCATGGCCTTGCGGACATTGGCCAGGGTGGCGGCAGCGGTCTTTTCGGCCACGGCGCTGCCTTCCTTCAGGATCTCCACGACCTCGGGCAGGCGCTGCTCCCACTCCTTGCGGCGGTTGCGGATGGGCTCCAGCTCGGCCTGCATGACGGCGTTGAGGAACTTCTTGATCTTCACATCGCCCAGACCGCCGCGCTGATAGTGGGCCTTGAGCTCATCGAGGTTCTGGTACTCCGGCAGGAACTCGGCGAAGTGCTCGGGGCGGCTGAAAGCGTCCAGATAGATGAACACGGGGTTGCCCTCCACCTTGCCGGGGTCCTGCACCCGCAGGTGGTTGGGGTCGGTATACATGGACATGATCTTCTTCTTGATGTCCTCGGGCTCATCCGACAGGTAGATGCAGTTGCCCAGGCTCTTGCTCATCTTGGCCTTGCCATCAATGCCGGGCAGGCGCAGGCAGGCGGCATTCTGGGGCAGCATGATCTCAGGCATGGTCAGGGTCTCGCCGTAGACGGCGTTGAACTTGTGCACGATCTCGCGGCACTGCTCCAGCATGGGCATCTGATCCTCACCGGCCGGCACAGTGGTGGCACCGAACGCCGTGATATCCGCTGCCTGGCTGATGGGGTAGGTGAAGAAGCCCACCGGGATGCTAGTCTCGAAGTTCCGCATCTGGATCTCGCTCTTCACGGTGGGGTTGCGCTGCAGGCGGCTCACCGTGACCAGATTCATATAATAGAAGCTCAGCTCGGTCAGCTGAGGCACCATGGACTGGATGAAGATGTGGACCTTGTTGGGGTCCAGGCCGCAGGCCAGATAGTCCAGTGCCACCTGCAGGATGTTCTGGCGGACCTTCTCCGGGTTATCGGCGTTGTCGGTCAGGGCCTGCGCGTCAGCGATCATAATATAGATCTCGTCGAACTTGCCGGTGTTCTGCAGGCGCACGCGCTCCTTCAAAGAGCCAACATAGTGGCCAACATGCAGGCGGCCCGTGGGACGGTCGCCGGTCAGAATGATCTGTTTCATTGTGATTTCTCCTTTTCAGGCAGCTCACCCTCTCAGTCATTGCTTCGCAATGCCAGCTCCCCCAAAGGGGGAGCCTTGGGCAGCTTCACCGTTTCGTCAGAAGCTCTCCCTTTGGGAGAGCTGGCGCTCAAGCGCCTGAGAGGGTGAGGACGCTGACCACAAGGATGCCGCTATCGTGATATTTCTTACTCCCCAGTATATCCCCTGTGCAATTTTCTGTCAACAAAAAGAAAAAAGCGATGGAACATTTCCATCGCTTTACTGGCGCCTCTTGCCTGACTCGAACAGGCGACACCCTGATTAACAGTCAGGTGCTCTAACCGACTGAGCTAAAGAGGCATCTATATAAAACGGCATACAGCCGTTTTACTACTATAAAATGGTGACCCGTACCGGAATCGAACCGATGTTAAAGGCGTGAGAGCCTCTGTCTTAACCGCTTGACCAACGGGCCATACGTCCATTTTCGCATCGGGGTTTCGCTCCCGACTCGATTATTTTAGCATAGCAGTCGTACTTTGTCAACAGGAAATTTCAAGTTTTTCAGAAATTTGTGCTGCGGGCCTCCCGCCCCGGTTTTTCCGCTCTGGAATACCCGGTTGCATCCAGAATCGACAAAATATTATCAAAGTTGTGTTTTGGGTCTCTTTTCTTTATTTTGTTCGCCGCGGTTCCCCTTCCTTCTTATGAAATCACTTCAAACAGCTAAGATTCTGAATGAAATTTGTTACATTTATAAGAACCTTTTGTTCCCTCTGGTTGATTTTGGAACGTTTTTATGTATAATGGTAAACAGGAGAATACGCATCTGTATTTCTTCATCGCCCGCGCTGCCCATTGGCTAAGGGCATGTGCGTCGCGCGATCAGAATTGATCTGAACGAAAGAAGAGGTATAAGTATCATGGCAAAGGTAGATCTGAGCAAGTACGGCATTACCGGCACGACCGAGGTCGTGTATAACCCCTCTTACGAGCAGCTGTTCGAGGAAGAGACCAAGCCCAGCCTGGAAGGCTACGAAGTGGGCAAGGTCAGCGAGCTGGGCGCTGTGGACGTTATGACCGGCATCTACACCGGCCGTTCCCCCAAGGACAAGTTCATCGTGATGGACGAGAACTCCAAGAACACCGTTTGGTGGACCAGCGACGAGTACAAGAACGACAACCACCCCGCTTCTGAGGAAGCCTGGGCTGCCGTGAAGGAGATTGCAAAGAAGGAGCTGTCCAACAAGCGCCTGTACGTTGTGGATGCTTTCTGCGGCGCAAACAAGGACACCCGCATGGCTGTCCGTTTCATCATGGAAGTGGCCTGGCAGGCACACTTCGTTACCAACATGTTCATCAAGCCCACCGCTGAGGAGCTGGAGAACTTTGAGCCTGATTTCGTTGTTTACAACGCTTCCAAGGCCAAGGTCGAGAACTACAAGGAGCTGGGCCTGAACTCCGAGACTGCTGTTATGTTCAACATCACCAGCAAGGAGCAGGTCATCGTCAACACCTGGTACGGCGGCGAGATGAAGAAGGGCATGTTCTCCATGATGAACTACTTCCTGCCGCTGAAGGGCATTGCTTCCATGCACTGCTCCGCCAACACCGACCTGAACGGCGAGAACACCGCCATCTTCTTCGGTCTGTCCGGCACCGGCAAGACCACCCTGTCCACCGATCCCAAGCGTCTGCTGATCGGCGATGACGAGCACGGCTGGGACGACAACGGCGTGTTCAACTTCGAGGGCGGCTGCTACGCAAAGGTCATCAACCTGGATAAGGACTCCGAGCCTGATATCTACAACGCCATCAAGCGCAACGCTCTGCTGGAGAACGTCACTCTGGATGCTGAGGGCCACATCGACTTCGCTGACAAGTCTGTCACCGAGAACACCCGTGTGTCCTACCCCATCAACCACATCCAGAACATTGTCCGCCCCATCTCTTCTGCACCTGCTGCAAAGAATGTCATCTTCCTGTCTGCTGACGCATTCGGCGTTCTGCCTCCCGTCTCTATCCTGAGCCCCGAGCAGACCCAGTACTACTTCCTGTCCGGCTTCACCGCCAAGCTGGCTGGCACCGAGCGCGGCATCACCGAGCCCACCCCCACCTTCTCCGCTTGCTTCGGCCAGGCTTTCCTGGAGCTGCACCCCACCAAGTATGCTGAGGAGCTGGTCAAGAAGATGAAGATGAGCGGCGCTAAGGCTTACCTGGTCAACACCGGCTGGAACGGCACCGGTAAGCGCATCTCCATCAAGGACACCCGTGCATCATCGACGCTATCCTGAACGGCGATATCAACAACGTGCCCACCAAGAAGATCCCCTACTTCGACTTCGAGGTTCCCACCGTCCTGAACGGTGTTGACACCGGCATCCTGGATCCCCGCGATACCTACGCCGACGCTTCCCAGTGGGAGGAGAAGGCCAAGGATCTGGCTGGCCGCTTCATCAAGAACTTCAAGAAGTACGAGGGTAACGAGCACGGCAAGGCTCTGGTCTCTGCCGGCCCCCAGCTGTAAGCTCTGATCCCAGCATTTTTCTTCTGAACTCCATATAAAGAAGCTCCCCACCTGTGCTCATTGACCGAGCACAGGGTGGGGAGTTTTTGCGTTTCAGCGTCTGTAAACGAAGCGTCGATTGCCTTTTGGTGCGTGGTATGCTATCCTTTTTCCAAAGGATGTGAGCACAATGGATGTGAAAACGTTCGGGGCATTTCTCGCCCGGATGCGCAAGTCACAAGGATTAACACAGGCAGAGCTGGCCCAGCAGCTGCATGTAACAGATAAGGCTGTCAGCCGATGGGAACGCGGAGTTTCCCATAGTTAAAGATACCACACCAAATATGATGAACCCACGCTTATACACTACCAGCTATAATAAACCGCAAGGACAGCAATTTGATACTGCTGTCCTTGCTTTTATAAAATTGCAGTACACAGAAAAAAGCTGTAAAATGATAAATATATTTGTCCTTGTAACATTTCGCGGACATTTGCCTGTTATACTATCTGCAAAAAGCAAAGGAAGTGAGAATATGAAGCAGATTTTGATTGTCGAGGACGACAGTTTTTTGAATAAGATGTTAGACTATAACCTGACCGCAGATGCTACGGCGTGACTTCTGCCTAAATGCCAGAACCGCAGCCGACGCCATCCGCCAGCGGGAATTTGATTTGGTGCTGCTGGACATCAACCTGCCGGACGGCAACGGTTTTGAGCTGTGCAAGCTGATAAAGCCCCAGCACCCGGACACCATCGTAATATTCCTGACCGCCAACGATCAGGAGAGCGACCAGATACGGGGCTATGAGGTGGGCGCGGTGGATTACATCACAAAGCCTTTGTGATCGGGGCCTTGCAGCGAAAAATCAAAGCCATGTTCGCCATGCTGGAACACCACAAACCGGCCAAGGACATTTACGACGACGGGAGGCTGTTTCTGGACTTCTCGGAGCAGACGGCCTCCTTAAACGGCAAGCCCCTGACCCTATCCCCGATGGAGTACAAAATGCTGAACCTGTTTCGTAAAAATCCCCGGCAAGTGCTGACCCGTGGGCAGCTTTTGGAAAAGCTGTGGGATATAGACGAAAGGTTTGTGGATGAACACACCCTGACAACTTCCATCAGCCGGATTCGCAGCAAGATTGAATCCGACGGCGGCGCACCCTACATCAAGACCGTTTACGGCATGGGCTATCAATGGACGGGAGGCGAGGCAAAATGAAGTTTCAAAACCTATCAGTAAAGCGGCTGTTTGGCCGGGTGGCAATGGGGCTTGTCCTCTCCATGTCCGGGATCACCATAGCCCTGTTTTTTGTGACAAAACAGACGGCGGTGCTGCTGACAGGCGGGACGCTGCTGCTGTGCGCCTTGTGGGGATTTTTGTACTGACGCAGGTTTTTGGAAAGAGGCTGTCGCAGTTTACCGCTGACCTGTGCCAGACTTTAGACCACATGATCGCCGGGAATGAAGCGCCCCAGCGGCCAGAGGACAGCGAAACCCAACTTGCCAGAATTGGACACCGGCTGGCAAGGCTTTACCAGATCATGCAGGAGAACCGCCGCCGGGTGGACGAGGAACGGCAGGAGTTGCAGACCCTTGTATCGGATATTTCCCATCAAGTGAAAACGCCGGTAAGCAATCTGAAAATGGCGACGGACACCCTGCTGGAAAAGCCTATGACCGAGGCGGAGCGCACCGACTTTATCCGGGGAATCCGCAGCCAGACGGATAAACTGGACTTTCTCTTTCAGGCCCTTGTGAAAACCTCCCGGCTGGAAACAGGCGTGATCCAGTTGGATAAGAAATCGGGCCGCCTCTTTGATACTGTGGCGCAGGCCATGAGTGGGATCGTGTATGCAGCGGAGAAAAAGGAAATCGCCGTGTCTGTGGACTGCCCGGAGGATTTGACCGTTTCCCATGACAGCAAGTGGACATCCGAAGCCCTCTTTAACCTGCTGGACAATGCGGTGAAGTACACCCCGGCAGGCGGGAAAATCGCTGTGTCGGTGGTGCTGTGGGAAATGTATGTGGAGATCAAAGTGACCGACACTGGCAAAGGAATTTCTGAAAGCAATCAGGCCGCTATCTTCCGGCGCTTCTATCGTGAGGAAGAAGTACACGAACAGCAGGGCGTGGGCATTGGCCTGTATCTGGCCCGCGAGATCGTAACGCGACAGGGCGGCTATATCAAAGTGGTTTCGGAGCCGGGCAAGGGTTCGGAATTTTCCATTATGCTGCCGACTAAATAAAGCACACTTATAACAGGAGAAAACACCATGAAAAAAATCAATTTTTGCAAAGCAACAACAATCATCTTAATAATCAATGTTATTTTATCTATTGTTTTATTTTTCGTTGTTCCTGATAATATAGCAATTCAATGGGTAGGTACAACCCCCAGCAATGCAGTAGATTCTTACTATATATTTTTGGTGCCGATATTGTCAGTGCTCTTTGCTTTTGCTGGAAAACCTATTTTTACAATGTTCCTGTTTAGATTGTGGAATAGAACTAACGAGCATTTAGTGACATACTTAAATTTGTGTCTGCAAGTTGTATTTCTTACTTGTGAAATCTATATCGGATTATATA
>ENA-OQJH01000429-OQJH01000429.1-human-gut-metagenome-genome-assembly--contig:-NODE-429-length-23663-cov-1.822527_pt1 | contig 23663 bp, 28 predicted proteins | sample MGYA00242597_ERZ504763 | MGnify/ENA primary metagenome ERZ504763 (study PRJEB26092, sample SAMD00036359) | human gut metagenome | host: Homo sapiens | study: EMG produced TPA metagenomics assembly of...
CATCTGCGCTGCCTGATAGGTGGACGCCATTTATTTCTACTGCTCTGCCAGATACCATACGACCGTCGGAAGGATCCATATAATAACGAAGCCCGCCTACCTCGATCATTCCTGTTGCCATCCTGCCATCACTGTTAAAGTAATACCATGCACCATCTAACTGTCTCCAGCCAATTGCCATGCACCGGAGCCTCTCAGATAATATTTTCCACCTGCATCTGTCAGCCATCCAGTCTGCATCACACCTTCGTTGTTGGAATAATACCAGGTGCCACCATCATTGATCCAGCCTTTTAACAGATCTCCGGAACTGCCAAGGTAATACCATTTGCCGTTCTGGTTCGTCCAGCCAGTAACCATTTTCCCAGAATTTTCCAGATAGTAGCGTTTGCCGCTAACTTCGATCCAGCCTGTCTGCATAGCACCGTCATTGCCAGTATAGTACCAGGTACCATTATCACTGATCCAGCCTTTCTTTACAGCACCGCTGCTTCCAAGGTAGTACCATTTTCCGTTTTCTGACTGCCAGCCAGTCTGCATTTTTCCGGTAGTAGTATCCAGATAATAACGGGCATCTGCTACTGTGATCCAGCCGGTAGATGCAAGTCCGTCTTTATCCATGTAGTACCAGTCATTTACATCCTGTTGCCCATGCATTTTTCTGTTTTTCGTAATTTGCGTAATAATAACGCTTTCCGTTAATGGTGCGCCAGGTGTTTGCCGGGATCACAGAGGTAAAGTCCTTAAACTGGAAGTCAATATCCACGTTGCCATTGATACCTTTTACAGAACCGCTGCTTGTAGCCTGCCACATCACCGGATTTTGCCAGGTATATCGGCAGAATATCTTGCCACCCATACTGGATAATTCATCTGGCTCATATCCAGTTTATTGTTCAGCCAGTTCTCATTTGCATAGATGATCGGGTAATAACCGGCTGCAGAAATCCGCTTGCAGAAAGCGTTTGCAATAGCCGCCAGCTCTGATTTTGACAGATTTCCCTGAGTAGAGTCTTCCATATCAAATGCTACCGGATAGGAGATCGGATAGTCGGTGATCAGGTTTAATACAAAATCTGCCTCCTGGACTGCCATGTCTGTGGTAGTTGCCAGAGAATAAATATAAACGCCTACTTTAACACCATTGGCAGTTGCGTTCTGGATATTCTTGTGGAAATAGGGATCTACTGCTCCCTTGGAACGGGTTCCCAGCATAACAAATGAAATATCATCCTTTGCCACCTGGCTCCAGTTGATCTCTCCCTGCCATCTGGAAACATCAATACCACGATGGAGCACATTCTGGATCGCGCTTCCATCTGACATCTGGTACGTACCGTTTACTTTTCCAGGCATTGGTATTTGTGGTAGTATTGTTGGATGATGTATTGGAATTGTTTGTATTGTTTGTATTATTGCTGTTATTAGTATTATTGTTACTATTTGAATTATTTGAATTTCCTGTGTTTGTTGTAGAATTGGAAGAATTAGTATTTCCCGGATCTCCAGGACCTCCTGTGGAAATCTCTGATACCCGGGATGAGTCATCCCCCGGACCTGCAGCAAAGGCTGGAAGAGAACTTCCAAGACTGGTGATCCCAATCATACCTGCCAGTGCCAGCGCCCGGCATCGTTTTATGATCTTATCTGCGTTATTCATGCCTGTTCTCCTGAAAAAGGGGATGTCTTTTTCCTGACATCCCATTATGTAGTCTGCAATTTAAAAGTTTTCTATCAGCCTGGTCCGTCTGTGCGTCCTGCCGTTAAGGTGTCAGAACTGGATGTGGTATTGGAAGGACTGTTTGATGTATTATTTGAAGTGTTACCACCGGAAGGACCATTGTTGGAGCTGGAATTTCTTGATACACCAGGTCCGCCATTTTCACCGGTTACACCACCGGAAGCAGAAGTACTGCTGCTAGATGGTGTCTGAGCAGATACGCCGCTTGCATTCTGGCATACACCACTTCCATCAAAGTTGTAGGTAGTTCCGTTGATATCCAGGGAGGTTCCTGTTGTCATCTTTCCGCCGTTTGTCGGATTCATGTAGTAGATCTTATTATCTACCTGGATCCAGCCTGTCATCATGTGACCATTGGTATTGAAATAATACCAGGCATTATCGATCTGCTTCCAGCCTACACTCATCTTGCCATTGCTCTGATTCATATAATACTTATTGCCTTCGCTGTCAGTGAGCCAGCCTGTAAGCATACGCCCATCTGTATTCAGATAATAGTAGTCGGTGTCAACTTTTGCCCAGCCGGTCATCATCTTTCCGTCTGTTCCAAACAGATACCAGTTGTCCTTGATCTGTGCCCAGGAATTAACTACACATTTGCCGCTGCTCTGGAAGTAGTACCAGGCACCGTCCATCTGACGCCAGCCGGTTCCCATAGATCCGTCACCACGCATAAAGTAATAATCGTTTCCGATCTTTAACCAGCCGGTAACCATGGTACCGTCACCTAAGAAGTAGTACCATTTGCCATATTCCGGATTGATCCAGCGGCTTTGAGCCATCAGACCGTTTGGACGGAAGAAGTACCATTTTCCATCGATCTGTTTAAATCCGGTAGTCATATGTCCATCGGAAAGGTCCATATAATATTTGCCATCACTGGTTTCCAGCCAACCTGTATAGGTCTTGCCCTGGTAGATGTAGGTCCAATGGTCATTTGACTTGGTCCATCCATCTGCGGCGTATGAATTAAACGCAGATCCCAACGCCATAGCGCCGATCATACCAGCTGCTGCAAGGGCTGCGAAATATTTTTTACGTCCCATTTTCTCCTCCTGTTCTGTTGTATCGTCTCTTTTTCATTGATTCGCACAATTATTTTTCACTTTTAATTAAGTATAGCACAAATGAACTTTCCATGATTAACATTTTTATTACAATTTTCTGAAACCTGTTTTGAAATGCATTTGTGTATGTTCCCATATCATGGGGCGTTTCTAAAAGAACTGTGGTAACTCCTTCATCAGCTTCTTATAGTACCGCTTCGCATACCGGTACATAATAATGGTGTACTCTCCAAACTCATCTCCCAGACTTGCCTTGTATACAGCCCACAGGCACCAGAGGAAGCCCCCTAAGGCTGCGTCTGCATAGGTGATGAACCGCTCTTTGTCATCTGGTCTGCGCTGTAAATACAGTTCCAGTAATTTTTCGGTCTGCTCTTCCTCATAATAGGAATAAATCGCACACATGGATACGTCCATTAACGGGTCGCACATGCCTGCGTACTCCCAGTCAAGAAGTTTTGCACTGTGATCCGGGAAAATTAAAAAGTTATCCACATTTGCGTCAATATGGCATAAACATTGTGGAAGATCCATTTTATCTAAGGCATCTAACAACTGATTTACCCATTCACGAACCTGACTGTAGTCTTCAAAAGGAATGCCGCCATGTTCCAGGCAAAGTTTCTCGTAAAAGCTGATCCGCTCCCTGATATTAAAGCTGTGGCCTACTTTTAAACCTGCTTCATGAAGCTTTCGCACCATATCCATACAGGTCTTCATATCGTCAGTTGTCTGCGCTGGCATTGTGGGTTATTTCGATTAGTATTCAGAGATCTTATAACCGGTCTTCGGGTTCAGATACAACACATGTTCTGTAATGCCCAGAGGACGGACGGCATCATAAACTTCTTTTTCCTGCTCTCTGTTAATAAGAAGCTCTGTGCCAGGTCCGGGGATACGGCAGATACAGTGATGATCTCCGGTGCGGAACAGGAAGGATTTATTGGTCATGCCGGATTTTAAGCATTTGATGTCTGTGATCTGAAACTCCGGCACATGGAATACCTCTGCTACCAGCTCCATGGCCGCATTATCGGAGTGGTTCTGATAATGGGTATCAAAGAGGCGCAGCTCTTCCAGATTTTCAAATTCGTATACCTGGTTATCCGGCTGGCGGTTGATATTCATCTCGATCTCGTTCCATTTGGACGCAGGTATGCCGCAGCTTCTTCTGTCTGTTTCAACAGCTCCTTGTCCTCTTTTTCCAGACGGCGTTTTGCCTCTCCCTTTAACATGTCCACATAAGGCTGCTCCCAGTAAACTGCTCTGTTCCGGGGATCTGATAATAAGCCTCTAATACAGGAAGGAATTTAGCGGAAAACTCCCTGGAAAGATATACGGGACCGTACATAAACCACGCATCTTTTCCGCCTACATTTACATCGCTGATACGGCCCTTTTTATTAAAGGTAAGGCACCATTCCTTGGTCTCTCCTTCTTCGTGGGCTGCGCTGTACCAGGCACCGCACTCATAGGAATGGTACATATTTTCCCGCATCCAGTTATCTGATGAAAGAATGTATACGTTCCGGCCTTTTAAGAACTTTCTGGCTCTGTATACAGTAGCCAGCGTGTTTTGCAGGAGTATTCCGGATTGTATAATAATTTCACATCGTATTTATCGATCAGGTATTCAAATTTTTCTTTTAAATAGCCTACTGCAATGGTAATGTCGTGGATCCCCACTTCATGGAGCTGTTTGATCTGACGCTCGATCATGCGCTCTCCAAAGACCTCTAAAAGACCCTTTGGAGTCTCGAAGGTAAGAGGCACAAAACGGGAACCGAAACCGGCTGCAATGATCAGCGCCCCATCTACTTTATAAGGCTTTAACAGTTCTTTTCCCTTTTCCAGAAGGATGAGATATTTTTCTTTCCCATTTTCTTCCTCTGCAATATATCCCTCTGCCAGACATTCCTTCACCAGCCCATTGACTGTACCCAGGGATATGTCCATGTTTTTCGCCATTTCCCGCTGTGTAATATCCGGTTTTTCCAGTATATTTTCTGCATACCAGCGCCTGTCGGTTCATATGATCTTTAACTCCTTTTCCTGCTTATGCTTATGTTTATATTTATGTTCATTTTTATTATTTTTCAAAAATATATGAACATTATAGCACACTGGTTTAAAATGCAAGTTAAACAATGCCACTCATACCGCGAAAAAAACACCCTTCCGGGATACGTTATATATCACCAGAAGGGCATTTTATTTATGTAATTGCGTCCAATACTCAGGTTCACCGCACTCTCGCGCTTATCTGCCTGCTGACGCAGGCGGAACCTTCTATTTTATAAGATTTATTAAACCTCAAAGATCAGATCGCCGTAGCTCGGCATTGGCCATAAGTCTTTGTCTACCAGCATTTCCAGTTTGTCTACCGGGGTTCTTAATGCTGCCATTGCAGGAACGACTTCCTCATGGTAAGCAACTGCCTGGTCCTTGCCGCCATCCATTGCTGCGCTCTTTTCAGTAATTTCGGTCAGTTTTGCAAGAGCCAGTTTGGTTTCTGCCAGAAGATCAGAGGTTTCTAACAGAAGCTCTGTCTGGGTGCTTACATCTGCTTCAGGGCAAGCACTCTTTACTGCGGAGATGGAAGCTGCAAGAGCAGTTGTGTATTTGATAACAGCCGGTATGATCTGCTTTCCAGCCATATCGATCATGGTCTTTGCTTCAATGTTGATAGCCTTTGCATAGCCTTCATACTCAACTTCTACTCTGGACTCCAGCTCGGTCTTTGTGAATACGCCGAATTCTTCAAACAGTTTACAGCCTTGTCTGTGATCAGTGCCGGAATAGCATCTACCATAGACTTGATGTTTGGAAGTCCTCTTCTCTCAGCTTCTGCTACCCACTCATCGGAATAACCATTTCCATTGAATACAACTCTCTTGTGAGCTGCCAGGGTTTCTTTGATCATGTCATGTACAGCCATATCAAAGTTATCTGCCTTCTCCAGCTTGTCAGCTGCTTCCTTGAAGGCTTCAGCGATAATGGTATTTAATACTGTATTTGCAGATGCAATAGAGTCGGAAGAACCTACCATACGGAACTCGAACTTGTTTCCTGTAAATGCAAATGGAGAGGTTCTGTTTCTGTCGGTTGCGTCTTTATCAAAGTCAGGAAGGATATCAACACCTGTTTTTAAGGTTCCGCCCTGCTTGGAGTGAGTTGCCTCACCGGTATCACAAAGCTGATCGATAACATCTTCCAGCTGCTCGCCTAAGAAGATAGAAATGATTGCTGGCGGTGCCTCGTTTGCTCCCAGTCTGTGATCATTTCCTACGTTGGAAGCAGATTCTCTTAACAGGTCTGCGTGGATATCTACTGCCTTGATGATGCATGCCAGAACTAACAGGAACTGGATGTTCTCATGAGGTGTATCACCCGGGTTCATCAGGTTGGTGCCGTCATCTGCTGTCAGGGACCAGTTGTTATGTTTACCGGAACCATTGACACCTGCAAATGGCTTCTCGTGAAGAAGGCATGCCAGCCCGTGGCGCTCTGCCACTTTCTTCATAGTCTCCATAACGATCTGGTTGTGGTCTACGGACTGGTTTACACCTTCATAGATCGGTGCCAGCTCATGCTGTGCAGGAGCCACTTCATTATGCTGTGTTTTTGCAGGAACACCTAATTTCCAAAGTTCCTTATTTAAGTCGTTCATGTAGGAACCGATACGCTCACGGATAACACCAAAGTAGTGGTCATCCATTTCCTGTCCCTTTGGAGCATTGCCCCGAAAAGAGTACGGCCGGTGTAGATCAGGTCTTTACGCTGTAAATATTTTGCACGGTCTACAATGAAATACTCCTGCTCAGGTCCTACAGAAGGAACTACGCGCTTTGCAGTGGTATTTCCGAAGAGACGGAGGATACGCAGTGCCTGCTCGTTTACTGCTGCATAGAACGAAGAAGTGGTGTCTTCTTATCCAGTGCCTCGCCCTTATAGGAACAGAAAGAAGTAGGAATGCAAAGGGTAACACCGATCGCGTCTTCTTTTAAGAAGGCCGGGGAAGTACAATCCCATACTGTATAACCTCTTGCCTCGAAGTTGCTCTTAAACCGCCGGATGGGAAGGAAGATGCATCAGGCTCGCCCTTGATCAGTTCCTTTCCGGAGAATTCCATGATCACTTTTCCGTCTACCGGTGCTGAAATAAAGGAGTCATGTTTCTCAGCAGTTACTCCGGTCAGTGGCTGGAACCAGTGGGTAAAATGGGTTGCACCATGTTCAATGGCCCAATCCTTCATGGCATGTGCCACAACGTCTGCAATACTTGGATCCAACTCAGCGCCATCTTCGATGGTCTTTTTCAGTTTTTTGTACACACTCTTTGGCAGGCGGTCTTTCATGACTGCGTCATTAAATACGTCCTTGCCAAACATCTCTGAAACACTTACTACTTCGCTCATAGATTCTCCATCCTCTCTTGCATCATTTTTTTATGATTTCCATAAATCCTCATTCGAGATGCTTTTCTTCAGCTATTTGCAGTACATCCCTTACTAACTTTACCTGAAAACCTAATTTTTTTAAGTTTAAAGCATCAGGTAGTAAAAAAGGCGCTCTCCTGATATAGAGAACGCCTTCGTTCTTTCTTAAAATAAACCATTTCTTTTAAAATTGCAAGTGGTTTTTTAAAAAAAGATTTTGTATTGTACTAACTTATTTTGTGATACCTGCTTTATTTTCAGGCTTTGCCAACGGAGCCAAACAGTTCCATTTTTTCTTTTACAGTAGCCTTGATAGCTTCTGCGCCTGGTGCTAACAGTTTTCTTGGGTCAAAGCCCTTGCCCTGTAAGTCTTTTCCTGCTTCGATGTACTCTCTGGTTGCTGCTGCAAAGGACAGCTGGCACTCAGTATTTACATTGATCTTAGCAACGCCAAGGCTGATAGCTTTTTTGATCATGTCAGCCGGGATTCCGGTACCGCCGTGAAGAACTAATGGCATATCGCCAACTTCTTTCTTAACATTTTCCAGAACTTCAAAGTTTAATCCCTGCCAGTTAGCCGGATATTTTCCATGGATGTTGCCGATACCTGCTGCCAGGAAATCGATACCCAGGTCTGCGATTGCCTTGCACTCCTTAGGATCTGCGCACTCACCCATACCTACTACGCCGTCTTCTTCACCGCCGATGGAGCCAACCTCAGCCTCTAAGGACAGACCCATAGCATGTGCGATCTTTACCAGTTCCTTGGTCTTTTCGATGTTTTCTTCGATTGGATAGTGGGAACCGTCAAACATAATGGAGGAAAATCCTGCTTTGATACACTTATAGCAGCCCTCATAAGTACCATGATCCAGATGCAGTGCAACAGGAATGGTGATATTCAGTTCGTCGATCATAGCGGATACCATAGCTGCTACGGTCTTGAAACCGGTCATGTATTTTCCTGCGCCCTCAGATACACCCAGGATAACAGGGGAATTTAATTCCTGTGCTGTTAAAAGGATGGATTTGGTCCACTCAAGGTTGTTGATATTAAACTGTCCTACTGCGTATTTGCCTGCTCTGGCTTTTTCAAGCATTTCTTTTGCTGATACTAACATTTTTATTCCTCCTTGAACATACTGCAATTTTTGCACTGTGTCCCGGATTTTCCGGACACCTGTCTTTGTTAAATATATAACTTTGTTATATTCTTAACGTACTAATTCATTATACTCTATCTTGTCCTAAAATGGAAGCTGTTTTAAGCGATTCCAAGGATATTCTTTACAGTTTCACCCATTTTATCCACATCGCATTCTGTATTGTGGCGGATCACTGCGCTACGCAGTTCTTCTACTGCCTTTGGAACCGGTGTGCCGGATACTTCAGACAGCTCATCTACTACTGCGAATTCATCCTTTCCTTCTACTGCAGACTTACCTTTAATGGCCTCTAAAACGCTGTGGGAGAACTTGTATGGGCTTGCGGTAGATGCGATCACAGTCTTGGTCTGATCCCCTGTTTCTGCCTTATATGCATTGTAAACGGTAGCTGCAACACCTGTATGGGTATCGATCAGGTATCCTGTATCTTCAAAGATCTTGCTGATAGTTGCCTCATTCTGTGCCTCTGTAGCAAAACCGCCTCTGAAATCGGACATGAACTGGCGCATGCTCTCAGTTACTGTATAGCTTCCCTTTTCAGAAAGAGCTTTCATAAGAGCTGCATCTGCTGCTGCATCGCAGCCTGTGCTTAAATAGATCAGTCGCTCTAAGTTGCTGGAGATCAGAATATCCATGGAAGGGGAATTAGTTAAGATAAATTCTCTCTTTCTGTCATAGGTTCCTGTTGTAAAGAAGTCATAAAGGACTTTGTTGTCATTGGAAGCGCAGATCAGGGTCTTGATCGGCACACCCATATGCTTTGCAAAGTAGGCTGCAAGGATGTTTCCAAAGTTTCCGGTTGGAACTACAACGTTGATCTCCTCGCCATTTTCGATCTGCTCATTTTCCAGAAGTTTTGCGTATGCGTATACATAATAAACTACCTGTGGAACCAGACGTCCGATGTTAATAGAGTTTGCGGAAGAGAACTGGAAGCCAGCCTCTGCCATTTCCTTTTCAAGTTCTTTGTTACCGAACAGCTTCTTTACGCCGGTCTGCGCATCATCAAAGTTTCCGTGGATAGCAACTACGCTGGTATTGTCACCTTTCTGGGTGCGCATCTGCAGCTCCTGGACCTTGCTGACACCGCCCTTTGGATAAAATACGATAATGCGTGTTCCAGGAACATCAGCAAAACCTGCCATAGCTGCTTTTCCGGTATCGCCGGAGGTAGCAGTTAAGATCACGATCTCCTTGTCTGCATGGTTCTTCTTTGCAGCTGTAGTCATAAGATGAGGAAGGATGGAAAGAGCCATGTCCTTGAAAGCAATGGTGCTTCCATGATAAAGCTCCAGGAAATAAGCGCCGTCTGCTTTTGCTAAAGGTGCGATCTCCTCTGTGTCAAACTTGTCATCGTATGCATTTGCGATACAGGACTTTAATTCTTCCTCTGTATAGTCTGTCAGAAAAAGCTTCATCACTTCATAGGCTGTTTCCTGATAGGTCATTCCCGCAAGCTGCTCTAAGGTCTTGTCCAGCTTTGGGATCTCTGTAGCATGAAAAGACCGCCGTCTTCTGCCAGACCCTTTAAAATGGCCTGTGATGCTGTAACGCCTTTCTGTCCGCCTCTGGTACTTTCGTAGGATAATGCCATGATCTTTCTCCCTCTCTTACTTTACTTTGATAAATTTTTTAATAACAAAATAAACATTGCACAGTTATTATTTATTCTGGTATTTAGTTTGGAAAAAGTGTAACATATTTCAATGCGTGCCGCAATATAAAAAAAGTTTTTTGTACTTGACATTTGATTTTTACCTGCTTATAATGCAAAACATAAAATTTGAACTGACACTTAAGAAAAAAAGGCGACGGTGCTGAAAAGACAATTGCTCTCTCTGCGCTGTGGCCTTTTTCTTATTCCTGGCTTTTATTTTCAAGATTTTATTTTTAAGAAAGGCTGCACGTTCCGGCACACAGATGGCAGACGGTGAGAAATATGGCTGATATGGTAAAAGTAGAACATCTTAAAAAGAATTTCGGTGATCTGGAGGTTTTAAAGGATATTAACCTGACGGTAGCTGAAGGAGAAAAGCTGGTCATCATCGGGCCCTCCGGTTCCGGTAAGTCCACCTTTATCCGCTGCATCAATCACCTGGAAGAGCTACATCCGGCACTATTTCCATTGCAGGAACGCCTGTAACAAAAAAAGAACCGCCTGGAAATGGCAAAAAAAATATTCTTCCATGGTATTCCAGCAGTTCAACCTGTATCCACACCTGACCGTTCTGGAAAACCTGACACTGGCTCCTGTAAAACTTCAGCATGTGCCTAAGGACAAAGCCCGTGAAACTGCTTTAAAATGTCTGGACAGAGTTGGTTTAAAAGCAAAAGCCGGAAATTATCCTGCCCAGCTTTCCGGCGGACAGCAGCAGCGTGTGGCCATTGCAAGAGCCTTATGTACCAACCAGCCTCTGATCCTTTTTGATGAACCTACCTCAGCACTGGACCCGGAAATGGTCCAGGAAGTTTTAAATGTTATGATCGAGCTTGCACACGAAAATATCACCATGATCTGTGTGACCCATGAAATGGGCTTTGCAAGGCAGGTGGCTGACCGGGTAATATTTATGGACGGCGGCTATATTATAGAAGAGGGAACTCCGGAGCATTTCTTTACAGCACCGGAGCATGACCGTACAAAAGCATTTTTAAGTAAGATACTACATTAGTTATTTGTTATTATATTAACTGTTTATTTCTTCTCTCTGAGAAGGATTAAATATAGTAGTAATTTATTGTAGATAAGAGGAGGACACTGATTATGAAAAAAGAGTATTATCTATGGCAATGGCAACTGTAATGGCAGCTTCTTTAACTGCATGCGGATCCGGTTCTACAGCAACTACTGCTGCACCGACAGAAACAAACGCAGATACTTCTGCAGCTGCCTCCGAAGCCGCATCCGAAGCAGCAGGTTCTTCTGATGCTGATGTACAAAAGATCATCGACCGCGGCGTATTAAAGGTAGGCTGCAAATCCGATGTTCCTAATTTTTCTCTCCAGAATACTGCAACCGGTGAATATGAAGGTTTTGAAGATGATCTGGCATATGAAATCGCCGGTGAGATCTTTGGCTGCTCCGCTGATGAAGCAAAGGAAAAGAAACTGGTAGAATTCCAGGGTGTTACAGCAAAGACCAGAGGACCTCTTCTGGAAAACGGTGAGATTGACCTGGTTATCGCAACCTTTACGATTACAGAGGAAAGAAAAGAGACCTACAACTTCTCCACACCTTACTATACAGATGCTGTAGGACTTCTGGTTAATAATGATTCCGGCATTGAGTCCATTGAAGACCTGAATGGAAAGATCATCGGTGTTGCACAGTCTTCTACCACAAAAGATGGCTTTACCTCTTATGTAGAAGAACAGAAACTGGATGTAAAGCCGGAATTCCAGGAATTTGACGGCTATCCTGCTTTAGCACAGGCTCTTGCAACCAAGCAGATCGACTGCTTCTCTGTAGACCGTGCGATCCTTTCCGGTTATGTAAATGATTCTAACCACATTCTTCCAGACCGTTTCTGTGAGCAGGAATATGGCGTTGCTTCCGCAAAGGAAAATACAGGACTTGCAGACCTGGTTGATAAGAAAGTAACCTCCATGCTTTCTGATGGATCTATGAAAGCCCTTCAGGATCAGTGGGGACTGCAGTAAAATGCGCTTTGCATAAAATGTACTCCGGTACATTAAATATAAGTCAGAAAAGCAGAGGATGACAGATATGATAAAAGGTCTTTTTGATGGAAAACGCTGGGCCGCTTTGTGGAAAGCCGTTCCAGACTATTATGTACCCGGTTTTATAATGACCCTGAAGATTTCCGCAGCAGGTCTTCTGACCGCTCTTATTCTGGGAGTGATCTTTGGAACCTTTTCCACAATGAAGTTCAAGCCTGCAAAGATCCTGTCACGTATCTATGTTGAATTTATCCAGAATACGCCTCTGGCTCTTCAGGTACTGTTTTACTACTCTGTATTACCTTTACTTTTTTCCAACTCCGGTTTCCGTATTCCTAAATTTGTTCTTGGTGTGATCGGTGTAGGTGTTTATCACGGAGCTTACATATCAGAAGTAATACGTACCGGTATTGAAGCCATTCCCAGGGGGCAGTCAGAAGCGGCTGCTCCCAGGCTTCTCTTATCTGGAAACCATGTATTATATCATACTCCCCCAGACGATCCGGATCATCATGCCGCCTCTGGCCAACCAGGCGTTAAACCTGGTGAAAAACACCTCTATTCTTGCTATGGTGGCAGGTATGGATCTGATGTATTTTACCGATTCATGGGGTTCTGAACGAAACTTCTTCGCACAGGCTTATTTTACCAGCGCGCTTTTATATTTTATCATCTGTTTTCCGCTGGCACGACTTGCCAGATATCTGGAGATCCGTTCCATGCGTATGCCGGCGCCTAAAAAAATACTGTTTGAGGAGGAAGGCACATGCTGACATTATTTCACCAGATTTTTACACCTGCCAATACAGGTTTTATGTTAAAGGGACTGGGAATGACCATTGTCATTGCTGTATTAGCCATACTGATCAGTATGTTTTCGGAACGATCCTGCTTTGATCCGCACCTATGCTTCCGGCCGTTTTAAATGGGCTGCCAGCCTGGTAGCCGTATATACGGAATTTTTCCGATGCACCCCAAACCTGCTGTGGATCTTATGGATCTATTTTACAGTAAAGGGAAATAAGATCGCTGTTTCTGTTTTTGCCATCTCCTTATTTACTTCTGCTGTTATGGCTGAAATTGTCCGCGGCGGTTTAAACTCCATTTCCAAAGGTCAGTTTGAAGCAGCCCAGTCACAGGGCTTTAGCTTTATCCAGACATTGTGGTATATCATTCTGCCTCAGACTTACCGCAAGATCATCCGCTCTTTTAAGCCAGGTGATCACAGTGATCAAAGATACTTCTTTCCTGAAAATGGTAGATGTGGCAGAGTTCATGCGCAACTGTGCGGTTGTTATGGGCAGTATCTATGACGTACATGGAATGATCATGCTGATCGGTTTTGAAGCTCTCTGCTACTTTGTGATCTGCTTTGCACTTAGCTGTATTGTACGCAGTTACCAGAAAACCATCGTTACGGCTTAAGGAGGCCAGATGCTATGAGTAAATACACCATTACCATTACAAGGGAATTTGGAAGTCTGGGCCGTCCCATCGCCCATGCCCTTTCCCAGAAACTGGGAATTGAATATTATGACAGGGATATTGTAGATGAAGTGGGCAAAACAGTTAAACCTCCCGGTATCCCAGATCAGTGATGCGGAAGAAAGCTCCCACAATCATTTCTTTTCCCACATGTTTCCCCTTGGTACAGACAAGGAATACATACAGGATATGATCTTTGATGTCCAGAAGGATATTATCCTGGATCTGGCAAGAAAGTCCAGTTGTATCATTGTTGGCCGCTGCTCTGATTTTCTCCTTCAGAATGAGGAAAATGTAGTGAACATTTTTATCTACGCGCCTTATAAAGCAAGGCTGGAAAACTGTATCCACAGTCTGGAAATGAGTGAAGATGAAGCCAAACGGATGATCATGAAGTAGATAAAGCCCGGCTGGCTTATCACAAAAAGTATGCGGGATATACACCTTATGATCCCCTGCATAAACACCTTATGATCGATTCTTCTTTATTGGGGATCGAAGGAACTGCCGATATGATCGCAGAACTGGTAAAAAGGAAGTTTAAAGATCTGGTCTGAAAGATATGGCACACCAAAGCTGCAATAATGATACAATTTATAAAAGCTTTTGTAAAATGAGGAATGCCTTTTTTGCAAAAGCTTTTTTTGTGTTTTCTTTTGTGTTATACTCCATGGCAAATGAATGATGACAGCACCATAAATGCAAATGCTTGCGAGGTATAGATATGACATACGATAATATAGTAACCGGAACCTTTTTAAAACGTCCTAACCGCTTTATCGCCTATGTGGAGGTAAAGGGGGATGTTAAGACCTGCCATGTAAAAAATACCGGCCGCTGCCAGGAGCTTTTAGTACCTGGATGTACCGTGGTTCTGGAATTTCATCCCAAGGCAAAGGAAATGAAGCGGAAAACGGAATATGACCTGATTGCTGTTTATAAAGGGAATCTGCTGATCAATATGGACTCCCAGGCGCCTAATCAGGCTGCTTTAGAGTGGATACGTGAGAAGGAGGCAAAAGGGCTTTCTTTAGAAAATGTTGGAATTCCAACGAATATACGAAGGGAAGTCACTCATGGTGAGTCCCGGTTTGACCTGGCTTTTGAATTAAAGGATGAGGTAACTGGTAAAACAGTTCCTGCTTTTATGGAAGTAAAGGGAGTAACTCTGGAAAAAGAGGGAAATGTATTCTTTCCGGATGCACCTACGATCCGGGGCGTGAAACATTTAAACGGGCTGATACAGGCAAAAAAGGATGGCTTTGAGACCTTTCTTCTCCTTGTGATCCAGATGAAAGGGATCCGGAAATTTTATCCTAATGATGAGACACATAAGGCTTTCGGGGATGCCCTGCGGGCAGCAGCTGCAGCCGGGGTACATATTTTAGCATATGATTGTATTGTGACGGAAAATTCTATGGATATGGATGAAAAGTGGAAGTTGGATTACTGTATGATAATGATACAAGAACACATTGTGAATTGTAATCCAGCATCATATAGCCAACCATAACACGCATATATTTAAAAGAGTGGGAATATTGGACGTGAAACTGTGGTAGAACCTTTATCCGGCCTGGTCGAAGGTGAAATGGCTGAGGTAGTATGGATCATCTCAGAGGCAGATGTAAGAGAAATGCTTGGCCGAAGCGGATTTCTGTACGGAGAGGTCCTGACCTGTCTGTTAAAAAATCGGCCCGGCAGCTGTGTATATACAGAATACGCAGGCGGGTGGTGGCTATACGGGAGGAATATACAAAAGAAATACTTGTACGGCGGATGCTATGAAAATAGACGACTGTGAAACCACAATCGCCTATTTTTATCCGGTTCGTAATGTTGTCAGATAGCAATGCCGCAAGGCAAAAACATTTTAACTCCGCCTGATCATTGGTCAGTTTCAATCTGTCTAATACATAGAATACAAGGCTCATTGCCATACCTACTACGCAGGCAAGTACCATTCCGGTAAGTTCGATATTACCAATACGCAGTGCTGCGCCGGAAAGACCAGTTACGAAGATAACGCTGGTGAGCATCTGGTTGCGGTTTTTGGAGTAGTCTACTTTGGAGTCTACCAGGATGCGCAGGCCGGAGGTTCCGATCATGCCGTAGAGCAGGAAGGAGATACCGCCGATCACAGGACCCGGGATGGTGCTGATGAGGGCGGACAGCTTTCCTACGAAGGAACATATGATAGAAAGAATGGCTGCGCCTGCAATCACACGGACACTGTATACACCGGTTACTGCCATTACACCGATATTCTCGCCATAAGTAGTAGTCGGTACGGAGCCGATCATACCGGAAAGCATGGTAGAGAAGTTATCTGCAAATAAGGATCTGTGAAGTCCCGGATCTTTTAACAGATCTCTTCCTACGATCTTACTGGTAACTACCTGATGTCCGATATGCTCGGAAATGATGACCAGGATAACAGGAAGGATGATCATGATCGCCTGAGCATCAAATTTCGGTGAGGAAAAATGAGGCATAGCGATGATCTTAGCTGCGGCTACTTCCTCAAAATCAACAATTCCGCAGATGATGCTGCTGCATAGCCTGCCAGAACTGCGATCAAGATTGGGATAACTGCCAGGAATTTGCGGAACAGGATGGAACCGAATACAGCTACGCCTAAAGTTACCATAAATACAATGATCTTTCTTGGATCAATGTTCTCATCCAGCAGACCTGCGTTGGAAGCTGCATTGGCGGATAATTCCAGACCGATCAGAGCTACTACCGGGCCCATGGCTGCAGGCGGAAGTACGATGTTGATCCAGTCTGTACCAAACTTATAGATAATAAGTGCTAAAATACAGCCGCAGAAACCAACTGCCACGAAACCGCCTAAAGCGTATTCATAGCCAAAATTCTGGATCACAATAGATGCAGGTGCCAGGAAAGCAAAACTGGAACCTAAGTAAGCCGGTGCTTTTCCCTTTGTGATCGCGATAAATAAAAGGGTTCCGATACCATTCATGAACAGTACGATCGCAGGGCTGATGCCAAAAAGGAAAGGCACCAGAACGGACGCGCCGAACATGGCAAACATGTGCTGGATACTTAAGGGTATCAGCAATTTTACAGGAACTTTTTCTTCTACCTGAATAATTCTCTTTTCCATTCTCTTCTCCTTTGATGTGTTATTTGCCCCCGGAAAAATCCCAGGAGTACATTAATATTATCTTCTTCTGGGATGTACTCTTTTTCCACGTTCAAAGCAGCGTTCGCAGATGGAAACGGATAATCCCAGGAAGTTCTCTTCCACAGATTGTGCATTTTCGGGTGTAGCTGGCACATTCTGTCTTTAAAATACGGCTGATCTCTTCTTCTGTGTTCCTGCGCTCTTCCACCAGATTTTCTTCCTGAACAGGCAGTCCCACTTTTCTGGAAAACTGGAAATACAGATCCAGCATTTTATAATAGCTTTCCAGATCATACAGATCCGGTCCCGGACTGTATGGAACTGCAGTTCTTCCACATCCCGGTAGTCCCGGCAGTAATCTTTCCACAGATCCATGACCAGCTTATTGTCAATGTCCACAGAGCAGGTGATCAGCTTATAGATCTCTTCTTTGGAAAATTCGTCCATATGATCCCGCTGTACATGCTCAAAGCTTACATACAGCGCAAGCAGCTCGTCTACTTCCATTTTTCATAAATAGAAGGTGTTTCCATACTGGCCCATATTTTTACCAGTGTGTCGATCTCAGCCGGCAGCTTTAACAGCTGTTCCGGGAAGCCGATGTAGGCTTTCATAATGGGGATCGGACGCCGTTCCAGTCCGTCTTTTATTAATTCCAGATCGTCCAGCACGGCCACAAAACCTTCGTCATAGAGACCAAAACGCCCGGCCCGACCTGCGATCTGCTTGATCTCCTCTGGCAGAAGGCTTCTGCGGCCTACTCCGTCAAATTTCCGGGTCTCAATGAAAACAATACGGCGGATGGGCAGGTTTAAGCCCATTCCAATGGCGTCGGTACTGACTACCACTTCTGTCTCTTTTCCAGGAAGCGGCGCACCTGCTCTCTTCTGGTGGCAGGAGGCAGACTTCCATAGATAACGCTACAATGGACTCCCTGGTTTTCCAGGTGGGCCGCCAGCGCCAGTACTGATTTCTTTGAAAATACGATAAGAGCATCGCCTTTTTTCAAATCTTTTTTCAGGGAATACGGCTTTTCTTCTAAGGTAAGCCTTGTATTTCGCTTATGACGGACGATCTTAAAGGTATCCCCACACCGTTTGATCATCTGCACGATAATATCTTCCGCCTCCGGAGCCATACACAGATGGATCTCCTCTGCACGAAGTCCCAAGACTGCCCTGGTCCAGTTGTGGCCTCTGTAGGGATCCGCTACCATCTGCACTCGTCCACTACAGCTACGTCGAAATATTCGTGTTCATTTAACATTTCCACAGTACATGCCTGACAGCAGGCACCGGCCACTTCCAGTGTTTCTTCCCCGGTTATCATGGAACAGGGAATGTTTTCACCGTTTAGCCGGTCATAAACTTCCAGTGCCAGAAGTCTTAAGGGACCAAAATAGGCGCCGTGGGAAGCTGTTTTTAACCTTTCTAATGCATCGTGGGTCTTTCCGCTGTTTGTTGGTCCGATATGAAGGATAAAGCGGCGCTTCATGGCCCTGGTCTCCGGATATTCATCCTCCGGGCGGCGTTTTACAGACTCCCGTATTCCCTTTTTAATAGTCTTTGGAAGATAAAACAGCTGATAAGCCCGCTCTAAGGAGTTGGTAAGAAGGTAGCGGCGGATGCCCTGCATTTTTAATACATGCTCCAGCTCTTCTTCTGTCAGCTCCGGCAGGTATTCCATATCTTTTGCTGCCAGCATCCCGCAGAAATCTTCCATTTTTTTCCAGTTTTCTTTTAACTGGTCCAGGGCCGGGCCCGGTTTTAAACGTTCTTCCTTGTGCATGAGATAGGCACACACTTTTGCAAACATGGCATGGATATCGTTTAATTCATTTGGCTTTTCCACCCCGTTTAAAGTCTCCTGGCTTAAACGATTTAAGCGGTGTTTTAAGTCCGCGCCTGTCATGGAGCGGTATCGTTTATTGGCTGTTCCAAAAAACAGCTCTTTATAATACTGCCCCAGATAGGCCAGACATTCTTCTTTTATTTCCATGGATGTCCTCTTTTATTCATGGCGATATCACCCTCAGGTGACATGTCCGTTTTCTTATATCCGCCACAAGGGGCTGCTGCAAAATTTTAAGGCATCCTGCAGCAGCCCCCTGTGTTTCTTGTGGTCCCGCCTGTAAGTGCGCGGAACTTATGATCCGCACCGTCATCTGGCTAAACCATGGTGGTATCTACAAAATTTTCAAATCCGGTAATGCCAAGCTTGCGCTGACACTGTTGATCCCTTCTACGATCTCTTCTCTGGAATAGTTTGCCATGAAAAGTGTATCATCATCTAACTGGTTTAAATACATATAGAAAGTCAGTGCCATTTCCAGATGTTCTGTGTCGTTTTCATCCAGATTTTCGTAAAGCTGGTTCTCTGCTTCGTTGATCTCACCTGCATCTACCAGATCACGCAGTTTCCGATAAATACGGTCTGTATCGCTGTATTTATCCTCTGTATCCGGAAGGGCATAATTGATCTCGTTTTTTCCAAGTGCCAGTCTTGCAATGGCGCGGACTAAGTCACTGATGGTACGCATTACATAATCGTCCTGATATCCCATATCTGTTTCCCCTTTTTATATTTATATAACTTTTTCTCTTCTTAGCTCATTTCAGTATAGATGAAACCACCTTTTCAGTCAAGGCAAAAGCATTTATAATGGGGGTATCCGCAATGATCTGAAGGAGGTCGTGAACTTGAAAAAATATTTGCTGCCGGTGTGATCATGAGCATCCTTTCTGTTTTGTTAAGCCTTTGCGCCAGGAAGGTAACCGGCTTTGCCCAGGCTTATTCTGTAACTATATATCCTGTCCTGAAAGAGATATTTGCGCGTATTTTCGGGATCTTTCCCTTTTCTGTATCAGAAGTAGGGCTGTATCTGCTTCTGCTCCTTTGTATTTTTTCTGTGGTCAAATGGTTTAAAACGCCATTATATCTGTTAAATGGTGCATTCTTTACAGCTTCTCTCCTGTTTTTCTTATTTACCATCAACTGCGGCATTAATTATTACCGGAATTCTTTTTCTTATGAAGCTGGTTTTGTGATCCGGACCCATTCTACCGATGAACTCTATGCTCTTTGCAGTGATCTTGTAAATAAGGTAAATGAAAATATACCAACAGAAACAGACCCATCTCCTTCAGATGCCGGGAATTTCTCTTATTTTCAGAATTTTCCTATCTTCGGGAAATGGGGAAAGAAGGGCAGAACGCATGAAAGGACTGGCAAATGAGTATCCCCAGTTTAAAAGCTGGTACCCATATCCAAAGCCTCTGATCCATCCAAGGCTTTTATCTGTCCAACAGCTGACCGGCGTCTATTCTCCTTTTACAGTAGAAGCCAACTACAACAGTGAGATACCTGCCTACAACATTCCCCATACCATCTGTCATGAACTGTCTCATTTAAAGGGATATATGCGGGAAGATGAGGCCAATTTTATCGGTTACCTGGCCTGCACCGGTTCAGAAAGCAGGTCATTTCGCTACAGCGGTTATCTCACTGGCTGGGTTTACGCGGGAAATGCTCTGGCAAAAGCGGATTATGACGGTTTTATAGAACTATATAAGAAATTAGATGAAAAAGCCAGAAATGACCTGGAAGAAAATAATGTTTTCTGGGATCGTTTTGAGGGAAAGACGGCAGAGGTGTCCACCAAGGTAAATGATACATATTTAAAAGCCCACAGCCAGACAGATGGTGTCTTAAGCTATGGGCGTATGGTTGATCTTATGCTTGCGGATTTTTATTCGGATGTCACTGCGGACTGATCTGTTCCAACAGATCGCATCACTGGCGACCTGCCTCTGACGGGCTTGCCTCAGAAGCCGTAGCCTTCTTCCATGCATACCGTTCTTCCAGGATGGTATCTTCCGGAAGCAGCAGGTAATTATTATCCCTGTCAGAGTCATTGATCATGGAATTTAATTCTTTTAACAGATAGCTGTCCGGCAGGTTACGTTCCCACCAGGTATAACCTTGCGAAGTTCTCACTCCTTTGGCATCAATGTTGCGGCCTGCGTAGTAATCAATATATACATCTGCGTAGGTCACTGCCATGGAGCGTTTCACATCACTTCCTACATTGTGGACTACTCCGCCGATCTGGTCTGCGATCAGCTTCTGAATGTAATGTTCCGACCAGCCCACAAAATCCAGCAGATCTGTATTTTCCTGTTCTGTACGTTTTGCCCAGACTGATACATCCACAGACTCCGTAGAATATTCCATGCTTCCGTCCTCTTTCCACTGTAAAACGCCATACTGGCAGGGCGGGATACTCATAGCATCTGTAATGATCTCCTGGATGCCATAGGCATCATCTGCTACTCCCGGTTCTGCCTTGTGCTTGCGGATCCTCTGAACATGAAGATGACCGCTTAAAAACAGGGGGATCTTATATTTCTGAAGAAGATCAATGACCTCCCCATTATTGTCCATGGCACACTGGTTGTATACATACGGCTCTGGGCCAGCAGGTTGTGATGGGCAATAGGCAATATCTGCATCCCGTCTTCCTGGGCCTTTTTTAACTGCTCATCCATCCACACCAAGGTCTCTGCTTGATCCGGCCTTCTACCAGGTTCTTAGGCTCATACTGGCAGGAGTCTAACATTAAAAGACGGTTTCTTTCATCTAGCTGGTAAACATAGCTTAAAGAAGCACTGTCCCGGCTGATGGCCTGATCGTAACCGTACATATGGTAAATATCATAAAATTCTTCCGGGGTAACGCTGTCTGTGGATGTTTTCTCATCTCCAAAATAAACAGCCGCATTGGGATTATTGATATCATGGTTTCCAGGGATGATCAGTACCGGAATACCTGCATCCTGAACTTTGTGAAGCTTCTCAGCCAGTTCCTTATGATTGATCTTCTCCCCGTTCATGGTAATATCACCACTGAGTACCAGTGCTGTTGGTTTTTCAGCGATCACCTGATCCATAAAAGCATCTAACAGCTGTGGAAGATATTTTACCACTTTTCCGTCGCAGCGCTCTACAAAAAGCTGAAAAGCTGCTCCGTCATCCTCTGCATCTGCGCTCTGATAATGAACATCCGTTGCCTGGATGATCCTTGGAGGCGTATAATGCTCTTCTTCCGGGACTCCGGCCAAACCTGAGGCAATGTCTTACTCCAGCCTTTATAGCCTGTTTCCCGTCGGATATGGGTATTTTTCTCCGTCTCATTCCATAATTCATCTGTATCTTCTGACAGATCTGATCCTTCAGCCCGTCCATTTTTCCATTTTCACGGTCTGTATCATCTGCAGACCCGTCAATTACAATATTGGTCTCTGCCGCAGCCTTAGAGGTGTACTCCGTACTGTCTCCGGCAGTTGTTATTTTCTTAAAAACGTGCAATACCCCGAAGCATACCAGAAATACAAGGGCATACATCAGGCACTGACGATCCAGGTTTTTCGTTTCATAATTTATATGATCCCCAGCTCTTTCATAGCATAGGCGATCCCGTCATCCTCTACTGTTTTTGTTACAAAAGATATATATGGTTCCAACACCGGACTGTGATCTCCCATGGCGATACAGTTGACTGCATACTGGAACATGGACAGATCATTGCTGCTGTCACCAAATACATAAGCATCCTCTTTTGAAATGCCATAGTGTTTTAACACAAGATCAATGGCAGTTGCCTTGGAATGACCTCTTGGGATACACTCATAAAAGCCCTTTTCCCTGTCAATGACCTCAATATCCGGCATTCTTCCAAACAGCTCTTTGCAGCGGCTCTTTTCATCAGAACCAATGTAAAACTTGTCAAAATCAAAACTGTCATCTTCCCAGTAGCATGGCATTGGACAGCCGGAGAGCTTAACAAACTGTTTTACACGCTCTACCTGCGGCAGACAGATGGTGCTTCATGCATATAGCAGCCGCCCAGACCTTCCAGTACACCGTCCAGACCGCAGTCATCAATGTCTTTTTTTGATCTGCAGTCCTCTTTCATGTGGGATCACATGGTGATATAAGACCTCATCTTTTACTCTCACATAAGTACCGCAGCCGCAGAGAAATCCATCTGCATCTACCTGGGAACGGATCTCATGTAAATGCGGATACACACGGCCTGTATTGATCAGACCAGATGTCCTTTTTCTCTTGCCTGTTTCAGTGCCTCTTTCGCACTGTCAGGAACCTCCGCGTCTTTTCAGACAGGAGGGTTCCGTCAATATCAAAAAATAAAGCTTTTGTTCTGTTATTATTCATCATCTCTGAAAACAATGGTTCCTGTCTCCTCATCCATACTGTCAACAATAGCCAGTGACTCCAGACGGATTCCTTCGGAACGGATCAGATCTCCGCCTACCTGGAAGCCTTTTTCAATAACGATACCAGCACCTACTAATTCAGCACCGGAATCTCTTACTAAAGCTGCCAGACCTTCTAACGCCTTTCCGTTTGCCAGGAAATCATCGATAAGAAGCACTTTGTCGCCCTTTCCAAGGAATTCCTTGGATACGATAATGTCATATACTCTGCCGTGGGTAAAGGACTCTACTTTAGAAGTATAGACTTCACCAGCAATGTTCTTGGTCTGTGTCTTCTTAGCGAATACAACAGGAACATCAAAATACTGGGCTACAATACATGCAATTCCGATTCCGGAAGCCTCGATGGTAAGGATCTTGTTTACTTCCACATCCGCAAATCTGCGCTTGAATTCCTTTCCGATCTCACCAAACAGTTTAATATCCATCTGGTGATTTAAAAAACTGTCTACTTTCAGCACATTTCCCGCTTTGATCTTGCCGTCCTTACGGATCCTATCTTTTAAGAGTTGCATGTATAATATCCTCCTTATCCATTTGTTTTGAATATATATTTTAGTTTGTCTTTTGTTTCTTCTGCTGTTAGTTCAGCTTCTGTTGTTTCTTCTGGGGAAGACTCCTGGTCTGCTGAAGTTTCAG
>ENA-OQJH01000430-OQJH01000430.1-human-gut-metagenome-genome-assembly--contig:-NODE-430-length-23620-cov-2.154259_pt1 | contig 23620 bp, 23 predicted proteins | sample MGYA00242597_ERZ504763 | MGnify/ENA primary metagenome ERZ504763 (study PRJEB26092, sample SAMD00036359) | human gut metagenome | host: Homo sapiens | study: EMG produced TPA metagenomics assembly of...
AAGAATACACAAAATCCGACTGGATCATGTGGACAGCAGCTATGTCATCAGATAAGGAAACTTTCCAGAAATTCTCTGATCCTGTCTATAAATATATCAATGAAACAGTCTCTCGTGTACCTATCAGCGACTGGCACCATACAGACAGCGTAGATGGGTAGGCTTCAGAGCCCGTTCGGTGATCGGAGGATACTGGATGAAGGTATTAATGGATAAAATTCAGAATAATCAATAAAGTTAGCACGACGTTTACTTCAAATTTATACATATGAGATCTTTAAAGAATATTACTATAAAATCAAATTATCTCATTTTGCCTATAGCATTATTGATGAACAATAATGCTATAGCAAAAGTAGTTGAATGACAAAAGTGGCATTAACAAATATGCTAAACGCTGTATAGTAGAACCTTACCCAAAACAGAAAAAAAGAAATAAGAATGTTTTTTATACACACAACTTTTTAACGTTATTACTATGAAACATCAAAACTTGGAATTTAAGTGGATGTGTCTACTCTTTCTAGCTCTGCTACTCTCTCCTCCTCTACTTTGGGGGCAGAATCATAGCATTAAAGGACAAATTGTAGATGCAAAAAGTAATGAACCTTTAATAGGAGTAAATATTACTGTTGAAGGCACTTCGAATGGTACCATTTCTGACATAGATGGTCGGTTTACGCTATCTGTAGCTGCTAATGCTGTACTCAAAATCTCTTATATCGGCTATCAAGAAAAGAAAATCAAAGTGGATGATCTGAAAAAAGAGCCTATCATTTCTCTGGAAGAAGACAGCAAACAACTAGAAGAAGTAGTGGTAGTAGGTTATGGTATTCAGAAAAAGGTATCAAGTGTAGGCGCCATTACCCAAACTAAAGGAGAAGAATTGTTGAAAGGAGGTAATATTACTTCTGTATCAGAAGCTTTACAAGGCAAACTAAATGGTTTGGTAGCTATCAATACGTCAGGCAAGCCTGGAGCAAGTGATACCAAAATGTACATTCGTGGTAAGGCTTCCTGGCAAAACTCTGACCCTTTAGTATTAGTGGATGGTATAGAAAGGGATATGAACGATGTTGACATGAATGAAATCGAGTCTATATCTATTCTAAAAGACGCTTCTGCTACAGCTGTATATGGGGTTCGAGGTGCAAATGGTGTAATATTGTTAACAACCAAACGCGGACAAGATAAGAAACCAAACATCAATTTTTCTACAAGCTTTGGTATTAAACAGACTACTGCAAATATGGAATGGGCAGATTATGTTACATCTATGAAAATGTATAATGAAGCTGTAGCTAATGACAACAACTGGAATCAACAAATTAAACAATCTGTCATCAATGCTTGGTCAAATGCTTTTGATACAGGCAACTACGGCCCTTATAATGATGTCTTTCCACAAGTAGACTGGTGGGATGAGTTGGTTAAACCAGGTTTTTCCCAACAATATAATGTGAATATCAGCGGAGGAACCAATTTCATGCGTTACTTCGCCTCCATCGGTTATCAAAATGACGGTGATATTTATGATTTACAGAAACAGGAGAATTTTGATCCAAGGAACTACTATCGCCGTTATAACTGGCGTTCAAATTTAGATTTTAATTTAACTAAAACGACTTCCTTATCAGTAAATATTGCAGGGAAAATGGGATACCGCAATGACAATTTTGCTGATGATGTGTACACTAGAATCATTGCGGCACCAACAATTCCTTCCCGATAAAGTATAGTGATGGCTATTGGGGAGATGGATCTACTGCCGGCTATAATCCTGTTTGTAATATGAATACAAATGGATCACAACTGTATAAAACCTTTCAAGGATGGTATGATGTTCGTTTGGAACAAAAACTGGACTTTCTAACTAAAGGACTAAAAGCTGCCGCTAAAGTTTCATACACCTCTGCTTCCACTACTCGTTCTAGTATAAAGACTGGTGAAATTTGGGGTAACAATGATTTTGAATCCAGAAACAGTATTATTAAATACCATCGCGAATATGATTATTCTAATCCGATAGTCAATGCAGATGGTTCCCTCACTTACCCCATGATTTTGGAAAACGATGGCCAAATGATGAGGATATTGAACTCCCTCCCAACGTTTCTTATGATAATTTGGATGGTTATAATCGTAAGTTATATTACGAATTCTCTGTGGAATATAATCGTTCATTCGGGAGTCATAATGTAACAGCGTTAGCTCTGATGAACCGTCAAGTATCTGATTCAAAAGATGATAAAGTTATCAAATTCCCAAGTTATCGTGAAGAATGGGTGGGACGTGTTACTTATAACTGGAAAGAACGTTATTTGGCAGAGATGAATATCTCTTATACAGGTTCGGAAAAATTTGCCCGAGGACAACGCTTCGGCCTGTTCCCTTCCTATTCTTTGGGATGGCGTGCTTCAGAAGAACCTTTTATAAAGAAACATGTTGGAGATGTGCTGACTAACCTAAAATTTAGATATTCATACGGAAAAGTCGGTAGTGATGCAGCTGCTGCACGTTGGAATTACATCCAATTATTTAATTCTTTAGGAAGTATTGAATTAGGAAATACACAAGGAGTCACACATAGCCCGCTCTATACAGAAGGAGATATTGCTAACTTGACTTCAACATGGGAAAAAGCGACTAAACATAACTTTGGAATAGAAATTGGCTTATGGAATAAGTTAGATTTAACTTTGGATTTATTTAAAGAGAATCGTAAAGATATTCTAATGACTCCACAAACCACATCTTCCATTGTAGGAGCTACTTTTAACGCTATCAACCGAGGAGAAACGAAAAATCATGGTTTAGAATTAGAGTTACGCTGGAATGACAAAATCGGACGTAATTTTAATTACTGGGGAGCTTTAACTTTTGCAGCCAGCGAAAACCGGATTGTCTATAAAGATGATCCTAGAAATGCGGATGAGCACTTGAAAGCTGCAGGTAAACCGATTGATTATCAAAACCGTTTTATTGCGGTCGGTAATTATGGTTCGATAGACGATGTGTTCAATTACGCACAAACAGCTATAAATGGTACTACAGCATCACAAGTAATTCCGGGAGACCTTATCTATATAGACTTCAATGGAGACGGGATAATCAACTCAAACGACAAGGTAGTTGTAGACGAATTGAATTACCCATTGACTACCATCGGATTTTCTTTCGGGTTCAATTGGAAAGGACTTAACTTCAGTGCAATGCTCTATTCGCCACGCAATATATATAAGTTACAGTTCGATCAATATCTGTGGGATTTTCCAGCTTCAAACATACGTGTTCAACCAAAATCCATGGAACGATGGACGCCGGAAACAGCTAATTCATCGGGTGTTATGCGACCTGCTACACACTTGAACAATACATACAACAAAGTGGAAAGTACTTATCGCTATTCCGACTATTCGTATATACGATTAAAGAACATGGAGATAGGATATACATTCCCTAAAAATGGTTGAGTGAAGCCATATCCTAATCTTCAGGTTTACATGAACGGGAATAATTTACTAACCTTCTGGAAAGGGGACAAACGCGTGGACCCTGAAACAGGAGGTGTTGGCAGCTATCCGATTGTCCGTACTTACACTTTAGGACTAAGAGTTTCATTTTAATCATATTCAAAAGAAATAAAGATGAGAAAAGTATTATTATATATCTGTTCAGTTTTCATTCTTGGCGGGATGACAAGCTGTGAAGACTTCTTAGATAAAAGGGAAGATGTAGGATTGACAGAAGATGATATCTTTAGGGATTACTATTCCTTACGAGGTTTCTTAGACCAATCTTTCAACCAATTGGAAAATGTTATGGTGATGGATAATTGGGAAAATGGACGCGCATTTGTCGGTCTCTTTGCAGACGAAATGGCAACTACAGATAATTCATCTGCCGTTTTTACTTTACATTCCGGAAACTGGTTAAGTAATGCCAAATCAAATAAGACTTTCGAAATCGGTAATGCTGGAAGTACAGCTATATCTCGATCATATAAGGCGTTGCGTATCAATAACCGCATTATTAATGATATCGATAAGGCTCCTTTGACACCTGAACAAAAAAATGAGATTCTGGGACAAGCTTATTTCTATCGTTCTTGGTTCTACTTTCAGATAATCAAAAGATATGGGGGGATGCCTATTATTGACAAGGTCTTTGAAGGTGGAGATGATGATATTCCCCGTATGACCTACCATGAATCACACGACTGGATGATGGAAGATATACAAAAAGCAATCTACATGTTACCTGACAGTTGGGATGATCCAAACTATGGAAGACCCACAAAAATTGCAGCAATGGCACTTAAAGAATGGGCACAGTTGTTTGATGCAAGTCCATTGATGCAGAATGATTTAAATTCTACAGAAAACAAAGGCTATGACACGGAACGCGCAAAATCCGCAGCAAAATCAGCTTATGAAGTAATACGTTATATGGATGGAAGCAAGTCTGCCCTTATCCCTATGGTTTGGCTAGTAAGAAGAATATACGAATGTTTCTATTTTAAATATCCACCTGTGCATCAACCGGAATACATTTGGGTCAAGCGACAATTTCCTAACGCTGCTAATCAAACCAAAAACGCACTATCCGCACATTCTGGCAATATGAGGATCTTGCATTCGGTTCGGGACCAGATGGAAATTCCATGTGCTGCCCAAGTTTGAATATCGTCAACATGTTTGACAAGAAGGGAGCAGACGGTATTTATTACCCGATTGATGACCCACGAAGCGGCTATGCACTTGACTATGACCATAAACCATTTGAGGATCGTGATCCCCGTTTCTACAACAACATACTTTTACCTGGAACAACTTGGGGACATTACGCTGATGGACGTACCTATTACATTACAACCTACAAAGGAGGAGCAGCCTATCAGCACATGTTAACTCAAAAAGACTGCAACAAACGAATGTTCACAGGATTTATGTGTAAAAAGTTCATGTGGCCGGAATGCAATCAGTATCTTGAAAAGAACAATCCGAACTGTTGGTGGGACTATCGCTTCCTCACCATATATATCCGTGCTTCGCAAATTTATTTAGATTATGCAGAAGCGCTATTTGAGGGTTGTGGAAGTGCTACGGCAACTATTGAAGGATGTCCTATATCAGCTGCAGAAGCTATTAATATTCTTCGCAGACGAATTGGCTTAACAGATCTGCCATCAGATATTGTAGCCGATCCTGATAAATTCCGTGCAGCTTATCGCCGTGAGCGTGCCGTAGAATTAATGTTTGAAAATCATCGTTGGTGGGATATCCGCCGCTGGATGATCTTGGAAGAAACATTCAAGGATACTTATCCTATTAAAGGAGCATTATTCACACCACGAGAATCTAATCATGGAAGTATCACGGATAAGTCTACATTGACTTATGATTATGAACAAATCGATATAACTCCGGAAGTGCGTTCTTTTACAAAGAAGAATTACTGGTATCCTTTGCCTCAACATGACGTAGACGCATTGAATAATTTGCAACAAAACCCATATTGGTAATTAAAATGGCTTAATCAAATGAAAAGATATAATAAATTCATATTTATTCTGTTTGTCACTGCTATATTATCCGGCATAGCCACTTCGCTAGAAGCACAGGATAAACCTAAAAAGAAAAAACAGCCCTTATTGAAGTGAAAGGGCTGGTGACAGACAACACAGGTAAACCGCTAAGCGGAGTAACAGTATTGAGCGGTGAAGGTTCTATTATAAACTATACAGATGCAAATGGAAAATTTGCACTCAAAACAAAAGCTGATGGAACCTTATTAATTGAAGCGTTCGGTTATAAAGATGTTGTAATAAACCTCGCAAAAGAACAACCCACTGTCATCAAATTACAAAATGAAGATCTATATGCTTCAGAAAGGGACATACACGAACGTGCAGACGGTGGAAAAACGTATCAGCGGGACCTGGTAGGTACAGTATCCAAGTTATCTATGGAAAATGTATTAAAATACCCTGATTTACAATTATCCAATGCCTTACAAGGACAGGCTGCCGGACTAATTGCTATTTCCGGTGATGGCGGCTTGGGCTATAACACATCAACATTATATGTACGTGGACAACACAATAATGGAACAAATACGGCCTTGGTTATTATTGACGGAATAGAACGCCCGATAGATGATATTTTACCGGAAGAAATAGAATCCATCGAAGTTTTAAAAGATGCTACAGCCAAAATCCTGTATGGAGCAGCTGCCACAAACGGAGTGGTCTTGGTACGTACTAAAAGAGGAGAAGCTCATAAACGAATTGTTCGTGTCGGGGTAGAATACGGTATACAGCCTCTACACGTGTACCTAAGTATCTGGATTCCTACAACTATTCAAAATTGTTTAATGAAGCTCGTATAAACGATGGGATGAATCCTTATTATACTGACACGCAATTAGAAGGATACAGAAATAGTAGTGGAGTCAATGATGTATTGTATCCAAATGTTGATTATTACAATGAGTTCTTATTAAACCAAAATATCTACCGAAAAGGTACAATTGAGTTTAATGGAGGTAATGAAGGTGTGAAATACGCATTAGTTGGTGGATATACTGGTGGTTCCGGATTAGAAAAAGTTGGAGAACGTTCGGCTTTACACCGTATGAATGCACGTGGTAATCTGGATATTAAAATCACCGATTTTCTTACAGTAACAGCAGATGTTGCAGCTCGTGTGGAACTGAAAAACTGGGGAGCAAAAGATGGTGCAGGCATATTCAGTACATTATCTTCTAATCGTCCCAATGAGTACCCTTTCATTATTCCTAATGAAACATTATCGGGACAGTTTACCCCCAATGAAGATGGCACGCCATTCTTCGGAGCCAGCACACGGATAGTAGACAATTTATATGCAGATATGGTTTATGGAGGTGACACTTCCGAAAGGTATGTAAATAGCCAAACAAACCTTGGAGCAAATTTTGACTTCAATAAATACGTTAAGGGATTGACATTTAATGCTTATGTAACTTTTGACAATTATAGTTACTTACGTCAAGAATTAAGGAATACTTATCCAACTTATGCCATTGACACTTATAGTGATTTAGACGGTGAAACTATCACCCGATATACACAGATGAAAAAGCTGGATTTGCCCAAAACGCAAAAGATAGCCTCCAATAATACCTACCGCTATTTTGGTATGCGTGCAGATATAGGATATGAACGCACATTAGGAGTGCATGACTTTTCAGCAATTGGCGCATTCCGGTATACAAAGAATGAGATGACAGGAATGACACAAGATTTTAAAGATGCCAACATCTCTCTGCGTTTAAACTATAGTTATGACAAACGCTATCTAGCCGAGCTAACTCTGGCTGGTATGGGGTCCAACAAATTTGATAAAAACGATCGTTTTTCTTTTCTCCGGCTGTAGGAGCTTCATGGATAATTTCTAACGAAGTTTCATGAAAGAAGTAAAGGCTGTTAACTTTCTGAAGCTAAAAGCAAGTTTCGGTGTATTAGGCTATACAGGTAATACTGGATTCTTCTTGTATCAAACTGGTTGGAATAATAATGGCAACTATAATTCTTCCAGGATCAAACAGATCATAAAGTTAGTTTAGCTCGCTGGGGAAATCCTGATTTAACATGGGAATACTCTCAAGAGTTTAATATTGGTATCGAAGGATTATTCTTTAATAATCGCCTAAGCACAGAACTCAATTATTTCCATGAATGTAGAAAAGATATCATCGGAGTGAATAACGCCCAATATGCCGCTACAGCAGGGAATTATACCATGTATGAAAATATCGGCCAAGTGACTAATCAAGGTATAGATATTGCAATCAACTGGAAAGGGAATATCGGACGGGACTTTTTATACACAGTCGGAGCCAATATGACTTATTCAAAAAATAAATTAGATAAATGGAATGAAATAGAAGGAGTGGAAAGCTATCGTAAAGCCATTGGACGGCCTACTAGTACTATTTTTGGCTTACAAGCACTAGGATTATTTGGAAAAGACATTCCATTAGAAGATCACTCATTACAATCATACGGTATATATCAAAACGGCGATATTGCATACGCTGACTTAAACAACAATGGGATTGTAGATGATAATGACCGTATGAGCCTAGGGCAAAGTTTTCCTGTAACCACTTGGGGAATCAATGTAGACCTCAAATACAAAGGGTTTGGACTTTATATGTTAGGAACTCTTCATACAGGTATTACTCAATTATGTACAAACGCTTATTATTGGAATAATGGTCTGAATGGATACTCTGAATTAGCATTAAATCGCTACCATGAGGTTAATAATCCTTCAGGTACAATGCCCCGATTAACAACAACGACAGAAAGCAATAACTTTCGTGATTCCAGTTTCTGGACAGAGAATGGCTCATTTTTCCGTTTGAAAAATATAGAACTTAGTTATACATTTGAAAATAAGCAGGTAGATTCTTTGCAAACAAATGTAAACTATTCGTACGTGGTACAAATTGCTTACCTTCTCTAAAATAAAGGATCTGGACCCGGAAAGATTAAATGCCGGAATCACAAATTATCCGGCCTATATGACTGTAACCGGCGGTTTATCCGTCTCTTTCTAAACTTAAAAAATATGCAAATATGAAAATAAGCAAATTAATACTGTTAGCCTGTGTTTGGGGAAGTATTGTTTCTTGTGAAGATCTGCTTGACCCTAAATTGACAAATGAATGGTCCAGTGAGACCGTATGGACTAATCCCGATATGGCACAAGCCGTTTTGACGCAAGTATATGCAGATTTAATGGTTGTTCCGGATCATTATGATGATAATTTCTTAGATGCTGCAACAGACAATGCACTAACCCGAAATTATGGTTCGAGTGTATACCGGGCTAGCATGGGAGCATTCAGCCGATCAACAAATCCACTTGGAAATTGGGACAATATGTATGATAAGATACAAAGCATCAATCTATTCATGGAAAAAGGAGTTACAGATGATGTAATATACAATCGTGTAAGTAAAGAAACTGATCAGGCAATAAAGACTCGTTTACTTGGCGAAGCCTATTTTTTAAGAGCATGGTGCAGCTTCAAATTGTTACAAACTTATGGAGGACGAACAGACGAAGGAGAAGCATTGGGATATACGATCACCAACCATTTCATTGGTGATAAGGAATCTGCGAAGCCGAGCCTGTTTAAACGTGACTCGTATAAAGATTGCGTCAGCCAGATTGTTTCCGACTGTGAAGAAGCTGCAAGACGTTTGCTGTAACTTACACAGGAGATGATGTAGTTGTCGGAAAATCTAAAATTGGTAGAGCTTGCGGATTAGCGGCAAATGCTCTTAAAGCAAGAACTTTGCTCTATGCAGCAAGTCCGGCTTATCAAGACAAGGATGTAATTCAAATAAATGGCATGGGTAATTTTACTGTATTAAATGAAGCTACTTATCAAGCTGGTTGGGAGCGTGCTGCTCTTTTTGCCAATGAAGTGCTCAAAGACGCAGGGATAAACTATACCTTTACAGCGATGGCTGCTAAAGATTTGGCTGACGCTGGCAGTGATACCCCGGCCGATTTTATTTTCCGCACCTACATGGGACTTGTACATGGTATGGAAAGCCGACACTATCCTCCTTTTTATTTGGGAAATGCACAAACAATTCCTTCCCATAATTTAGCTGCCGCCTTTCCTGCCAAAAATGGTTATCCAATAACAGATTCACGTTCATTATATGATGAGCAAGATCCGTATTTGATAGCTAGAGATAACCGATTCAATATGAATCTATATTATCAAGGAAAAAATTTGGAGCTTATAACTCAAACATTGATGTATCTGAAGGTGGAAAAGATTCAGAGAGTTTTCACATTTATGCCAGTCGTTCGGGATATTATTTATCTAAGTTCTTGTCTACTACACAAAAAAATATGCTGGATCCGATTCAAACATTGAATTCTCGGCACTTTAACCCATTATTACGTAAAACAGAAGTTTGGCTGAATTATGCAGAAGCCGCCAATGAAGCATGGGGACCTGAAAGTAAAGGTGACGACTGTAAATATAGTGCTTATGATGTCTTAAAAATCATACGTGAAAAATCAGGTGGTATCACAGATGCTACCTATTTGTCAGAAGTAGCTTCTGAAGGAAAAGCAGCATTCCGGAAATTAATCCAAAATGAACGTCGTATAGAATTTGCTTTCGAAGATCACCGTTTTTGGGATTTACGCCGCTGTTTACTTCCCCTAGATACCACTATTGAAGGAATACAAGTGACAAGAACAGACAACGGTCTTTCTTATGAAATAAAAGAAATAGAACAACGTCCGTTGGATGCACTTCGCTATTACTATTTGCCGTTACCTAACGACGAATTATTAAAGAACCCAAACCTCAAAAATAATATGGGGTGGAATAATAACTAATATTATATACGATTATGAAAATTGCAAAAATAATATTGCTTGCTTTGACGACTTGTTTATCGTCTTGCTATGAAGATTATACGCATGATTATGAAACTACAAATGTTGGTTTTGCTTTACAGAACCCATTGCGTACAGTAATATCAGACCGTGACATGCCTATATATGTAGGAGTATCATTAGGAGGTAAACGAGAAGTTGACATGAATGATTGGGCTAAATTTACCTTGGATGCTTCTTTATTAGAGGGTACTCCTCTTACACTTCTTCCCGAAGAGTATTACATATTGGAAGATCCGGAGATATTTAAAGTGCGGAAATCTAATTTACCTGTAGCAGATGTTGAAATCAAGTTTACAGATGCTTTTTATACAGATCCGTTAAGTCTGACTACCCATTATGCTCTCCCTTTCAAAGTTACAGAAAGTTCCATGAACACTATTCGCGAGGGAGCGGATTATTCTATTGTAGCAATCAAGTATGTCAGTTCCTTTTCCGGAGTTTACTACCTTCAAGGTGAAGTAAGTGAAGTAGACGATAATGGAAATACAATAGAAGGTACCACTGTGGTGTATAAAGAAAAAGACTTGATAAATAATAATACATTGGAACTAAGTACTCTCGCGAAAAATAAATTGTTAAGACCCGGAGTAGCAAACTTAGCAAAAAGCAACATCAATCGTTTCCAGTTGACAATCGACAACAACGGCGAATCTGGTTCAGACTACAATGTTCAAATAGAAGGTATAGAAGGAGGAGTTACAATCATTGAAGGAAATGGCAGCTACATTGCCCAAAGTCCGACTTACACCTTCAACAGTGGAGACAAACCTTGTCCGGAAATCAACCTGAATTACACCTATGAATTGGCAGGCAAACGCTATAAAGTGAAAGAACAATTAGTGTTACGTCGCGATCCTGTGAATGATTTACGAGTAGAATCATGGAAGTAATCTAAAAACTTGAGACATGGGGAACTATATTGGTTTCTCATGTCTCAAAATGATAACAATAAAATGGCTTCTCATACACCTATCAGCAATCGTCACCACACTGAAGGTGATAAATGAGGTGACCTCATCATCAATCAATCTACTATGGTGTTAACTCAAAATTTATACGTATGAAGTTCTTAAAGAAAATGTTGTTGGTTGGGCTACTTCCTGGCTATTTGATATGCCAGGCACAAAATGTCCAAAACAAAGAAGATGTACCCTTGGACTTAGGATATCGTGTACTCCCTATGGGAGATTATAACGGTTCAGCCTACACAATCTCGGGTAAACAGTTACGCAATCTACCTGTTACAAATCTTTCGGCAGTATTAGCCGGACTGGTACCTGGTTATTTTGCCCGACAAGTGCAAGGTGGTGGATTAGTGAATGAACAGAATTCATTCTGGATAAGAGGACAAAGAAGTAATTCGCCCGATGTATTAGTACTGGTTGATGGACAGGAACGGGATTTTGCTGTTTTGTCATCACACGAAGTAGAATCAATTACCGTATTGAAAGATGCTGCAGCAACAGCCTTATATGGAATGCGTGCAGGCAGTGGAGCTATTCTGGTTACAACTCGTAAGGGAGCAAAGGGAAAACCACAGGTTGAATTGACAGCTCAAATTATAGCTCAACAACCACTTAAAGAATTAAAGTCATTAAACGCAGCCGATTATGCAAGACAGCACAACATAGCCCGCCATAATGACAATCTGGATCCCTTGTATTCGAACTATGATATAATGAATTATGCTAAGAATGATCCTAATTCCATTTTATATCCCAATGTAGATTGGGCTGATAAATATTTAAAGGATATCCGATGGAGCCAACGCTATAATCTTAATATCCAAGGAGGAACAGAAAAAAGTACATATTTCGTGAATGCAATGTATACTCGTAACAATGGCTACTTCAATACAGATGATTCACATGATTATAATACCAATCACTCTGCCGAACGGTTTAATATCCGTTCCAATATCGATTTTGCCGTAACTCGCACTACCCAGCTGGATGTAAATCTGTATGGCTGGTATCAAAGTCAAAATGGCCCTGGCAGCGGAGCCGAAAATATCTATAAAAATCTAGTCACATTACCGCAAGGAATCTTCCCAGAATGGTACAATGACCAAGGATATACAGATCAATACGGCAATGTTATCAATGCAGAAGATGGAAAAATTGTAGCAGGAAATGCATTCCGTGAAAATCCATGGGCAATGCTAAATCGCTCCGGCTACTTCCAGGACAAACAATTGTATGGTTCTTTCCGTACAAAACTCTCACAGGATCTTTCCTTCATAACAGAGGGATTAAAAGCTTCTGTTGCTCTATCCATGGATTCACGCACAATTTCTTCTATCAGACGTACGATAACTTTCGCATATTACGAAAGGATGCGACGAATGAGAATGTTCTCCGCCGGACCCGCGAGGATGACTCAATGATAAACAAGGTAGATAATACCAGTTCTTTCCGCCGGACCGGTATCGTGGCTCAATTAGATTATAACCGTACCTTTGGAAAACATGGAGTTTCGGCTTTAGCTTTCTATGAACAATATGAAAGCAATGATGAAATGGTATTGCCAACCCGATTCCAAAGCGTAAATGGTTGGTTCGGCTATAATTATGATAAAAGATATGGCATCGATGTTATCGGAGCTTATCAGGGATCTCATAAATTTGGTCCGGGACACAAATTCGGTTTCTTCCCTACAATATCTGCCGGATGGACTGTTTCTAACGAATCTTTCTGGAAAGATACAAAAAAATAGTGCCCTACCTGAAGCTAAAAGCATCTTATGGACAAGTCGGCAACTCATCCGGCGTAGACGCCTTTTATTACAGGGGACGTATGTGGCCGCAAAACGAAGTCTATATCACAGGGGTAAACATGGGAACAAAGCTTGGAGGATACATTCAGGATATACTTCCAAATCCCGGATTGACTTGGGAGAAAGCTAGAATTCTGAATATCGGAATAGATACCCGACTATTTTCAGACCGGTTATCTGTTACAGCAGAATTTTTTAAAGACAACCGTCATGATATGTATGTAGTAAATAACAAAATCAGTTCTCTTGTCGGCAATGTAAAGGAATTTAAGCAGAATATAGGCAAAATCAATAGCCATGGAGTAGACTTATCTGCCATGTGGAATTCAAATATTGCAGACTGGAGCTATTTCATAGGTGGTACATTCTCTTATTCTACGAATGAACTGATTGCAAACGGTGAAGTAGATCAGCCATACGAATGGTTGAAGAATCAGGGACGGCCTTTAGGAGAAAATCGAGGATACATTGCAAAAGGCTTTTTCAATTCTTGGGAAGAAATAGCAGCCTCTCCTGTACAAACATTCTCTGATGTCCAACCAGGTGATGTACGTTATGAAGATATAAACAAAGACGGACAGATTGATGTAAACGATATGGTACCTATCGGTTACGGAGACATTCCCAGAATCATGTATGGTATTAACTTAGGAGTCGGCTACAAAGGATTTTCGATCACCGCATTATTTCAGGGAGCCGCAAAGTCTCTCATCAATATTCGGACATTGTGATGAATCCTTTCACAGATAACGGAACCATATTTGAACATCAACTTGATTACTGGACACCAGAACACCAGCATGCAACATTCCCACGTTTAACAACACTGGACAATGCCAGTCTTAATAACAGGCAGATAAGTACATTAAATGTAAAGGATGCTGATTTCTTAAGATTAAAAACACTGGAAGTTGCCTATGACTTTCCTACAAAAATGATACAGAAAATCCATCTTAAGGGATTGAGACTTTTCCTTAGCGGAACGAATCTGATTACCTGGACAAAATATAAATGGGTTGATCCTGAAGCTCCTTCACTGGCAGCTCCTTTGACGAGAAACATGAGTATAGGTTGTTCCTTAAAATTCTGATAGCATGAAAAAATCGATAATTTATTTGGCAATAAGCGCAACACTAACATTTTCCGGTTGTGATTATCTGGATGACATGCCCTATGACTGGGCCCAGCCTGATGATATTTTTACGAATGAACAGAACTATCTGAAACCGATTAATCAGGTGTATGCATATATTCCCGAAGGCTTCAACACGTAGGAAATGCCTTTTTAGATGCAGCCACCAATGATGGAATAAGTACAATCATTGATTCGGATATTCATAAGTTGTCTCGTGGGTATGTCACTTCTTCAAATCCGATTGAAGAATGTTGGAATAAGTCATACAAGGGAATTCAACAAGCCATTTTTGCCCGCAAGTATTTGCGTGAGGCTGACTTGGTGTTACAAAATAAGACAGAAGAAGACATCCAGACATTTAAAGATACCTATTGTGCGGAAACTGAATGTTTACAAGCCTTATTTGAGTTTAACCTGTTAAGACACTACGGAGGCTTTCCTATTGTCGATCGTATTTACGAAGTCGACGATCCTGAACTGCAGACAAAGGCAAGAGACTCTTTCAAAGACTGCGTCAATCACATCGTACAGTTATGTGAGAGTGCTGCCGCTGTATTGAAAGTTGATCCGGAAGGTGGGAATGGTTCTTATGGCCGTATGACTAAAGGAATGGCACTTGCTATTAAAGCCAAGACATTACTCTATGCCGCAAGCCCACTCTACAACAGAACGGATAATAACGATCCACTACTAGGCTATACTGACGGCTCGGATGTGACGGAACGTTGGAAACTTGCAGCCAAAGCTTGTGCAGATGTAATCAATCTAAATGCAGACGGAACAATATCTCCGAATGGAAGTAAAAAATATAGTCTGATAGCTCTTACTGCTGCTAAAACGTACGACAAGATCTTTATCAATGCCAATCCTAATCCGGAATATATCCTATTCTATACGGCTGCTAAGGACAATGCTCTGGAAAACAGACATTATCCCCCTACAATATCAAAAGATCAGGGAGGAGGTACAGTACCTTCACAGCAATTGATCGATGCATTTACCATGAAAGATGGAAGCGATTATACCCATTCTTCTGACGGTGCAAGCATGTATACTAACAGAGACCCGCGTTTGACAGCAATTATCGGATATGACGGTTCGGTTTATGGAAAGAATACCATTTATACGCGAATTAGTGATAACACAACCATAGACGGACTCAACCAAGTGAAGAACCGTTCGACCAATACGGGATATTATTTAGCTAAATTCCTGGACAAAACACTGAACTTCGGACAGGCCAATGTGGGTACCGTTTTCCACTTATTCCCGATGATTCGCTTATCTGATATCCTACTTTCCTACGCAGAAGCCATGCACCACGCTTACGGCATGAATGCGGATCCAGAAGGCTATGGTTTGACAGCAATAGAAGCCGTACAAAAAATACGTACCAGAGCAGGATTCGGAACAAATGATAAATTTCTTAATGGGGTGACCGATAACAACTTTATGGAAAAGTGAAGCAAGAAGCCGTATCGAACTCTGTTTTGAAGAACATCGTTACTTCGATTTGCGACGTTGGATGGATGGCAATCAACTTAGAGAACCTATTATCGGAATGAAAGTAGAAGAAAATGCTTCCGGGCTTCATTATACACGCATTACAGTAGATGAAGCACGCAATTTTAAAGATTACATGTATTATCATCCTATTCCTCTGAAAGTAATCAAGGAAAGCCCTTCCATCCAACAGAATCCAGGTTGGTAACGGGCATCAAAACTATTTAATAGATAGAAAACATGAAAAAGATAATAATATTATTCATATGCTTAACCAGCTCCATCTGGCATGTCTGTGCACAAACCAAAGTTAGCGGAATTGTTAAAGATGCCCAAGGAATGGAGATGATTGGCGCTACTGTCCTTCAGAAAGGGACTAATAATGGAATAGTGACTGGTTTGGAATGGAAATTACTCTTACATTGTCCAACGAAGCAGAGCAAACACTTCTTATCTCAATGATCGGCTTTATAGAACAATCTATTGCCATAAAAAAGAATCATCCTTTTATCAATATCACCTTGGAAGAAGACATTGCACAATTAGATGAAGTTGTTGTGGTGGGATATGGAACACAGAAAAAAGTATCTCTGACCGGTTCAATTTCTAATGTCGGAACTGAAGACTTGAAAAGCATGCCTGTATCAAGTGTCACAAACGCTTTAGGTGGCCGCATCCCGGGACTAGTAACCCGACAAGAGAGCGGACGTCCCGGCGGTGATCAGGCTACGATGTTTGTTCGTGGTCGTGCTTCATTGAACGACTCTAGCCCCTTAGTACTGATTGACGGGGTAGAACGACCTATGGCGCAAATCGACCCTGATGATATTGAAACTATCTCCGTGTTAAAGGATGCTTCTGCAACAGCCGTATACGGTGTACGAGGAGCCAATGGTGTAATATTGGTAACTACCCGGAGAGGTCGTGAAGGAGAAACTCAAATTTCTTTCTCGTCTGAATTCGGTGTTACTTCCTTCAATCGTATATCTCAAACCCTAAGTGCAGAATCCGTTTCAAGATTCATGCGTGAAGGTGCTATCAATGATGGTTTTGACCCTTCCGATACCGGTAATACTCGCGGCCTTTTCCTGTCAGAATATGACAACTATCTATATCGTACCCAGAAAAGTCCGTTTACACACCCGGACAATGACTTTGTAGATATGTTTACGAAAAATGGTCTCCAACAGAAATACAATGTAAACCTATCGGGCGGAAATAAAACAGTACGTTACTTCGTCTCTGTGGGATACTTCACTCAAACCGGTATGTTTGAGACAGACGTAGACAAAATTAAAGAACATGAGACAATACAAGCTCTTTTAGCAGCCTCACCCGATGTAGCAAAAGGCTTATACAAAGAAGGTTATAATTCGGAATATAAGTACAGTAGGCTCACCACTCGTTCGAATATCGATATCAACCTAACTGAAGATTTCAAGGTATCCGTGAATCTTGCTTATCGTTTCGGAAGTCAGAACCGCCCCTATGGCTATGATGCTGACGGACAGGAAGCACTGCGCCTGTTCGGCATGTTCTATCGCAATTCTCCTCAAGCATTCCCAATCTTAAACGCGAATGGAACTTATGCCGCCGCCGATGGTATATGGAGACAGAATCCACTCGTGACATTATGCTATTCAGGTTTTTTTCTTGATTTCAATAATAAACTTGAGACAGATTTTGCATTCAAGTATAACCTAAGAAAACTGTTAAAAGGATTAAGTATAGACGGAAAATTCTCTTACGATGCAGGCTGGAGCAATAACCGAAGCATACAGCAGCGTCCCAATATCTATCAATATAATCCTGTAAACGGAACTTATAAACAAGGGCTTGAAATGGTGTTGCCAACAAAAGCCACCAATAAAACGGCAGCTACACATCGCAAGTATGCTGAAGCGGCAGTTCGTTATAAGCAATCCTTCTCCGGACATAATATATCTGGATTGGTACTTTATAATATGAGTTACACTTCCACTCCCGGTGGACGCTATTCTTATGTACCTCATATCTATCAGGCTTTAGTAGGACGTGTGAACTATGATTATGAAAATCGCTATCTATTCGAAGTTAACGCAGGCTATAACGGCTCAAACCGTTTTGCGGAAGGACATCCGTTATCAGCTCTTCCTGCAGCATCAGTGGATGGTACTGACTAACGAACTTCTTAAGAAACCCTATCTTAAGTTTTACTAAACTACGCTTCTCTTATGGTGAAGTTGGTAATGACAAGCTGGGAGGTTTCTCTTACTATTATCGTTCAGGATACGATGAAGGACTAGGCTACACTTTTGGAGAGACACATAATCCTGCGATTAAAGGTCTGATTCAAGGAAAAAGCGCCAATGAAAATATCACATGGGAAGTTGCACGGAAATATAACTTAGGACTTGAGACCAAATGGTTGAAAGATAAAATATCTGCCAGTATCGACTTTTTTTAAAGAGCGTCGTAGTAATATCCTATGTGAACCGGAAAGATATTCTCAAGCAGCCGGTTCAAACGGATTGGCTCCCATAAACTATGGTGTCGTAACAAATCAGGGATATGATTTGGAAATAGGCTATCAAGATCAAAAAGGAGATTTCGGATATTCCATAAAAGGGATTTATGGATATGCACACAATGAAATTGTAGAGAAAAGTGAATCTGTAAAGCCTATGCCTATATGTCACAAACGGGAAATCCTATCGGGCAATTTATCGGCTATATTTCCGACGGTTTCTTTAGTTCTTATGAAGACGTAGCAAGTTCTCCCGTTCAATTCGGACAAATAAGCCGACCTGGAGATATTAAATATAAAGATTTAAATCATGATGGAGTGATCGATTCTAACGACCAAGCTCCTATCGGCTATAATCCGGTACCCGAAATGACTTTCTCTCTTGCTGCCGGTTTGAACTGGAAAGGAATTGATTTTAGTATATTGCTTCAGGGAGCTGCCCGTTCATCCATCTATCTGCAACAGGATATTGCATGGGATAATTTCTGGGGTAATTATTACGAAGAGCATATCGGAAGATGGACACCGGAAACAGCAGCAACAGCAACGTACCCACGTTTCACTAAGGCAGCCACTGCCGCGCATCCTAATTATTATAAATCTGACTATTGGTTGAAAGATTCCAAATACTTGCGTCTGAAAAACATTCAGTTAGGTTACACTATACCTCGCAAACTATTGAAAAAATTCGGAGTACGTTCACTTAGAGTATATGCGAATGCCTACAATCTCTTTACATGGGATAACGTAAAGAAAGTAGACCCTGAATCATCGAACAATAGTAATGGACAATTCTATCCACAACAAAAAGTAATAAATTTTGGTATCAACCTGAATTTCTAATGTTTGAAATGAATAATTTATGAGAAAACTATTTATATCCTTTGTAACGGCTGTCCTGCTTGCAAGTTGTAATGCAGATAGCCTGATGAAAGAAACCGAACTGGATCTTACGGATACAGAGAAAGTTTATTCGGACATTACATTGACCCGCAAAGTTGCATACGACTTGTATGCACGTATGCGCATGGGGAGAGACCGCCTTGGCAGTTTTGGTTTTTTGGCAAACATTGGTGGTTCGCCTTGTATGCTTGACAACGCAACAGACGATGGAGCCGGAAATACAACCCGTGCCGGAGGGGCAGTTATTCCCGAACTCGAGAAATTTATCAAAGGGGGAATTGATGCTTCCAAAGGTTTGATTGGCGGTGACCATCCATGGATATTCTACTATAAAGCCATCCGTTCTGCAAACACATTCCTGAACAACGTAGACCGTTCACCATTGGAGGATGCAGAGAAGATTTCCCTGAAAAACCAAGTACGCTTTCTGCGTGCATTGTATCACCACGAACTGTTTCGTTTCTACGGAGCATTAGTAATCGGAGACAAAGAACTCGATCCGTTGCTTTATGACGAAATCAAACGTGAATCGTTAGAAACCACAGTCCGTTGGATTGCTAATGAATTCAAAGAACTTGCAGAGCCGGGAGTATTGCCCGACAAATACGATGCAGCAGATTACGGAAGAGCTACCCGGGGAGCAGCCCTAGGCTATCTGGCACGCACATTACTTTATGCAGCAAGTCCTTTACACAATGCGTCCGGAGTAACTTGGAGAGAAGCGGCTGATGCTGCCTACGATATGATTGAATATGCTGACAATGGAGATTTCTATCGTTTATATGAAGATCCGACCACTCCCGAAAAAAGCTACACACGATTATTCAATACCCGTGCCAATGGTGAGGTAATCATGGGATTTCTCCGTGCACCGGCAAATGACCTTTACGGAATGATGCCTGCCTTTGACCCCTGGAATGTAAATAAAGAACTACTGACTTGTCCGAACCAATGGCTGGTAGACTGTTATGATATGCTCGACGGCTCACAGCCCATTCTCGGTTACGAATCAAATACGAAAGCTATTATTAACCCGAACTCCGGTTACAATGAAAATTCTCCTTATGCTAACAGGGATCCCCGTTTGGCACAGAGTATTCTATGTGATGGTGCTACCTGGCCTTTAGTCAACGGTAAGCCAGCTACAATAGACCTGTCAAAATCATATAGATGGGGAAGCGGATACTTCCTGACAAAGTTCCTGGATGACCGTATCGATCATCGAAAAGGTGGTACCACTTACATGGACTTTCCAATGATGAGATATGCAGAAATCCTGCTCGATTATGCAGAAGCCGAGAATGAGGCTGAAGATACGAATACAGCCAGAGAAAAAGCAATAGCCCAGCTTAACAGGATACGTCGTCGTGCCGGTATCACGACAGACTTACTGGCCGCAGATTATAATCAGGCAACCCTTCGGGAACGCATACGCAAAGAACGCCGTGTAGAACTTTGTTTGAAGATCATCGATTCTTTGATATAAGAAGATGGCTGATAGCAAAGATGTAATGAGGTTACCGGCTGTCGGAATAAAGAAAATTAACGGTGAATATCAACGGGTAACTTTAGACACACGTAATTATAACGAGCGCATGAACTTGGCTCCAATACCACAGGATGAAGTTAATAACTGCCCGAATATCTACCAGAATCCAGGATACTAATCTAAATAGAATGTTTACTTAAAAAAATAAAGTCATGAAAACAAATAGTATAATTGCATTAATTCTGTCAATCAGTTTATTTGGATTATTCGGTTGTGCAGATAAATATGAAGTTGATTATGAAGCACCTGTCAAGATTGAATTTACAGGTGTCGATCAAAACAATAGAGTGTCATTAGAGAAAGGAGTTGCAGAATACACAGCAACTGTTAAAGTTCAGGGAGAGATCATGAGTTTTGAAATTTATCAGGCAGACTCCAAGACTGGAATACAAGGGAGCCTGATAGAAGAAACTGCCCGGTCATTTGAAGACGGAACCGCTAATTACGAGACAACTTACAAGTTTACTTCTTTAAAAGAGAATGCCTGTATTACAGTAGTCGTTTTAGGTACCGACGGTAATACTTACCAACGTAAGTTATTGGTAGAGATTACTCCTTCCGTTTTATTCTCCGATCCGGATTATGGAAAAGATGGAGAAATAGTAGAGACAGCTTCGGCTTATTATGGTTGTTACTATGCAACATGGCTTCTTGGACGCACCTATATGGCTGCTGATGCCATGAAATATGCAAACGAAGTAGATTTCTCACTCGGAGATGTTATCTTGTCTCCGGGAAGTGAAGCAGTACCTGCTCTTGTTTCACCTGCTAAAAGAAGTGAGTATGGTTTGATGACAATTAATGGTTTACAACACACATTATTTGCTGAAACCTCTTTATCACAAGCAGAATTTAATGCAATCTCCCAAGTAGATGCAACTCCGATAGAAAATCTGGCAGATCCAACCTCCGAAGTCTTAGCTATTCAGGCAGATAAAGTTTACCTGTTCAAAACTGCCAATGGAAAGAAAGGATTGATTTACATACAAAAAATAACAGCAAAAACTGGTACTATCGAAGTCTCACCGGATAATTGGGTAGAAAACACTAAATACTCATGGGTACAATTACTGACTAAAACCGTGGCGAAGTAAAGCTCCCATTCAAGATACTTTCTCCAATGATCGTATTATCATAGAATAATTAGAAGAATAGAGAAGTTTTCGGTTTCTACGAGCTTCTCTATTCGTGTTTTCTCAATAGAAGAAAGAAGAAATCTATCATTCTACCATTTTTTTTTTCCTTTATTGATTAGTATTTTTCCTTCCTTCTCTGATATCTTCCCTACTTTTGCGAAAGTCATCATGAAAAACTAAAGTTAATTAAATCACAATAATTATGAATCTGAAAAAACATTTACCCTGGCTGGGAGCCCTACTCCCCATTGCTAACACACAAGCAGAAACAAAACCTAATGTAGTAATTATCTATATCGATGATATGGGTATCGGTGACATAGGTTGTTATGGAGGCAAATTCGCTCCTACACCTAATATTGACAGGCTAGCACAAGACGGGTTATTATTCAACCAGTATTATTCTTCTGCGCCGGTTAGTTCTCCGTCTCGCTGTGGATTGACCACAGGTCTCTTTCCTCTTGAAGTGGGAATCAACACTTTCCTGAAACGACAAAGCTGCTAATAAGAGATGCGAACAACGTAATTTCCTTGATGATAAGTTACCCTCCATGGCACGTGCTTTCCAAAATGCAGGTTACTCAACAGGACACATCGGAAAATGGCACATGGGAGGCGGACGCGACGTACATAACGCTCCTTCTATTAAGAATTACGGTTTTGACGAATACATATCAACCTACGAAAGCCCGGACCCGGAACCAGCAATCACTGCTACCAAATGGATCTGGTCGGATAAAGACAGCGTGAAACGCTGGAGACGAACGGAATACTTTGTAGATAAGAGCATTGAGTTTGTAAAAAAGCATAAAGGCGAACCTTTTTCCTGAATCTATGGCCGGATGATATGCATACCCCTTGGTACCGGAATTCAAACAAAAGGAAAGAAAAAGCTGGGAAACACAAGAAGCATTTGCTCCCGTCCTTGCTGAAATGGACAAACAGCTTGGACGTTTTATCAAAGCACTGGATGATATGGGCTGGCGGAAAACACAATCATTATTTTCACTAGCGACAATGGCCCTGCACCCAGCTTTAAGTCTGTACGTTCCGCTTATTTGAGAGGAACTAAAAATAGTCTTTATGAAGGTGGTATTCGTATGCCTTTCATCATCAGATACCCCAAGAAAATTAAAGCCGGACAGGTAAATAACGAGTCTGTGTTATGTGCTGTAGATTTATATCCGACTCTCTGTTCAGTAGCCGGAATCAAAACAGAAAAAGGTTACAAAGGCGATGGACAGAACTATTCAAAAGTTCTTCTCGGTAAATCGGAAGCCAAACGCAAGACCGATTTAATGTGGGACTTCGGACGAAACAAACATTTTGGCTTTCCAGGGAACCCTTATGACAGAAGCCCCATTTAGCTATACGCAGTGGAAAATGGAAATTATTAGTAAACGGTGACGGAAGCGATGCGCAATTATATGATATGGAAAAGGATAAGTTCGAAAAGAATAATATCGCAAATGAGCATCCTGATTTGGTTGCCAAGTTGAGCAAGAAAGTATGTAAATGGTTTGAGGAAAACAAAGACAAAGGAAAAGAGTAATACAGTAGAAAAACAAAATTATAAACCAACATTAAACTTATGAATTCTAAATTTTACTATTACCAACCGCCTTGATG
>ENA-OQJH01000431-OQJH01000431.1-human-gut-metagenome-genome-assembly--contig:-NODE-431-length-23577-cov-2.338678_pt1 | contig 23577 bp, 37 predicted proteins | sample MGYA00242597_ERZ504763 | MGnify/ENA primary metagenome ERZ504763 (study PRJEB26092, sample SAMD00036359) | human gut metagenome | host: Homo sapiens | study: EMG produced TPA metagenomics assembly of...
TACTTTCGTCAAACTGACCGCCGTCAAAAATCAGCTGCGTCGTGTTCAAACATTTCCTCATTCAAAGCGCAGATCCATCTTCCAGCTCCAGCTTGTACACTGTGCCGGGATCGGCTACACATTCGGAGAGATCTACCAGAATATATTCAAGTGCCTTTTTATCCGGAAATCTCAACTTATAATCCGTCTTTTCTCATCCGCTTTTTGAAAACGGAAAGCCGGATGCCCACCGATCGTAAAATACATATCGTCGTCTCCGGTATTGTGCACTTCCCATTTCACGATCAGGCTGTTTTCTTTGAGAATATATGTAACGATCAGTTCAAAATCAAAGGGATATACTTCTTTTGTTTCTTCCCCTGATGAGAACAAAAACGCTGCCTTATCGGGCTTTGTACAGATGCATTTAAAATCGTTATCCCTTGCGAATCCGTGTCCTGACGTCGGATAAGATATTCCGTTAATCTTTACTTTATTTTTATAGGTTTTTCCTACGTTCGGGAAAAGGATCGGGGAATGTCTTTTCCAATACGTGGGATTTCCCTCCCACAGAAGTTCCGTCTCTTTCTTTTTATCATATATACGGGTAACCTCAGCCCCATGCTCTGAAATCTCAATACAGAGCCGTTCGTTTTCCATTTTCATTGCCTCTGTCTCCTTTTCCCTGAATACTTTCTTTTGCTTTTACACTGCCCGATCCACATCCGGTTCAGGCAGCGCATGTCCTGCCTTCACATATCTCATTTACCGGCATCCGGCACAGATCTTATTTACTGCTGTCTTCCTTGTTATTTGAATTACTGTCGGCATCACTGTCTGAATTTTCTACCTGAACACAATTATCCACAAGGTAATCAAGCACAGCGTCTCTTAAAATCGCAGCTTTCAGCACATCTTCTCCAACCTGTTCTACATAAGCATCCACATCGCTCCCGCCTGCTCTGCATATTCTTTGAATTTTTCTTTGTATTCTTTTTCTGACGGCTCAAGTTTCTGCTTTTCCGCGATCAGTTTAATTGCCTCGTCAAACGCCGCTGTCTGCTGTGCGCTTTCTTTTACTTTTGAATTAAACTCATCTTCTGTCATCTGCAGATATGTCGTGATGAACTCAGACAATTCAATTCCGTATAATCCTGCCATCTGTGTATAGTAATCTGTCATCTGCTTTTTCTGTTCTTCCACAGCGTCTTTCGGATATTTTTTCACATCGATCTCTTCGAGAAGCGCTTCCTGGATCTCTGATTTTAATGTTGTCTCATTTGCTGTCTCCGCGCTGCTTTCAATCTGTTTACGGACTTCTTTGCGGTATTCGTCCGCTGTTTTTGCCGTCTTGCTGTTGCTTGCCACCCACTCGTCTGTCAATTCCGGAATGTTTTGTTTGTAAATTTCATTCAATACGATGTGGAAACGTGCAACTTTTCCTGCCACATCTGTTCCCGGATAAGAATCCGAAAACTTCACTTCTATATCGAATTCTTCTCCTGTACTGTGTCCGATGATCTGATCTTCAAATCCGGCATAACCGCCTCTGCTCCGATAAAGCTTCCGCTTCCGAGCTCCAGATCGGATCCCGTCGCTGTTCCCCCTTCAAATGCCACATCATCGATATATCCTGTATAGTCAATGTTTACCCAATCGCCTTTTTCCGCCGCACGATCTTTGATCGGCTCTTTTTCTGCCGCCGCATTTAAGTTTGCCTGAACAGACTGCTCAACCTGCTCATCTGTCACTTCAACCTTTTCTACCTGTGCAACTTCAAGACCTTTATACTGCTTTACCGTTACATAGTCGTTTGACAATGTTTTACTTCCGCATCCTACAACGGAAAGAGCCACCATTGCCGCAAGCATCATTGATACAATTCTTTTTTTCATAATAATCTCCTTTTTTGTCCGCGTTTTATACGCGTCTTTTATTTATATTTATTTTTACTGCATGCATATTTGCCGTACGTTTTTTTTGATTTTCACGTACGAGTTCCATCTATATACGCCTGATCTTTCCTTTATCATCCTTTTACAAAGCGGGGAAGCAAGCGCGAAAACTGTTCTTTCGCTTTTATGACAAGTCCTCTTTCATCATATACTTTCCTTGTCACCTGCGTACACAGCGTCATATCGTTTTCAAACGCACGTTCCAATCTTTGTACTGTACGCTCGCTGTAAATCACTGCGTTCACCTCAAATTCAACCCAAAACTCCGAAAGTCCATATTTGCCGTTCCGACACATGCGACCATGCCGTCGATACTCAATGTCTTAGCGTGAAGAAATCCGTTGTTGTACACATAGCATTTTGCTCCGGCGGCAACCATCTCTCCGATATAAGAGTAAGTCGCCCAGTAAACAAACGGATGATCCGGCTTGCACGGTATCATGATCCGCACATCAACGCCTGATTTTGCGGCGATTTTCAAAGCGTCCAAGATCGAATCGTCCGGTATAAAGTACGGCGTCTGGATATAGACATGATCCTGTGCCCTATGAATAAGTCGTAAGTAATTGTCGTGGATCATCTTCGTTTTCGAGTCCGGTCCGCTTGATATGATCTGCACCGGATCTCTTCCGTTTCTCGTATATTGCGGAATTTCAAACAATGAATCTTCTAAAAACAAGTTTTCTTTCGCCGCATAATTCCAATCGAGAACAAACCGGACTGCCAGCGACGTTACCGCCGCGCCTTCGATACACAGATGGGTATCCCGCCAATAACCGAATTTCTTATCCCGTCCGAGATACTCTCTTCCGACGTTAAATCCTCCTACAAAACCGACTCTTCCGTCAATAACAACGATTTTTCTGTGATTCCGGTAATTCACACGAAGCTGCAGCTGCCCAAGCAGCGCCGGGAAGAATTCCGCAACTTGAATTCCTTCTTTTTCGAGGCGCTCCCAGTCACGGTTTTTCATCGTTCTGCATCCCATACTGTCAAAAAGGACACGAACTTCCACGCCTTCTCTCGCTTTTTGAATAAGTACCTTCTCTACTTCCTGCCACAATTCATCGTTGCGGATAATGTAATACTGCATGTGGATATATCTCTTCGCCTGCTTCATCTCTTCTATAAGCGCACGGAACTTCTCTTTTCCGTCCGTATAAACGCGAATATCGTTATTATCTGTCAGAACCGCTTCCCCGGCTTCCAGATTATAAAGAATCAGATCTTTAAACCTTGACATCTCCGGATTCGCCATGCGAAGCCGTTTATAATAAATCGTCTCCTCCTGCCGCCGGACTGCATATTTTAGTTCACCTTCGATCTCTTTGCTTTAAACATCCTGCTCTTGTGGAAATCCTGTCCGATGATCAAATACATAACAAATCCGAGGATCGGTATAAAATAAAGCAAAAGCAGCCATGTCCAAACAGTCTGCGGGGATCTGCGCTGAAAAAAGACGATGACCAGCGCAAGGAAAATATTGATCAGAACAATATTATCCATAATAAAATTATAGACACTCACCGCTGCGTTCCAAATCATTTCTGCCATAAATAATATAACTCCTTTTTATGTACTTTCATGTACTATAACAGTATACTCGTTCACCTACTCAAAAGTAAACCCCTTTTTACTTGCACTACACAAAAAACAATGTTACAATGATATTTGCGTAAATGCGGAAAATAACATTATACAGTAGGATTTAGGAGGAGTTGTCATGAGTACATTCACCATTGTGATGATCGTCATTCTCGTGATATTGATCGGGGTGCTCGTCGGTCTTTACATTTTCGGAAAGAAGGCCGAGAAAAAACAGGCGGAACAGCAGGAGCAGATGGCAGCGGCGGCACAAGTTGTCAGCATGCTCATCATCGATAAAAAGAAACTAAGATTAAAAGAAGCGGGACTTCCGCAGATGGTCGTAGACAATACGCCGAAGTATCTTCGCCGTACAAAAGTTCCGGTCGTAAAAGCAAAGATCGGCGCAAAGATCATGACTCTTATGTGCGAGAACAAAGTGTTTGAAGTTCTTCCGGTGAAAAAAGAAGTCAAAGCGGTTGTAAGCGGACTCTACATAACAGAGATCAAAAGCGTACGCGGCGGTTCTATCGAACAGCCTGAAAAGAAAAAAGGATTTTTCAAAAAATAATTAAAAAGCAAAAAACAGACGTCACGAAGGAATATTCCTTTTCTGCTGCGTCTGTTTTTTGTTATTTTTCTTTCCTACCGGATATCCAGCTGCATGGAGACCCCTTTACTGTTTCGCGGCACAATGCTCATATTAATGCGACAGTCTGCCATAGGTTCGTGATTTACATCTAATTCATAAGCGACTTTAACGCCGATCTGATCTTCGTCTACGCTGATCTCCATATTTTTTGTATTTACGCCTACCAGCATCTGACCATAAGGTGTCTTATAATATGTCAGATTTTTTTATTTTTTCTAAATACCATATGAGAGGAAGTAACTCCGCTTTTCATAATTTCAAGACAGTCCGTTCCCGTGATCTTGATCTTATTTTTAATCGTGCCTGCCATTCCTTCAAGAACTTCATCATAGAGAATATAATGTTTTCCATTCCGGCAGTAATAATTTGCCGGAGTCACAACTTCAATCCCATCTTCTCCGACTTCATATCCCCTTGCAGGATCGTCCATAATATCGATATGTTTCCCCGAAATGCTGACTAATACATCTTTTGTCATCAATCTAATACTCCTCAATATTCACTACATTCGTTGTCGGCACGTCAAACGGCATTACTGTATTTGCGAATCTGCGGAATTTTTCCGCCGCATCACTTACATAAAAGGAGTATACACTGTGCTGTGCATCTGTCCCGTCATTTGCCATTTCTTTTTCATACAAAAGCTTTTTCAGATCCATAGCCGTTTCATATGCCGGATTCACAATCTTGATCTCCTCTCCGAGATAATCGCGGATCTTAGATCTAAGAAGAGGGTAGTGGGTGCACCCAAATCATAGCGTCAATCTGTGTGTGCCGCATTGACTCCAAATAATATTCGATCACTTCTTCTGTAACAACATGTTCCTTAAACCCTTCTTCCACCAGCGGAACAAACAGCGGACATGCCTTTTCGATCACTTCAATATCCGGAGCCATGCTTTGGATGACTTTCGTGTACATTCCGCTCTGTACAGTCGCATCCGTTCCTATAACTCCGACTTCTGATTCCGGGTTGTCTCTACAGCCGCTCTTGCGCCCGGGATCACAACACCCATGATAGGGATATCAAATTCATCTCTCACGGCATCCAGCGCCAAAGCGCTCGCCGTATTACAGGCAATAACGATTCGCTTTTACCTGCTTTGTTTTCAAAAAGCGTATAATCTGCTCTGAAAAACGGATGATTGTATTCTGCGACTTACTTCCGTACGGAACTCTTGCCGTGTCTCCAAAGTATACGATATTTTCATTCGGAAGCTGCCGGGAAATCTCCCTCGCAACCGTAAGTCCGCCCACTCCGGAATCAAAAACTCCGACAGGCGCGGTCTTTTTGCAGTCCATTTGCATGATTCCCTCCATCGTGCAAACAGCCGGTATAAATTTATACCGGCATGTTTTTAGAAATATATGTCTGTTTTTTCTTACAGTGCAAGTGTTTTTGCCACTTCGTACTGATACTCGGATACTGTTTTTTCATAGCCAGAGCTTCTTCGATATCATAGTCTACATACTCGCCGTTCTTATATCCTACTACACGGTTTGTTTTTCCCTGACAAAGAAGATCAACTGCCATAGATCCCATGATCGAAGCATATACTCTGTCTTTACATGTCGGGCTTCCTCCACGCTGCATATGTCCGAGAATAGTCGCTCTCGTCTCAATACCCGTCGCCGCCTCGATTCTCTTTGCCATGTTGATCGAATCGCCGATACCTTCCGCATTGATGATAATGTAATTTTTCTTACCGCGTTTTTTATTTTTCAAAATATCATCAATGATCTCCTGCTCGTCAAAGTCATGCTCTTCCGGCATAAGGATACGTTCTGCTCCATTGGCAATACCGCACCACAAAGCAAGATATCCCGCGTCACGCCCCATAACTTCGATGATGCTGCATCTTTCATGAGACGTCGAAGTATCACGTACTTTATCGATCGCTTCCATCGCCGTATTTACAGCAGTATCAAATCCGATCGTGTAATCTGTGCAGGCAATATCAAGATCGATCGTTCCCGGAATGCCGATCGTATTTACGCCGAGGTTCGCAAGTTTCTGAGCTCCGGCAAAAGAACCGTCTCCTCCGATAACTACAAGTCCGTCGATACCGTATTTTTTACAGATTGCAGCCGCTTTCTGCTGTCCTTCTTCCGTACGCATAGATTTACAACGCGCCGTCTGAAGGAACGTACCTCCGCGCTGGATCTTCTCAGACACATCGCGCGCTGAAAGATCAATGATCTCCTCCTTCAAAAGTCCGTGAAATCCTCTTCTGATACCACGCACTTTCAGTCCTCTTGAAAGCGCCGTTCTTACGACTGCACGAATAGCCGCGTTCATACCCGGCGCATCACCGCCGCTTGTAAGAACTCCGATTGTACGGATCTGATCTTCAATCTCCTCTAAGTACTTTTCTTTTTGATTCTCTGCCATGATTTTTCCACCTTTCTGCAAAGTGTCGCTATTAATAATATTTATTCATTGTAATTTTTTTAACAATAGTCGAAAATTATTCTACATTATTTAGAAGTGGTTTTCAATAGCTTTTTCAACCACTTTTACCCGACTTCACCGAAATGGTTCATTAACCTGCTTAAAACCTGCTCATTGATCTGAATATTCCGGTTTTCGGCAGTCGTTTCACTGCCCGTTCTTTTGCGCAATATATAATAACCTCGTCTTCGCCTTCCGAATCTGCCAGGTATCCGTAAACGATCTGTTCTTCATCAAGAAACGTCTCTTTATCCGGAAATTGAATCCACAATTCTCGTTTTGTCCTCTCAAAGGGGATCACTTTCTCACAGATCAGCTTACTTGCCTTCTCGTCTTCTTCCGAAACCCTTCCGCTGATAAACACTTTCTCGTTTATTTCAAGCCATTGACGATTTTTCTCGTAATCTCTCGGAAAAATAACAACTTCCACAGTGCCGAGCAAATCTTCCAGCGTAAGGAACGCCATCACCTGATTCGTCTTTGTGTACTTGACCGTCTTGTCAACGATCATCCTCCGACAACCGACTTTTCTCCGTCATGCACCTTCGTTCTATTCAGTTCCTCGTCAAACTGAAAATCTGCCGTTGTAGCCGAAATCATCCGCCGCCATCTCTCCTCGTGCTCCTCAAGCGGATGACCGCTTATATAAACGCCGAGCACCTCTTTTTTCAAACGCAAGCTTATTTTCTTTTGAATACTCGCCTACATCAGGCATTCTGATCTGAAATCCGCCTTTTCTTCTTCTCCCACAAGATCAAACAAACTCATTTGACCGGACATGGAATATTTTTTCTCCTGATTCACATGATCCATGATCTGAATATAAATACTCATGAATTGTTTTCGGGTTCCGCCTAAAGTATCCAACGCCCCTGCTTTGATCAGATTTTCAATAGTTCGCTTGTTCAGTCCTTCTTTCGATGAAACACGGGTAATAAATCTTCAAGATTTTTATATGGACCAAATGTCCTGCGTTCTTCGAGCATCGCCCTAACAACCGGTCTCCCGACACTTTTGATCGCAGACAGCCCGTATCTTATATTCCCTTCGTCAACCGAAAAATCCGCTTCTCCGTTATTAATGTCAGGAGGAAGGATCTGAATGCCCATCTGCCGGCTTGCATAAATATATTCAGCTACTTTCGACGGATTGTCTATCACCGATGTCATAAGAGCCGCCATATATTCAACAGGATAATAATATTTCAGCCACGCAGTCTGATATGCCACAACCGCATATGCGGCCGCATGCGACTTATTAAACGCATAGTTTGCAAAGTCAAGCATCTCATCATAAATCTTATTCGCAACCTGCTCGTCAATTCCGTTTTTTACACATCCCGGAATACCGGAAGCCTCGTCACCGTACAGGAAAATCTGCCGTTCCCGTTTCATCTCTTCGCCCTTTTTCTTTGACATGGCGCGCCTCAAAAGATCGCTTCTTCCGAGGGAATATCCCGCAAGGTCGCGAACGATCTGCATAACCTGTTCCTGATAAACGATACAGCCGTATGTCGAATTCAGGATCGGCTCTAACTGCGGGCAGTCATATGAAATTGAAGAGGCGTCGTTTTTCCCTTTGATGTACTGCGGAATAAAATCCATCGGACCGGGGCGATATAGAGAGATTCCGGCGATCATATCTTCCAGACTGTTCGGTTTCAGCTCTTTCATAAAGCTTTTCATTCCCGCGCTTTCCAACTGGAAGATGCCGTCTGTTTTCCGGTCCCGATATATTCAAGCACTTTTTTTATCATCATAATCCAGCGTGTCCATATTTACCGAAGGATCTTTTTTTCTCGCCATAAGAACCGCATTTTGTATAACCGTCAACGTACGAAGTCCCAGAAAATCCATTTTCAAAAGTCCGAGCTGTTCCAGTGTCGTCATCGTAAACTGGGTCGTCACCGAGCCGTCCGCCGCTCTCGACAACGGCACATATTCGTCAACAGACTTCTGACTGATCACGACTCCGGCCGCATGCATAGAACTATGTCTCGGAAGTCCTTCCAGTCTTTTCGCCATCTCGATAAGATATTTTACTTCCTCATCATCTTCACACATCTTGCGCAGTTCAGGATTTACCTTCAACGCTTTTTCAATCGTCATCTTCGGCTCCTGCGGTATCATCTTCGCAATCGAATCGACAAAAGCATACGGCATATCCATCACACGCCCCACATCTCGAATCACACCTCTTGCCGCCAGCGTTCCGAATGTCACGATCTGAACAACTCTGTCTTTTCCGTATTTTCTCACAACATAGTCGATCACTTCCTGTCTGCGTTCATAACAAAAGTCAACGTCGATATCGGGCATGGAAACACGTTCGGGATTCAAAAAACGCTCGAACAAAAGCTGATATCTGATCGGATCGATCGTCGTAATTCCCAGGCAGTAGGAAACAATACTTCCCGCTGCAGACCCCCGGCCCGGTCCGACTGCGATCCCATGATCTTTCGCATATTTTATAAAATCCCACACGATCAGGAAATAGTCTACATACCCCATATTTTTGATCGTGCCCAATTCATAATCAAGCCGTTCCCGAAGTTCATCCGCCCGTTCTGCATAGCGTTTCTCAAGTCCTTCGTAACACAGTTCCGTAAGTATTCCCACGATGTATATCCGTCCGGGACGTCATATTTGGGAAGCTTTGTTACCCCGAACTCAATCTCCACTAAACAGCGGTCCGCAATCTTCTGCGTATTTTCAAGCGCCTGAAGCGCATACGGAAAAAGACTTTTCATCTCTTCTTCAGACTTGATGTAATACTGTCCGCCTTCATATCTCATCCTGTTCTCATCCGCCAGCCTTTTCCCTGTCTGGATACACAAAAGGATATCATGCGCTTTTTCGTCTTTCGCATAAGTATAATGCACATCATTCGTCGCCACAAGTTCGATCCCCGTTTCCCGGGACATTTTCAAAAGCTGTTGATTTACAAGACCCTGATCAGGCAGACCGTGATCCTGCAGTTCTAAATAAAAATGATCTTTTCCAAAGATATCTCTGTACTCCAACGCAGCTTTCTTCGCTTCGTCATATAAGCCTTTCATCAGATATCTCGACACCTCGCCTGCCAGGCAGGCGCTCAGCGCGATAATGCCGCTGTGATATTTTCTGAGAAGTTCTTTATCTACACGGGGTTTGTAATAGTATCCCTCGACAAAGCCTTTTGATACGATTTTCATAAGATTGGCATAACCTTCGTTATTTTCCGCAAGAAGTACAAGGTGATAATACCTGTCTTCTCCTCCGGTCACTTCTCTGTCAAAACGGGAATTCGGCGCGACATAAACTTCACACCCCAAGATCGGATTAATTCCCTGACTTTTCGCCTCTCTGTAAAATCAATCACTCCGTACATTACTCCGTGATCGGTGATCGCCGCACTGTTCATCCCAAGCTCTTTCACTCTTGCAACATATTCTTTTATCTTGTTAGAACCATCCAGAAGACTGTATTCTGTATGGACATGCAAATGTGCAAAACTCATCTTTCACCTCGTAAGCCGACCCGCAAAAGGTCTATCTGTTCTTGTTTACCGCAAAAATCTTTCCCACCTCGTTGTCGATCTGTATCTTTCCTTGTTTCAGAAGTCTTCCGACCGCACGTTTAAACGCCGCTTTACTCATCCCCATCTCCGACTTAACCCTCTCCGGATCCGCCTTATCTGTAAACGGAAGCATGCCGCCATTCTTTTCAATACGTCCAAACACCTTATCCGCATCCGCATCCATCTGTTCCGGTATCTTCCGCGTATGCTCAGATCAAGCTTTCCGTCCGGCTTCACAGCCGTCACCCTCGCTTCAATGCGCTGACCGATATACATCTTCCCGTAAACTTCCCGCTTCGGGATCATCGCCGAATACTGATCGTCCACAGCGACAAACACGCCGAAATCCCGACTTAATTCATACACTGTTCCGCTGACCATATCGTCTTTTTTGTACGGTGAATCAGTACGAAGAAGCTGATACACTTTCATCGTCGCACACAGTCTGCCGCTCTTATCTATATAAAGACTAACGAGACATCGATCGCCTTTTTCTACTCTTTCCGTCTGTTCTTTGAACGGAAGCAGAAGTTCTTTTTCCAATCCCCAATCCAAAAATGCTCCGATCCTTCCAACATCCGTCACTTCAAGCACAGCCGTCTTTCCGATCGTAAGCTTCGGTTCATTCGTAGTTGCTATCATACGATCTGATGAATCTTTATATAAAAACACCTCTATCGGATCTCCGACTTCTATCCCTTGCGGCACCTGCTTTTTAGGCAGAAGCACCCTCTCTTCGTCGTTGCCCAGATATACGCCGAAATCAACGATCTTCACAACAGTCAGAACTTGTTTTTCTCCCAGTTTCATACATTTTCTCCTTTATTGTTCTGAAACAAAACTTTCTATTTATTGTATCACACCCGGATCGATTGTTCCATACTCTCCGTCAAATCCGGAGTTCCATTTTATCTTCCCTTTCCGAAGTTTGTCAACCAGACATCCCGTCTGTTCCCCTGCCGTCCGGCTGATCTGTTCTACAGGTATCTTTCGCAGCACTTCAAATTCAGGGTCAAGCTGCACAAGAAGCCGCATATACTCTCGTTCTGTACGTTTCCCTTTCACAGCAAATCCATTTGCCATGGCAATCACTTCCTTAAGCGGGATCAGACTCTCAAACGGTTCTTTCCCCGCCGCAGACTTCGCCTCCTCTTCCGATCTGTCTGCCATCTCCTCGATTCTGTGAGCCACTCCTACCGTCACCGCGCGCCCGCATACAGGACATACTCCTCCATGTGCTTTCGTCTCCGCAGGAGTAAAACAAACTCCGCATTTCGATGTCCATCCAAATGATACTTCCTTCCTGAGGGAAAAATTCAATCGTTCCGCACAAACCGTTTCCCGTCCGAATCGCCTCTGCAATGCCTCTGTAAGAAAGTTCCACATCAAAAAGAGTCGCTTCCCGACCTAAATTTCCCGGAGAATGAGCGTCCGAATTAGAAATAAGCCGATAATCATCCAATACAGATACTCTTCGGTTCATCAACGGATCTGACGAAAGTCCCGTCTCCATAGCATATACATAGGAAGTCATATCGCCGAAACACTCATCGGGCGTTTCAAATCCCGAAAACTCTCCGAATACCGAAAAATGCGGCGTCCATATATGAGCCGGAATATAAATCGAATTCCCACACTCGTCAAGCGCCAGTTCAAGAAGGTCCCGACAGTCAAGCCGAAGTGTCGGCCGACCGTCCGAACAGATATTTCCAATCTGTGAAAGACGATCCGCGATCCGCTCTGCCGCCTCAAAATCCGGAAGGAGAAGTAGACTGTGCACCTTCCGGGAACGTCCTTCTTTTTTATACACCGAACTGATTTCCCCACTTATAATAAAACGCGGAATCATCTCTTTTTGTCCACGCCCGTATGCGTCGATTTTTTTCCCGTCCGCTTCATCATAAAGTCTGTATTCTTCTTTCAATATATATAATCCATCTTCCGCAGGAGCCAGCTTTTCTTTTAACTCCGCCCGCCATGCCGGATGTGTAAAATCACCTGTCCCAACAATATGAATTCCTTTTCTCCTTGCCCATAAATCAAGATATTCCAGCGTACATGTCTTGCTCGTCGCATAAGAATAGCGGGAATGGATATGAAAATCTGCAATATACATTTTATCTCCCCGATCTGATTTTGCGGTATTTTCCGCATTTTAGGTAAATAGTTCAGCCATACAGCGTCCGTCTATGAGTAAAACAGTGGCATCAGCCACGATAAGCACACAGTGCGGTTTTACGAATAGCGCGGGCTGAACTGTTACCATTTTAATTCATTTATTTTATAATCCCTTCCGCATTTGATGCCATTGTTCTCCGCCCCAAGATGAATCCGATATCCCTTCATCTTCAAAGCCCATCTTTTTGTACATCTCGACTTTTGCGTCAAGACATGTCAGGATCAACGCACATCTCCCCTGCTGCCTTTGTATCCCGGAATACCGCCGCATCAGTTCTGATGCCACTCCGATTCCCCGGTACTTCGGCAAAACTGCAAGACCGAGTATCATCACGTTATCACCTGTCGGATCATGCAAGTCTGCATTCCTGAAAAATTCATCTTTCAAACAATCCCCGTCCGTTGCCAGACCATTCAAAAAACCTGCCACTTCACCGCTTTTTCTGTCAACCGCCACAAAAAACAATTCCCGAATCTTAAGAGCCCGCTGCTTCATCATCTCTTCGGTACACGCCTCGTTAGGAGGGAAACATACTCTTTCGACAGACGCAGCCTGCACAGCTTCCTCAGAGAATATAGTTCGGAACTCGAATCTTTCTTCAAGCTTTATTTTTTCATTTATTATAATACTTTGCTCAAAATCTCTCATGTCATACACTCCTGCACTCTCTGCCGTCATATAACACAGCAGCAGATCTTCTTTTTAAATTGTAGTATACTGTCTGAGGAAATTCAAGGAAAAGAACTCTCTTCCTCCGTTCCTGTTTGCTTATTTACACCAAACATATTAAACTATACTCAAACCTGCCACTACATAATTACCGGAAGCACTAAACGACACATTTCAGTATTGTGAAAAGCCACCGTTCCAGCAAACAGCTCCTAATACCACTGTTCCACCTGACAGTCTGCCCACACCTTATAATGATCCGCTCCTTATAATAATGAGAAACAAGAGGAAACAATGATATACGAAATAAAAGACACAAACAAAATTTCACCTTTATTTGGACACTGGGAAGAAACCCTTATCTGGTCATGCCTGCAGGGAATCATGGGGAAAATATATGCAAACGACCTCACCGCCCCTACTGCGGCTATGGCCGTGATCGGGGATTTCACCTTTTTCGCAGGCGAACCATGCCCGGAACTGATCGCTTATAGACCGCCCCACTGTACTCAAAACTTTATGATCGCCGTTCCTCAAAATAAACTTTGGGAAAACATGCTCACTCAATTTTACGGTAAAAAAGCAAAAATAATTTCTCGCTACGCAACAAAAAAGGAACCTCCTATTTTCAATAAACATCATTTAGAAAAAATCGTCGCTTCCCTGCCAAAACAATATACACTTTCCATGATCGACTCGCACTTTTACAAATTATGCAAATCAGAAGCATGGAGCAAAGATCTCGTATCACAATTTTCAACTTACGAAAAATACCGCCGTCTCGGAATAGGCGTTGTAATATCCAAAGACGGGCTGATCATATCCGGTGCTTCATCCTACTCCAGATATCAAAACGGCATCGAAATCGAAATTGACACACGAAAAGAATACCGGAGAAACGGCTTTGCCTGCATATGCGCCGCAAAACTGATCTTAGAATGCTTAAAGCGGAACTTATATCCCAGTTGGGATGCACATAACAAAGCATCCGCCGCACTGGCAGAAAAATTAGGGTATCATTACAGTCACGCTTATACGGCGTTGGAAATATGGGATTATTAAGATTATTGTAGATTCGGTTTCTAATCCTGCCGGCGACGTGGAGAAAAGAGCAATGGATAATATCTAAAATTCCTGTTTGAACATCGTTCAAATGAACGTATGTCGGATGAAGAATTTCAAAATTATTGTCATTTGATTGTCACTAGACATAGAGAGCCAAGAAAGCCCGCAAAATAGGCATTTCTTGGCTCTAATATATTATTCGAATTCAATCGTCGCCGGGGGCTTCGGGCTCATATCATAGCACACGCGGTTTACGTTCTCGACCTCTGCCAGGATTCTGTTAGTGATTCTGTCGAGAATCTCCCAGTCTACGTGCTCGATGCTGGCTGTCATCGCGTCGATGGTATTGATTGCACGGATGATTACCATGTACTCAAAGCATCTTGCATGATTCTTCATTCCCACAGACTTGAAATCGGTACTACCGTAAAATACTGCCATACTTTCTTGTCCAGTCCTGCCTTTGCGAACTCCTCGCGCAGGATAGCATCTGACTCACGGACAGCTTCCAGGCGATCTCTTGTGATAGCGCCGAGGCAGCGAACACCAAGTCCCGGACCCGGGAACGGCTGACGGTAAACCATTTCAGCAGGCAGGCCAAGCTCAATACCGCAGGCACGAACTTCGTCCTTGAAGAGCTGCTTTAACGGCTCTACCAATTCAAACTGCAAATCTTCCGGAAGTCCTCCCACATTGTGGTGAGATTTTACCATCTTTGCAGTCTTGGTTCCGCTCTCGATAATGTCCGGATAAATCGTTCCCTGTCCAAGGAAATCGATTCCTTCCAGTTTTCTCGCTTCTTCCTCGAAAACACGGATAAATTCTCCGCCGATAATCTTTCTCTTCTCTTCCGGATCAGATACATTTTCCAGCTTTCCAAGGAAACGCTCTGTAGCGTCTACATAAATCAGATTTGCATGAAGCTGGTTGCGGAATACCTCTACAACGCTTTCAGATTCATTTTTCCGCATCAGACCATGATTTACATGTACGCAGACGAGCTGCTGTCCTATCGCCTTAATCAGCATCGCTGCAACTACGGAAGAATCTACGCCGCCTGACAGCGCCAAAAGAACCTTTCTGTCTCCTACCTGTCTGCGGATCAGCTCTACCTGATCTTCAATAAAGTTCTTCATGTTCCAGTTTGCTTCTGCCTTACATTCATCAAATACGAACTTTTTCAACGTCTCCTGATCCGGCAGGCTGTCAAAACGAACGTCGCATCTGGATGCAGGATAGTCTACGGAAATTACCGGATAGCCCCATGTATAAAGCTCTGGTCTTACTTCCACTTCTTTTCCATCTACCACACGGTTTTCTCCGCCATTTAAAATAATTCCTTTTACATTGTCAAGAGCCTTTATTTCTTCCTCTGTAATATCATGAGGATGAATCTCGCTGTATACGCCAAGTTCACGAATCTCCCGGGCGAGTACCGTATTCTCTGTACTTCCCAGATCCAAAATAACAATCATATCCTGCTTCATTTGTCTCTCCTTTTAACTGGTCAGATTATTTCCAACATTTTTATTTTACTGATTTTCCTTTAGTTTCGCAAGCAATATTTCAAATATTCTCTATCATCCACTGCGGACGCTGTCACAGCTCTTTTTATCGCCTGCTGCATCGCCCTTGCCGCCAGTGTTCCGGCTACATTTACATCGCTTTCTACCTCTCCCACACTGCAGGCATAGATGCTGTCTCCGTCAGCCATAGTTCCAACCGGATTGATGCATCTCGCATACGCATTTCTTGCCATAGAAGCAATTTTATTCAGCTTTGCCTTATCAAAACGTGCATTGCACACGATGCAGCCGATCGTCGTATTTGTATGAAATAAATCCTGAGGCGTCGTCATCATTTCTACAAACGCCTCTTCCAAATCCACAAATTTCGTTCTTTCCGCATCCATAAGGCCTGCTATCTTTTGTCCGTTCTCCGGATCAAAAACATCTCCGAATGCATTAACGACTACGACAGCCGCTATTTTCAGCTCCCCTGCCTGAAGCGCATAGATACCCAGACCGGACTTTGTCGCCCGTTCCATTCCAAACAGCTTTCCTACGCTGCTCCCGTTCCTGCTCCGACATTTCCCATCGATACATCGCAGCCTTCCATCGCCTTTCTACAGGCTCATATCCCATATCCGCATCCGGACGGATATCGCTTCTTCCGTATCCCAAGTCAAAAATGCAGGACTGACATACAAGAGGTATTTTGGAAAATCCCGTGTCGTATCCAATCCCCTGCTCCTCCAGACAGCGCATCACACCGTCCGAAGCCGCCAGACCATATGCGCTTCCTCCTGACAACACGACAGCGTTCAGCGGATTATCTGCCGTCATGCTGTCTGTAAGCGGCGTTTCTCTCGACGCCGGACCTCCCCCGCTGATGTCGCAGCCTGCCTGTGCGCCCCGTTTAAAGTACAATACGCTTGCGCCTGTCTTTGCTTCATTATCCTGCGCATGTCCTATGGATACGCCATCTATCTCTGTAATTGCGATTTCCCTTATAAATCTGTCCATCAAATTTCCCTCTCACCCTTTCTGTTCACACCCGAAGCTATTCGGCAACCACTGCCGTTCCGCTTGCCGTTACCATAAGCATTCCGTTACCTGCACCGAGCACCTCATAATCGATATCAACGCCTACAACCGCATTGGCCCCCAAATCTGCCGCACGCTGTTCCATCTCCTTCAGGGCGTTCTGTCTCGCCTAAACAAGCTCTTCCTCATAGCTTCCTGATCTTCCGCCGAAAAAGTTGCTGAAAGAAGCCGCAACATCGCGCACGAAATTTACGCCAGATATGACTTCTCCAAATACAATTCCCTTATATTCCGTAATTCTTCTTCCTTCTACAGACACTGTCGTTGTCACTATCATTCCCATTCCTCCGTTTCTTCCTTTTATAGGGTACTGTGAAAGTAGAAGCTTTCTGTTGATTGTTGCAAAATGCGTTACAAATTTATTATTTATATCATAGCAAAAATCATTTTAAGATACAATCGTTTCCTGCAGGAAATCCTGCCTGGTTACTAAAATTAAATTCCCCCAAATTTTTACGAAATAGAGGGGTGTCTATCTTTCAATTTCTTGTGTGATACTTTACCGCACATGAACATTGGCAGAGGGAATGAAACAAAAAGACATTGCATTTCAGTTAGGTATCTCTGAAGCCTATGTTACTCAACTCAAAAAAGTTATAGCATTTTTTCTTACTAGAATTAGAGCCATTTTAGGGCCAAAAACCATAAAACAACCCCGAAATGCCCATTTTATCAGCATTTCCGGGGTTCTGTCCGTTATTCAAACTCGACAATTACTAATCAATTTTGTTTAGAGATTATTCTCTGTCGTGTTTACAGTTCTTTTGATTATTTGATTTATCCATATTATCCTGCCTATACAGGCTAATGTTATCATTTTGTTATCGGTGTTGATAACACTTGCTCTGTAACTGTGGATAATAGCACTATATTCTATTTCAGATCATAAGCGATTTTGCTTAAAAAATCAATCCCTATTCAAATTCATACCATTCCTTAAATCTCAGTCTTTGAGCAAAATACGATTTTTTTGTATTCAATCATGCCATCTTTCTGCATTTTAGAAAGCTCGTTGCACATAGTACTGCGGTCAACATTCAAGTAATCTGCTAACTGCTGACGGTTATATGGAATCAGAAAAGAATTACTTCCGGCATGTTTTGCGCATTCTGAAAAATAAGACATCAATCGTCCTCGTATGGATTTGGAACTGGTGTGCAAAATCCTTTGTGAAAGTTGCAGACTTTTATGAGCACAGACAGTCAGTAGATTTCGTGCAAGGTTTGTATGAAAAGGGCAGGCGTTTGTGCAGGTAGTCAGAACACGTCCCACATTCATAAACAACACAGAGGTATCTTCCACGGCAGACACTGTAACCAGCATCGGCTGTCCCGGAATACAGGCATATACCTCAGCAAATACAGAACCAGGTGCAACACTTCCTAAAATGCTGGTATTCCCCCAAATATCGTTACAAGATATCATTGCCATGCCTGACAGTACAATGCCGATATTCTCTATAATACTCCCTTCTGAAAGAATTACTTCTCCTTTTTTATAATTGCGTTTTACACTATTCAAACAGCTTAAAAGCGAGGAGATGTCATCTTCTTCTAACCCACGGAATAGCTGCATATCGGATAATTTCATATTTTTTGCCCTTTCGTTGTTATAACAACAGATTTTTATTTTTAATTATAATATACTATGCCCAGAAAGACAAGAGAAAGGATGGTATAAAATGATTCGAAGAATTATCCAAATAGATGAAGAAAAATGTAACGGATGTGGTGCGTGTGCCGAAGCTTGTCACGAGGGTGCAATCGGCATGGTAAACGGCAAAGCAACGCTTCTGCGAGATGATTATTGTGATGGTTTGGGAGATTGTCTGCCAACCTGCCCGACAGGTGCAATTTCCTTTGTGGAGAGAGAAGCTGCCGCCTATGATGAAAAGCTGTGCAGGAAATATGAGGAAAAAGCGAAAAGCAATCATGCCGCTGTTCCCCATACAGGCTGCCCCGCAGTCGAATGGCAGCGTATTCAACATTCACAAGAAACAACTCCTTCTGCCCGGATACAGACAGAATCACAGTTGGGACAATGGCCATGCCAAATCAAACTGGTACCGACTAATGCACCATATTTTGACGGCGCAAAATTGTTAATTGCAGCGGATTGCAGTGCATACGCCTATGCCAGAATGCACGAGGATTTCATGCGTGGGAAAATTACGATTATCGGCTGTCCAAAGCTTGACAGCATAGACTACAGCGAAAAGCTGACGCAGATCATTCAAAACAACAACATTCAAAGTGTGACGGTTGTACGCATGGAAGTTCCCTGCTGCGGCGGACTGGAATTAGCTGCCAAAAAAGCGTTGCAGGCAAGCGGAAAATTCATTCCTTGGCAGATTGTTACGATTTCGTTGGATGGTAAAATTTTGGAATAAAAGGAGAGATACTATGAGTAAAAAAATGAAAAACATTGCTCAATCAGAAGTACTGACGCTGAGAGAACAAATTTCTTATCAGGAGGGGCAGGTTGTCAGCAAAACTTTGACACAAAACCAGGCAGTAAGTATTACCCTGTTCTCATTCGCAAAGGGCGAAGAGATCAGCACCCATGAATCGGGTGGGGACGCTTCGTCACCTGCTTGGATGGTATCGGAAAAATCACGATTGATGGCGTTGAATATCTGCTGCACGAAGGAGAATCTATTGTCATGCCAGCAGGCCATCCCCATGCGGTATATGGGCAGGAAGCGTTCAAGATGCTTTTAGTAGTTGTATTTTAATCAAACGCAAAATTGACAAAGGAAGGTGATTTTATGAAAGCAACAAAAGTAGATAAGGATCTCTGCATTGGCTGTGGGCTTTGCTGTGGGATCTGCGACGAAGTTTTCCGTATGAACGAGCAGGGAAAGGCGGAAGCGTATCAACCAGCAAACGCTGAAAATCAAGGTGCTGTACAGGAGGCCATCGACTCGTGTCCTGTGTCTGCAATCGCCTGGGAAGATTAATTCAAACGCGTCTATATGCTTTTTTGATTGAGAAGAAACCACATTATTTCAAATTTTAATAGTTTTTAGGAGGTATATTATGGAACAAAAAATGTTTTGCTATCAGTGTCAGGAAACCGCCGGGTGCAAGGGCTGCACCATGTCCGGCGTATGCGGAAAGAAACCTGATGTAGCGGCCATGCAGGATCTGTTGGTCTATGTCACAAAAGGAATTTCGGCTATTACGACTGCATTGCGTCAGGAAGGTAAGCAGGTATCTGCCAAAATCAATCACTTGATTACTCTGAATCTGTTCACTACCATTACCAACGCAAATTTGATAAAGAGAGCATTGAATCAAGAATCCGTGCTACACTGACCGAAAAGGAAGTTCTGCTAAAGCAAGTTACCAATCTGACTGTTCTGCCTGAAGCCGCAAAATGGAACGGATCTGAAAACTGGGAAGAAAAAGCCAGAACTGTCGGTGTTCTTTCTACCGAAAACGAGGATATTCGCTCTCTGCGCGAGTTAATCACCTACGGTTTGAAGGGACTTTCCGCTTACTCGAAGCACGCAAATGTGCTGTTGAAGGACAACGATGAAGTTGACGCATTTCTTCAGAAAGCACTGGCTGCCACGCTGAATGACAACCTTAGTGTAGAAGATCTGATTGCTCTAACAATGGAAACAGGAAAATACGGAGTATCCGGTATGGCAATGCTGGATAAGGCTAACACAGACAGCTATGGAAACCCCGAAATTACAAAGGTAAATATCGGTGTCAGAAAGAACCCCGGCATTCTGGTATCCGGCCACGACCTGCGCGATTTGGAAATGCTGTTAGAACAGACACAGGGAACTGGAGTGGATGTGTATACGCATTCCGAGATGTTGCCAGCTCATTATTATCCCGCTTTCAAAAAATATCCTAACTTTGTTGGTAATTATGGGAATGCTTGGTGGAAACAAAAAGAAGAATTTGAATCCTTTAACGGTCCTATTCTAATGACAACCAACTGCATTGTTCCTCCTAAGGATAGTTACAAAAACAGACTTTACACTACCGGCGCTGCGGGATATCCGGGATGTACACATATTCCGGGAGAAATTGGCGAACAAAAAAATTTTCTGCGATTATTGAGCATGCAAAAAATGTGTCGCTCCGAGTGAAATCGAAACCGGTGAAATCATCGGCGGATTTGCCCATGCGCAGGTTCTGGCTTTGGCAGATAAAGTTGTAGAAGCTGTAAAAAGCGGTGCAATCAAAAAGTTTGTGGTTATGGCGGGCTGTGATGGTCGAGCAAAGAGCCGCGACTACTATACAGAATTTGCTAAGGCTCTGCCGAAGGACGCTGTCATCCTTACTGCCGGTTGTGCAAAATATAAATATAACAAGTTGTCTTTAGGCGATATCAATGGCATCCCGCGTATTCTGGATGCAGGTCAATGCAATGATTCCTATTCCCTTGCTGTAATCGCCTTGAAACTCAAAGAGGTCTTTGGGCTTGACGATATTAACGATCTGCCAATTATCTATAATATCGCATGGTACGAGCAAAAAGCTGTTATCGTTCTTCTGGCTCTTTTATATCTTGGTGTGAAGAATATCCACCTTGGCCCTACACTTCCGGCATTTCTCAGCCCGAATGTTGCAAAGGTCTTGGTCGAGAACTTCGGCATTGCAGGAATTGGCACCGTGGAAGAGGATATGGAGAAGTTTTTCGGTATTAACGCATAAATAATACTCCGTCAAAAAATAGATCCAACAGGCATAAAGAAACCTCGGAAACCCTTGTAAAATGGGCATCCGAGGTTTTCTGTCTGTTATTCGAATCTGACAACGCCTAATCAATTTTGTTTAGATATTATTCGTTATCGTGTTTATAGTTCTTTTGATTATTTGATTTATCCATATTATCCTGCCTATACGAGCTAATATTATCATTTTGTTTTCAGACTTGCTTTCCACCATACACCTTTTCTTATTGATAAATCATCTCATTATCCACAATCTCCCTCGCACACGTTTGTATATTACTCATTCTCCCTATCCATTTTAAGGTATCATCTGCCTTTAACTATTCTGTAATCCCCTGCCCCCTGCGCCTGTTTCATCTGCTCTACAATCCTTTCAAAGCGTTCTTGTGCCTGTTCTTCTATATCTGCAAGATAACTATTCAGCCTGCCACTTGTAAGCAGAGTAATATAAGCCGCTCTCTTATGTTCTTTCAAATAGCGTTTATGCCTTTGTCCCCATACACCGATAAATCTCTGTTTTTCTTCCTCCGGCAAGGTAAGACAGGGGATAAGATAATCCCCGTGTCTGATATAAATGCCGCCCATTTCTTCAAATATTGTTTTCTTCATAATCGTTTCCACCTTTCTTATCGTTCTCTATCCATAGATTTTTTCTTAACTGACCGTTTCGGTTGCTGCCTGCCTTCCTGCTGATAGCGGTGCAATTTTTCCAGTACACTCGCTTTTTGGGGCTGTTCTAACGGATTCTCTTTCTTCGGTTTCGTCTGATTTTTCCACGCTCTCAGTTCTTCATTGTATTCCATAATCAGTTCTTCTGCCTTGTTATAAACCTTCTGAAAGGATTGCACATTGGGATAACCTTCCCGTTTTACGATCCGCCCCATACTCCTGTGCAAACGCTTTTCCAAATCCTCTAACAGCTCAATTTTCCCTTCCAGAGATTTTCGTTCTTTGCCTTTAAATAGTCCTCGTAACTCTGACAGTTGCTTTTTCAAAGAAGAAATATCCTGTTGTGTGCGTTTTATCTCCCTTGACTGTCCCTGTAATTCATACATGAGCTTCTGCATATCCTTCCATTCCTGCAAGTCAATCTTTGGCACAGTTCTTGGCGGCAGCTTAAATTTGAAAATCACCTCCTGTAAAAAGTCTTTTGCTCCTCGGATAATCTGACGGAACATATCCGGCAGCCAACCGTGTGTCCTGATAGATTGCAGCGTTTCGTCTGTGATTTTTCCTGCTTAATCTTCAAAATATCTTCTTCAGGAACACCCTCAACCAATGCCACATCAACTGTCCGATTCCATTCCTGCCTTGCCGCATTGTCTGCCTTTATCTCCTCCGCTTTCGGATTGTTCTTTCCGATTTTCTTCATTGCCAGATAAACACCGCCCTGTTGGAATACAGAAAGTTTTTCTGATTCTTCTTTTACATAACAGTTAATCGTATCGGTAAACAGTTCTTTAACTTCTTTGGTAAAGGCTTTGTTCTTAAACCATTCCTCTTTTTTTGTGAAGATATGACTTTCATATACTTCCCCTTTAGGATAATACTGCACCCAGCTCGGATATTTCCCTGCACGTCTAAAATCTCTTTTTTCGTGCGTCTATGCTTTCCCTGCTCATCATAAAACATATTTCGGGTGGCAATCTTCACTTCGGGCTGCTCCAACATTTTCCGTTCACTGAATACCAGATGAATATGATAATTCGTCTTTGTCTTGTTGTGATGAAGGGCTGCGCTGCACTCCACGCCATATCTTTTATGGAAAGTTTCCGTAAAAAGTCTTACCACATCATCTGCCTATACTGAACAAAACTTTCGGGAAGTGCAATAATAAACTCACGCCCTTCGATACATTTCCCTGCCGTTCCTCTCGCCTTAAATCCAACTGATTTTCTCTTGCAAGATTTTTCCAAAACTCAGGTGTTGCCCCTTCCGTCTGATAGGTAGCATAGAGATGTTCCTGCCTTTTGGGATTGGAAATATAATCAATACGCCCTGCCACATCGGACAGCTTACTTTGTCTGATAAATGAATGTCTGCCTATAAGCATCCTCCTTTCTCGGCTTGCGCCGGCTTTACTGTGAGTAGGTGCATAGGCACCTGTTTACGAACTTATCCGCCTATCGGCGGCTTGCCCCCTGCAAGGGCGAAATACGCCGAGCATAAACGAAGTTTGTGC
>ENA-OQJH01000432-OQJH01000432.1-human-gut-metagenome-genome-assembly--contig:-NODE-432-length-23565-cov-2.365219_pt1 | contig 23565 bp, 31 predicted proteins | sample MGYA00242597_ERZ504763 | MGnify/ENA primary metagenome ERZ504763 (study PRJEB26092, sample SAMD00036359) | human gut metagenome | host: Homo sapiens | study: EMG produced TPA metagenomics assembly of...
TATCCGCAATAATCTGAACCGGTGTCATACCAACCTCTTTCAGTAATTCATTTGGGTCATATCGGTCATAAAATTTCTTATCAAGTCCGTAATTTTTCACTTTCATATCAGAACTACCATAGAAGGAAGCTATTTTCTCGCCAAAACCGCCGCTTAAAATACCGTCTTCCATGGTTATTACCATCTGATGTCTTTCGGAAAGACTTTCCAGTAATTCTTTGTCAATACCAGAAGCAAAACGAGGATTGATCAATGTCGGCGTAAAGCCAAGTTCTGCTTTTATTTTTGCACTGAGCTGTTCACCACGCTGATAAAATCACCAAGTGCCAGAATTGCAACCTTTTCACCAGCTTCTTCCACTTTAAAATGATTCAGTCTGTTAAAATCCTTATCTGCTTCACGATAGGTTACCTGATTTCCGGGGATGAGAATCATAACCGGATGTTCCTTCTGATCAACTGACCAATCTAGCATAGCAAGGTATTCATCTTTTGAGGTAGGTGCAAGCACTACCAGATTCGGAACATTCGTGTAAGCCGCCAGTCCAAAAATTCCAAGATGCGTAACATCTGTCAAACTGTCAAAAGAATTGTAGTTTAAGAGAATCGTAACAGAACTATTGTTAATACATACATCATGAGAAATCTGGTCATACGCTCTTTGAATAAAGGTTGTGTTAGTAACCACAAGCGGTTTCGCACCGTTTTTTGCTGCACCAGATGCCATGGCAACCGCCTGTTCCTCCGCAATCCCTACATCCACATACTGCAATCCAAGCTCCTTTCGCTGCTCCTGATTTAAGCCTGCACTGCCCGGCATAGCAGGAGTAATCACAAGAAACTCAGAATCACTTTTTGCTTTTTGCATAATATACTCAGCAGTGATAGATGTATAATCTTCTCCATCTCCAAAAGAAATTGTAGGTTTGCCTGTTTCACGGTCAAATGGCATACACCAATGCCATCCCTCTTTGTCTTTTTCAGCAATCTCATATCCCTGTATGGATATGGACTACGATTGGATGATCCGTATCTTTCACCTTGCGGAATAAGGAAATCAGTGATGCTATGTCATTGCCGTTTTCCTCATATATATAATCTAATCCAAACGCTTTGAAGAGATTATTGGAAGCAGTTCCGCCTGTCTCTCTTAATTCGGCAAGATTTTTATACATTCCGCCATGTACTTCGGCAATCGACTGCTCATTATCATTTACTATAATAATTAAATTGGAGTTAATCTCTGATCCAGCTACATTCAATCCCTCTAGTGCTTCACCGCCTGAGAGGGAGCCATCACCAATAATTGCAATAATATTTTCTTTATCTCCTTTTATATCTCTCGCCTTAGCCAGACCCGTAGCTAAAGAAACTGAGGTCGAAGTGTGACCTACATTGAAGAAGTCATGTTCACTTTCTTCCGGATTTGTATAACCGGAATCCTCTGAAAAGTGCTCATCGGAAATATATCCATTCTTTCTTCCGGTCAAAATCTTATGAGGATAGCTCTGATGAGATACATCAAATATAAACTTATCCTTAGGCGAAGAGAAAACATAATGCATGGCAATCTCTGCCTCCACCATACCGAAATTTGGACCAAAGTGACCGCCGATTTTAGTCAACCGGTTAAACAATGCCTCTCTGATTTCCGAAGCAAGTTCCTCCAGCTGCTCCATAGACAATTTTTTACATCTTCCGGTCCGTTAATTGTTTGAATAATTTTATAATCTGTCATTTACATTCTCCTTATCTATTTTCATTAGATTTCTTTAACGAGTAGATCAAATAATCCAGGCAATCTATGTTATCCTGATAAATATGTGTCTGTTCCATTAAATGTTTTCTATACATACATAACTGTGATAACAGCGCTTCTACATTGTTTTCTTGTGCCAGTTTCATGCAACACTGGATTGTTTTCTGATTACAGCCTGCGTCCACAAGATTCTGATAAATTATTCCATATTTGTCATTTGCTTCTGCCATCTGTCTGCACCTCCTGCTTAAATTATACATGCTTCAAACGATATATCTAATACTTATAATTCATATCACGATATTCTTGACAGGAATATCATTTGAGTATAGGATAATAAAAAAGGTTGGAGGTTGTACTATGGAAATTCGTGTACTTCGCTATTTTCTTGAAATTGCACGTGAAGGAAATATGTCAAGAGCTGCTGAAAGACTTCATGTTACACAGCCAACGCTCTCTAAGCAGATGAAGGATCTGGAACAAGAGCTTGGCAAAAAATTATTTAAGCGTGGCAGCACCAGCGTCAGTCTTACTGATGAGGGTATGCTTCTACGAAAAAGAGCAGAAGATTTACTGGCCTTAGCTGACAAAATCACAAACGAATTTCAGGCAATGGATGATATCACAGGCGGTGATATTTATATTGGCTGTGCAGAATCTTATCTTGTAAAGTATCTTGCCCGTGCTGTAAAAAAGTTAAGCAGCATTTATCCCAATATTCATTATCATGTTACCAGCGGTGATACCGAACAGGTAACGGAACGATTAGACCGTGGTCTTCTGGATATGGCATTTATTGTAGAACCGCCAGATTTATCAAAATACAATTATCTTGAAGTTCCTGAATACGATACATGGGGTGTTCTGATGAGAAAGGACTATCCATTAGCCACAAAAGAGGCTATTATCTTTGATGACTTATTGGATATTCCTATTTTTTGTTCGGAACAGTCTGCTAAAATGGATTTACCCCGTTGGTGTTCCGATAACCTTGACCGACTTAATATATTAGCGACATTTAATCTCTGCAATAACGGTGCCGTTTTGTCCGTGAAGGCTGGGGGTTGAGCTTACCTTTGACAAGTTAGTAGAAACAAATGCAGAAAGTGATTTATGCTTCCGTCCGATTACACCGCCCCTCCATACAAAAATGTATGTTATATGGAAAAAATATCAAATATTCACTCCTGTTGCTAATCTGTTACTGGAAGAAATAAAAAGATCATCGTTTTACCATAATCGTGAAACGATGACCTTTTTGTGATTTGAACACAGCAAGACAAACTTCGATTTAGATTTCACCTGTAAAGTGTACCCTTTGTCAAGGACACTTTAAATTTATAAGCTGCTTTCATATTTTTAAACACGGACATAACCAGTAGATGGACCTGCACCAACTTTGCGATATACCCACTCTTAACCAGATTCGTCAAAGTCCTTTCCACGGTAATTTTGCTTATATCAGGACAAAGCTCCATGATTTCTTTCTTTGTAATTTTGCCAACCTTGTTATCAATAACCGCTTTAATTCTATCAGGCTTAGAAAGACTCCGATGCTTCAAATGCTCTACACGGCTTTCGAATTCATTGTATGCTTTCAACATGATACCCAGATAATATTTAACAAAAGGCTCATAGCTGTTTTCTCCCTCATGCCAGCCAGTAGAACTTGCTTGAAGGGCTTCATAATATGTTTCCTTTGTCTTTTCAATCAACATTTCCATACTGATATATTTTCCAACGATGTATCCCGCCTTATAAAAAAGCAATAAAGTGAGCAAACGGCTCATCCTACCATTTCCGTCATTGAAAGGATGGATACACAGAAAGTCCAGAATGAACATGGGAATCAAAACCAGTTTATCAATGCGGTCAGCTTCCCATGCTTCAAGGAAGCGAGCGCAAAGTTCTTCCATTGCTTCATCAGTCTGAAATGCGGGAACTGGAATAAAACGTGCCTTCTGATGACCCTCGGCATCTGTTTCTGCAATTACATTATCGGAATTCTTATAACTTCCACCAGCAGCCCCTGTGAATAGGAGTACAGATCTCAATGTAACTGCAAAATAATGTTCGGTCTTGGGTTGATATATTCATAACCTTCGTAAATTGTGGAAAGTACTTCACGATAACCAGCAATTTCCTGCTCAGATCGGTTGCGGGGTTCTGCTTTTTGACTTACCAATTCTTCCAAACGCTTATCGCTTGTAAATATACCTTCGATTCGGTTGGATGCTCCCGTACTCTGAATCAATGCAACTTCTAAGAGTGTTTTCAATTCATCTACATTGGCTTCGAGAAATAATTCCTGTTTGCCTTTATGTTCATGGATGCTGCTAACCATCTGAACAATTTCAGGTGTTAACAACTTTGCAGGACTTACAATAAAATCAAAGTCTCTCATAGGAATCTCCTTCATTTCAGATTTATCTCCATCATTCTATCATCAAATGATGGAGATCTCGATAGATTTGATGGAGATAGAATATCCGTATACACAATAAATATCCTCATTTCATCCATATATTATATCGTTTTACGAATTGTTTTTTTCACTAAAATTACACTATTTTTTCACTATTTTTCATTACTTCATCGTTTTCGCCAACGAATTGAGCAACGCCCGCCTCTCTGGATTCAGATTCTTTTTCTCATAAAATGCTTCTTTAAAAAGCTCTGCATTTTTCCTTTGGTCATCATCCGGAATATGAGAGTACGCATCCGTAATCATATTGACCTGTGCATGGCCGGAATCACCCTGTAATGCTTTGATATCAGATAATGGTACACACAAGCACGGAAAACACTTTATGCAAAATCTTCCACAGTAAAATCTATAAATAATCCGCAAAGGCAAAGGAAACCGACAGTTTACCATGTTTGGAATTATGGCAGTTCTTTTAGGAAGTGGAGATGCATTCCATCTGGTTCCTCGTGCAGTAGCGCTTTGTACAACTGGACTTGAGAACTTTACTGTACAGATGGGGTTAGGAAAGTGGATTACCTCTATCACTATGACTATCCTAAAATCATCCCCGCCTCAGAATTTGCAACAAATTGTTGCAAATTTTCTATATCCTTTTATTTTACAGAAGTACTTATTTTTAACTTTTTTCCTTCAGATTTTTATATTTGCAAAAATCATATCACCATCTGCAGTATATCCTCTATATGTTCTGCATAATAATCAGCCCCATTCAGTTCCCCTTTCTCACCATATCCATACAGGCATCCTATAAAAGGGCTTTTGCAGGACCTGGCACATTCCAGATCCTGTCTCCTGTCTCCGACTACCAGATAAGGGCCACTATATTCCCGGATGATTTCCTGCACAATTTCTGTCTTTGGACGGAATCTGTATGATTCACAGTCATAAAAACGATCAAACCATCGTTCCATCCCAAATTCCTTCCAGTGTGCCTCACGATATGAAGCTTTACAGTTACTTAAGATCACAAGGTGATATCCCCGGTTCTTCAAAGCTGTTAGCATCTCCTCCGCTCCCGGATACCACACTGCCTTATGTTTCCTGATCTGTCTTACCATCAGATCTCCTACCATCCTGCTTGCCTGCTCTTTATAGCTCTGATCCAGTTCCGGCAAAAATGTATTCCACATCTCCTTACTGTTAAGTCCCAGCCAGCCGGCAATTTCCACCGAGCCTATCTCCCGTTCTTCGGTAACCTTCTGTTCTGTCAGCCACTGATAGGTTTCACGAAATGCCGGTTCATAGATTCCAAGGGTATGATGGATCGTTCCATCATAATCGAATATGATCGTTTTTGTCATCATTTATTTTCCTGTCTTTTAGAGCTGCTTCATCAGATTGACCATCTCAATCGCAGATAATGCACAATCATAGCCTTTATTTCCCGCTTTGCTTCCTGCACGCGCAATAGCCTGCTCGATATTTTCAGTCGTGATCACTCCGAATAAAACCGGGATTCCTGTTGCAAGTTCAACCTGTGCGATTCCCTTGGCAGATTCATTACACACCAGATCATAATGTGAAGTATCTCCACGGATGACAGCTCCAACGCAGATAATTGCATCATATTTTCCTGACTGTGCCATCTTCTGTGCTGTAATCGGAATCTCAAATGCTCCCGGTACCCATGCTGCAGTAATGTTCTCTTCTTCTACTCCATGTCTTACCAGTCCGTCGACTGCCCCTCCCAATAATTTATTCACAATAATTTCATTGAATCTCGCTGCCACGATACCAACCTTCATTCCCTCCGGTGCTACTACTTTTCCTTCTACTAAATTGATCTGTCTCATTTTTTCTTCCTCCTGATATTTGCTGTTTTTTATAAATTTATTTCTTTAAAAATATGACCCATCTTTTCCTGCTTCGTCTTCATATACTTCCGGTCATACTTTTGTGCCGGAATCTCCAGAGGTACTCTCTCATTGATCTTCAGTCCGAATTCGCCAAGTCCATAGACTTTATCCGGATTATTGGTCAGTAATCTTAATGATTTCACACCAAGGTCTGACAGTATCTGTGCCCCGACCCAGTACTCTCTGAGATCCGGTGCAAACCCTAACTTCACATTAGCCTCCACAGTATCGTATCCCTGCTCCTGAAGCGCATATGCTTTGATCTTATTGATCAGTCCGATTCCTCGGCCTTCTTGTCTCATATACAGAATGATTCCTCGGCCTTCTGCTTCTACCTGGCGCATCGCTGTCTGCAGCTGCAGGCCACAGTCACATCTGAGCGATCCGAATGCATCCCCTGTCAGACACTCCGAATGTACCCGGCAAAGCACATCCTCACCATCTCCCAGATCACCTTTTACCAGTGCCAGATGATGCTCTCCTGTAATATCATTGATATAACCATACATTTTAAAATCACCGTACTGCGTTGGGAGGTTTGCAACGGCTTCCTCCTTTACATGCTTTTCATGTATTCTTATATAATCCTGCAGATCACGGATCGTAATAAATGTAAGGTTATGCTCTTTTGCCATTTCCCATAGCTGTGATGTACGCATCATAGTTCCATCTTCTTTCATAACTTCACAGCACACGCCGCATTCTTTCAGTCCGGCAAGTCTCATAAGATCTGTTGTTGCCTCTGTATGGCCATTTCGTACCAAAACCCCGCCTTTTCTGGAAATAAGCGGAAACACATGTCCCGGTCTTCTGAAATCCTCCGGTTTTGACTGATCATCCACACACTTCATGATAGTATAGGAGCGCTCTTCCGCAGAGATACCTGTGGTTGTATCTGCGTGATCTACTGCCACGGTAAATGCTGTACTGTGATTGTCCGTATTCTCCGCAACCATCGGCGGAAAGTTCAATCTCACCGCAATTTCTGCACTCATCGGTGTACAGATAAGACCCTTTGCATAGGTCGCCATGAAATTAATATTTTCTCTGGTCGCAAACTCTGCCGCACATATCAGATCTCCCTCATTTTCTCTGTCCGGATCATCTGTGACCAGAACTATTTTTCCTTCCTTAAGATCCCTAAGTGCTTCTTCAATTGTGTTGTACTGATAATTTTGTGACATAGTGTATATCCTCCTGTTCTAAAACCCGAATTCTTCAAGAAACTCCATCGTAATTCCGGATTCTTTTTTCTCTTCTTCGTTTTTTCTGATGCCAAGCAGTTTTTCTACGTATTTTCCGATCACATCATTTTCCAGATTAACCAGATCCCCCGGCACCTTTTCCAAAAGAGTGGTTTCTTCTCCTGTATGTGGAATGACCGACACCTGAAAACCAGCTTCATCAACCCTTGCAACTGTCAGGCTGATCCCATCAATACAGACGGATCCTTTTTCCACAATCAGATGCAAAATCTGTGGCGATGTCTCAATTGATACCCAGATGGCATTTTCTTCCCGGAGCATGGAACGTATCACGCCAGTCCCATCAATATGGCCGCTTACTATGTGTCCCCCGAACCTGCCGTCTGCAGCCATTGCACGTTCCAGGTTTACCTGCTTCCGGCCTTGCAGCTGCCAAGACTGCTTCTTCTGATCGTCTCTGCCATCACATCGGCAGTAATCCGTCCGGCTGAATCGACGTAACTGTCAGACACACACCATTCACAGCGATACTGTCACCGATCCTTGTCCCTTCCAGGACTTTCCGGGCTTTCACTGCAGGATCCCTGATTCCCCTGTCAGCTGTATATAACGGACTTTTCCTTTCTCTTCTACGATTCCTGTAAACATGATTCCTCCTGTTTTTTATCACACACCTGACATTTTATCCGGATATCCTCACCGATCTGGCAGATATCTGTATATTTCAGTTCCACTGCTTCAGACGGCAGTTCAACTCCAATACCCTCTACCGGTGTCTTCCCAGCCACACCGCCAAACAGCTTTGGTGCCACAAAAGCCTGTACTTCCTTTACAATTCCAGCTCGCAGTGCACTGTCATTTAACGTACCTCCTCCCTCCAGGAGGATGCTGTCAATGCCTCTGTTTCCAAGATCTGCCATCAGCTTCTTAAGGTCTATCTGATTCTTTTCGTCGGGACAGTAAATGGTTTCAACTCCCATGGTATGTAATATTTTTATTTTCTCTTTTGCATTTTTCTGTTCTGCATAAGCCACGATCGTCCGGTACTTTTCCGCACTTTTTACAATCTGACTGCCGGCGGGATCCTGAGCTTACTGTCACACACAATCCTGACAGGACTTTTCCAGCCTTCTACCCGGACGTTTAACATCGGATCATCTGCAAGCACAGTTCCAATACCAGCCATGATTCCCATGTACTGATGCCGCATATGCTGTACTTCTTTTCGTGCAGATTCTCCGGTGATCCATTTTGATGCTCCTGTTTTCGTTGCGATCTTCCATCCAGTGTCATGGCATACTTCATTACCACATAAGGAGTCTTCGTAGTAATATAATGGAAAAACACCGGGTTCAGCTGATCACATTCTTCTCTCATAAAATCTTCAACTACTGTTACACCGGCTTCCCTTAACATCTGTACACCTTTTCCTGCCACTTTCGGATTCGGATCTCTGGAACCGATCACCACTTTTCTGATCTTCTGTTCAATGATCGCTTCCGTACATGGAGGTGTTTTACCATGATGACAGCAAGGCTCCAACGTGACATAAATCACCGCACCTTCTGCTGATTCTGTAAGAGAAGCAATTGCATTACGTTCCGCGTGAAGTTCTCCATACTTTTTATGATAGCCTTCCCCGATGATCTTTCCGTCTTTTACGATCACTGCCCCTACCATAGGATTGGGATTCGTCCAGCCTTCTCCTTTTTTGGCCAGTTGAATAGCCCGAAGCATATATTCCTGATCCGTCATTTCTATTCCTTCTTTCTTATTCCTGTTCTTTGCCTGCTACGCCGAGGCTTTTAAACATGTGCAATCGGATTCACAGACAAGTGAATGGTATAGTTATTTCGAAAACGATGTACCAGATACAAAAAAAGCCTGCAGAAATATCTGCAGGGTGGAATTGATCTGTTACATATGATTGATAAATGAATGTCTGATTTTCCTATATAAAAAGCTCTGAAATGGATCACCATCTCAGAGCTCTGATACTACATTCATTCATACAAAAATCAACTGTACTATCATCTTCTTCCATCCAGACTGTACTGTCGGCCCCGGAATCTCACCGGATCATGCCTCCTCGGCGTCTGCGGGCCGTTTACCGCTGGTACGGGAAGATCTCACCCTGCCCTGAAGATATCTTTTTGTTTATTTTAATACTTTATCTGTTGTTTGTAAAGCAGAATTTTTATTTTACTTAGTTTACTGATGGAGATAGAATATCCATATACACAATAAATATCCTCATTTTATCCATATATTATATCGTTTTATGGATTGTTTTTTCATTAAAATTACACTATTTTTTCACTATTTTTCATTACTTCATCGTTTTCGCCAATGAATTGAGCAATGCCCACATCTCTGGATTAGCCAATACTTTTGCCAGAAGTTCCGGATCGACTTCATCAGCAACAGAACCGTCACAAGCAACCAAACGATAACGGTTTCTGTATAGAGTTGGTTGAAGCTTCTGGTTAAAAGATTTGCAAAAGTTCCCATAGTGCATTATCTTTTAATTTTGCACGCTGGTGATAGAAGGCGGCTTTTGATGGTGTTTCATCAGTGCGTCCGAAAAAATGATAAAGTTCTCTCTCTCTGATATTGTATATCTACTATAGTTTTAGATGTATCATCTTTACCATCTTGAATTGATCAGAAACTGTCATACTGACCTTTGTGGATAGCTTTAAGCCATTTTTAGGGATGTAACGATAGTATGGTTCCTCCGCAATCACCTTCACATTACCCCCGATCTTTGCTGCCAATTCTTCCGCTGAATCCACATAAAAGAACATCTGTGCATCGGCATGGCCGACCTGTTTCATATATTTTTTCTTCATCATGGTCATTCCTCTTTTGTTCACCGTATCAAAAACAACTTCCATATTTCCAAATTGCTCAATCATACGCAGAAGGGCAATGACCTTATGTTCCTCAAAATAATGAAATAACCCGCTTGCAGTAACGAGAATAGGAGCATCAAGTACATCATTGCGAACTTTTTTTGATCCAGTCCTTCACAAAGGCATCCCCGGAAATATAAAATTCCCGCTTCGGTTCGGGAAGAAGATCTCGCCGGTATTCGATCACATGAGGCAGATCCACGGCATACCAGTGTGCCTTTCCGTTATCACATCGGTGATAGGTTGTTTCCAGACCACAGCCCAACTGGACAATCACACCGTCCGGTCTGCGTTCCAGAAAAGTCCGAATAATCCGATCCATATTAGCAGACCGGGAAGCAGAGGCCAAAAGGGTATACTGGCTCTGCATATTCTGTTTAATCAAGTCTGAAGGCAGCTTCTTTTTCAATTCCAATGCTTTTTTATCATATAAAATTTGCGGGTAATGCTCACTGGCATAAATTCTTCCCAGCATAGGACGAACAGTGTATCCTCCACGACTCCTAACTTGGACATAGCCAAACCTCCTGTTTGATACATTACTTTCTGCCGACAAGCAACCGGGAAGACCCCAGCATCATCATGGCAGCCCGACGGTGGGAGCCAAAAGCTTCCTGTGCGATATCAACGAGTCGTACTTCCTCATACCCCATATCCCGCAGTTTCTGCGCAAAACCTTCCATGTCACCGTACATCTTTGGTTTCATATCATCGTTGAGTGCAAAGACGCCGCCTTTTTTCAATACCCGCAGGCTTTCCAGCAGCAGTTTCTGCATATCAGCACCCATAACATTGTGATAGACATAGTTGCTGATGACTACATCAAAACTCTCATCAGGAAAATCCAGCTGCTTCGCATCACCGTGCTGAAATACACAGCGGGAAGCCACGCCCTCCCTGGCAGCATTCTTCTCGCAGAGTGCTTTGCTGTAATTATACACAGCGCCCCAGTGATCAACACCGATCACTTTTGCTTTCGGCCATGTCAGAGCTGAACGGATTGTCAATGCTCCGGAGCCGCAGCCTACTTCCAGAATCTTCCCCTCGCCGTCATAGTCCAGATGAGAAAGAACGACTCGATGAACCTGTTCCATGATTCCGCCAATGATGTAAAAGACAGGGTTGGACATCCAGCTTCCATAGTCTTCTCCGTGGGTACCAAGTCGGATATTTTCCTGCTTACAATGGTTCTTGTTCATTACATTTCCTCCTTCTTTACGCAAGTTTCCAATTCTGGCTTTCTGTCTGCAGTTTTACCATATGGGCATATACACCATTCTTTTCTTCCAGATCCTTTGGTGATCCTTCTTCTGCACGGTGCCATCAGAAAGGACAACAATTTTATCTGCTCCTGCTACGGTACGCATCCTGTGGGCGATGACCAGAACCGTTTTATCTGCGATCAGACGGGAAAGGGCTGTCTGTATCAGAGTTTCATTCTCCACATCCAGGGAAGCAGTAGCTTCATCTAAAAGAATGATCGGCGCATTTTTCAGAAATGCACGGGCAATAGAGATACGCTGGCGCTCTCCGCCGGAAAGTTCACAGCCATTTTCCCCGATATTGGTATGCCATCCATCCGGCAGTTTTTCCGCAAATTCATCCACATTGGCAAGTTTCGCAGCAGCAATGACTTGTTCATCTGTGGCGTCTTTGTTTCCGATTCGGATATTTTCCAGAATCGTATTGTCAAACAGTGTAACATCCTGGAATACGATGGAATACAGAGAAAGCAGTGTTTCCGGGTCAATTCGGGATACATCCATGCCTCCCACGGTAATCTTTCCTCTGTTAATATCCCAGAACCTTGCTGCCAGCCGGGATACGGTTGTTTTTCCGCCGCCAGATGGGCCGACCAAAGCCGTAACCTCTCCCTGTTTTGCCGTAAAGGAAACATCTTTCAATACGGTTTCTCCGGTATTGTAGGCAAACCCAACATGGTCAAAGACAATATCATACCCCTGATTGGAAAGCCTGTCGCTGCCCTGCTGGATCGGATGATCGAGAATTTCATTCATACGGGCAATGTTGGTTCGTGTACTGATGACTGCCGCAAGATTCTGGAGTGCGCCCTGCAGAGGTCATATAAACGGGATACTACCAGAAGGAACATAAAGAATGTAAGCACGGAGAGGCTTCCTTGCATGAGCAAAACAGCTCCCACCAGCGCAACCGTTGCAATACCAAGCTTCAGCACCAGCGATGCGGAAACCACAAAAACAGCAAGGCCGAATTCATTGAGGATGGAACGATGCTCCACGGCACGGATCTTCTTTTCCAGACCTTTTAAATATGCCTGTTCCGCATTGTTCGCTTTCAGGTCACGAACCGTTTCAATGCACTCCTGTATCCCGTCTGCGCAGGCCATCTTTACATCCATGGCTTTCTGATTCAGATTTTCCTGAATCTTTGCGGAAAATCCCACAATCGCAAAGGCAACCGGCAGAACCCATAAGGCAGCCAGTGCCATTCTCCAGTCCGTAAAGAGCAGACCAATGGAAATCAGAACTGTAGAAATGATCGAACCCGCAAGCTCAGGGATAAAATGCGAAAAACTCTGCTCCAGGAAGGTGCAATCCGCCATAATGGTACTGGTAAGATCGGCTAAATCTTTTTCCCGAAAAAGGAAAGGGGGATTTTGCGCAGATGCTCTGCCAGGGTAATGCGGCGGATACCGCTTTCTTTGTAAGTGGCAAAATAGGTCGCATTGTATTGAAAGAAAGTGGTCAGCAGAATCAAGCCGATACACACCACGCAGCCTGCCACATAAAATGGAATTTTCTCGCCGGGAACACCCCCGTTCATCAGATCGCTGACCAGGTAATATAAAAGTCCCACCGGAAACATAAAAGACAGATTCTGAAGGACACAGGCCAGGCAGCCTTTGATCAGGTCTTTTGCTCCCTGTTCAGACAGGCATATTTTTTCTGCAGTTTTTTGATCATATCACTGCACCTCCTTTGTTACCTTCCATTGCACGGAAGTCTGGTAATTTTTCCACATACGGCTGAATATACCGTCTTTTGCAAGCAATTCGCGACTGTTTCCGCACTCGGCAACCCGTCCGTCGCAAATGACAAAAATCTGATCCACATTTGTTACGGTAGAAAGCCTGTGGGCAATCATAATCACGGTCTTACCCTCGGAAAGTCTTGAGAAAGCAGCCTGTACGCGGCTTTCGTTATCCGGGTCAGCAAAGGCAGTGGCTTCATCCAGAATGATAATCGGAGCATTTTTCAGCATCACACGGGCAATGGCAATTCGTTGCTGCTCGCCGCCGGAAAGATAGACACCCTTTGTACCGATGACCGTATCCACACCCTGTGGGAGTTTTTCCAGAATATCATCGCATTGCGCGTGATGAAGGGCAGTCAGAACTTCCTCACGGGCAGCTTCCGGTTTTCCCATACGCACATTTTCCAGAATGGATGCCTTGATCAGACGGCTGTTCTGAAATACGAAAGACACCGTGTTCATGAGTTCCTCTTTCGGGATGTCTTTCACATTAACACCACCGATTTTTACCATTCCGCTCTGGGGATCAAAGAATCGGGAAATCAGGTTGGCAAGGGTTGTTTTTCCACCGCCGGATGGACCTACAAAAGCTACCGTCTGTCCTGCAGGAATGGTCAGTGAAATATCTTTTAATACTTCTTTTTCTCCATCATAGCTGAAATGAACCGATTTCAGTTCCACGGAAGCGTTTTGAGGATGCTTTGAATGTTTCGTTTCCTCCAGAGGCTTCAAATGCAAAACGCTGTCAATTCTCTGTAAAGCGTCGTCTACGATCATGCGTTTTCACTTTGGAACATAATGCGTGTCAGTGTGACAGAAATAACCGGTGTAATGATGATATAGAAAATAAGATCCAGTAAGAAACCGGAAGTCACACCGTCTTGCGTAAGCAACAGTCCTCCGGCAATCAGTGTGGCAAAAACGCCGTTGATCGCAGCTGTATAGAACATCATCGGTGTCCGAAGCTGCCTGGTATAAGCAATCACCCATACTTTATACCGGTCAATGGAGTCTTTAAACTTCTTAAAGGAAAAGATCGTCTGGCCAAAGGTTTTTACCACCGGAATCCCACGGACATACTCTACCGCTTCATTGGACATATCATCCAGCGCATTCTGGTATTCTTTCATCTTTTCCTGCATCTGCTTTCCGGTCATTGCCATCATGATCAGAAACCCCAGCACAACCGGAACAAGACTCAATAGTCCCAGTCTCCAGTCAAACACGAACAACAGCACCAAAAGACCGCAGGGGGTTGCAATGGCATTGGCTCTGTCGGGAAGCTGATGGGCGAGATAGGTTTCGGTGGCTGCGCTGGATTCGTTGACAATCTTGCGCAGTTTTCCGCTGCCAAAACTCTCGGCAAACCCAAGAGGCAACTTAACAATATGCTCCATGGTCTGGATACGCAGGTTTGTGGCAATACGAAATGCTCCCAAATGGGAACACATCAGCCCTGCTATGTAGACAAGCACCGCTATAACCGCAAACAATACTGCCATCCAGCCATTACCGGTCAGGTTCTGTGCCTGGTCAAAATTCGGTGCCACCTCCAATACTTCCTTGATCATTTTCCAGATGTAATAGAATGGTACCAGAGCAATCAGGGCACTGATCGCAGAAAGCACCCAGGAAGTATAGGTCAGGTACTTATGGCTGCCTGCAGTTTCCAGCAGGCGTGATAAATTGGATTGCTTTTTCAAAAAATTCCTCCTTTTCTTTGTATTTATGATAAAGAGAACACGTCTATGTTCTTACAATATCCGAATTTAGATTAGTTTTAGCTAACTACCAAGTAAAAATTATAAGGCATTACTGCCCCATAATTTTCATCCATCCCGCTGTATAAAAGGCGCGCATTTCTCTGACGTAGTTTTCGGCATCTTTGAGCGGCATTTCGTGGATGATCAATTCAAAAAAGGTATGAAACATTCCGGTGATCAGAATATGCTCCAGCGAAGGATCGATATGCGGAGAGGGCCTTCCAAGCTTCCTTAAAACCTCCTGATAGGCATGAGTCCCTTCCACTTCAATCTCCACCATTTCATCAATTAGCCTGGCAAATTTTGTTCCTTCCGAACAGCAGAGGATCAGTTTACATTCCTCTAAATGTTCGTACGCATAATGGAGCATATCGTACATACAAAGCCCCGAAATGTCACTCATGACTTCCGGCTGCTGGGCAGCCGGTAGTTCGGCGAACTCCTGCTGTGCCTTTATAAAACGTTTGAGAATATATTCGTAATGCTCACCAACGATGGCTTCAAAAAGTTCTTCTTTACTTTTATAATATCCGTAAAAGGCTCCGGTAGTCATTCCCACGGATTTCACAATATTCCGCAGGGAAGCGTCTTTATATCCTTTTTCTAAAAATTCTGCTTTCGCTGCCCGGTGGATATTTTCTAAAGTCGTTCCATTTCCGTTTATTTTGCACACCTCCTATATAACAGTGATATATAACACTGTTATAAGTTTAATCTCTAAAAATTATTTTGTCAAGAGCAACAAGAAATAGTTGCATAAAAATAGCAATCCAAACAGCATTCTGCACTTTATTACTGATAAAATTTTCAAATACTGGTTTTGACAAAAGTTTCATTTTTTCTAATAAATGATAAGCAGGGTGGAGTTTGTTCTCACACCCTGCTTTGTGATTATCATGAACTACTCGAAGATCTTCTTCACTTTTTCTTTCAGCCTGTCCATATGCCTGTAAACCGCCTTTTCGGTAATCTTCAGATACCTGGCTATTTCATGAGTGCTATACCCCTGGATCTTCATCAGAACGATCTGAAGGGTAAGCCTGTCCACGGTGATCAGCACATGTTACAATTCCTGATTTTCAATACGATCCAGGAAGTCCTGTACTGTTTTTGGTTCTGCCTGATCTGTGGATGCTGCAACAGTATCAAGGTATGTACTGTTTCCTGCACACGCTCATAATAGCGTCTGTCTGTATTAAATGCCTGACGGTCATAGAGACGGATTGCTTCAATCATATCTTCAGAAGCACCGCTGTCTCTTAAAATCTTTTCTTCTTTCTCTTTCCAGAGCTTCCATTTGCGCTCTGCTCTTCCATGGTTATATGCCATTTTCCTTACCTCCAATCTGATTTGTTTGAAAACTCAGATTGGAAAGGGCGGAGAACGGCAGCCAATACCGGAAGAAGGCTTATCCCTTTTCCCGACAAATATCGACAAACAAAAAACCGCAAAGGCTGTTAAACCTTTGCGGCAGTAAGAAAAATAAGAGCTATGTTGTAGAACTAAAACTTCTATATTAGGGGCGTGAGAGTGCCACCAACAGAAGAAGGTTTTTTTGAGAGGCTATCCTCATTCCTATATGAAATTATGTAGGTAGTTGCTGCTTTGAATAAGCAGCGGGGCGTCTGAAGCAGACCAGCACATAAAAAATCCCTCCAAACTCAAAACGGGTTCAGAGGAAGATGTGTAATAAGGCATGATGAAGCCGCCCACCGAAACACCGTTTTTTTATTCGGTGGGCTTATCCTTTATCGCTTTTGACAGGGCAGAAATCTCGTTTTCCTGATTTCTAAAGGCAGCCTTTTTCAACCGTTCAAAGCTTTCATTACTGATTACATGTTCTATACGGCAGGCATCGACCTCTGCAGTTTCTGGATCAACACCTGCTGCGATAAGCTGTTCTGTAAAGAAGCAATGACGTTCATAAATCTTTTCGGCAACCTCGCGGCCCACATCGGTCAAATGGAGAAGGTGATCTTCATCCATTATGAGAAAGCCGCCGTCTTTCAGGGTGTTGACCGCCACACAAACACTCGGTTTTGACACTCCATGTGCCGGGCAACATCTACGGAGCGCACCATACCCATTTTCTTATGGAGAACAAGGATGGTTTCCAGATAGTCCTCCCCGGACGGAGTTATTACGGGCTTCATAAACTCTTTGCTTTCCTTCGTCTGTTTTTTTGCAATTCTTCCCATGCTTCACGAATAACCAATGAAAACATCCATGTGCGCCCCCCTTTCTTCTTGCTAGCAGATGATTTCCAAATACTCCCAGTGTTATGCTCCTGCATATACCAATTACACAGTCCATCCAAGGCTTTCCTGCTGAATATGATACAACTTTTCATACAGCCCTTTCTTTTTCATCAATTCTCCATGCGTTCCTTGCTCGACCAGTTTACCCTCTTTCAAAACGATGATCTGGTCGGCATCCACCACAGTACGGAGCCGGTGAGCAATCATAATGACCGTCTTACCCTCCACCAGCTTTGCAATGGCCCGCTGGATTAAAACCTCGTTCTCCGGGTCAAGAGATGCTGTTGCTTCATCAAGAAGAATAATCGGGGCATCTTTCAGCAGAGCGCGGGCAATGGAGATTCGCTGACGTTCTCCGCCAGAAAGAGTGCTGCCGTTCTCCCCCAAGATAGTCTGATAACCATCCGGCAATCGCTGGATAAATTCGTTACAGTACGCTGCCTTTGCCGCCGCCATGACCTGCTCTTCGGTAGCGTTCATGTTGCCTACGCGGATGTTATTAAAAACAGTGTCGTTGAACAAGGTCACATCCTGAAATACAAAGGACATACAGCGCATCAGGTGTTCCGGTTCAATGGTGCGGACATCCATACCACCAATGGAAATCTGACCTTTTCTTACATCCCAAAAGCGGGCAATGAGTTTGGAAATTGTGCTTTTGCCGCTACCGGAAGGCCCTACTAGGCTGTTACGCTGCCAGTTGGAATAGAAAAAGATACATCCTTGATAACATCGTCCCGGTTATATCCGAAAGTGACATTTTTCAATTCAATGTCATAGTTAGCCATATCCTTATCTTCGCCCTCCATAACAGGGGTGGTCAGCAGGGTACGCATACGGTTGGTAACAGTCCCCAAATGAAACAGAGAGGTTAACTGCGAAAGGATGGCAAGGATTGGGCCGTAAATCTGCGTGGAGAACATGAACAGCACCAGCAAAGGAAGCAGTTCAATTTGCCCACCAGTTATCAGTACCGTTCCAATAAAATGGTGATACCAAGACCTGCTTGCAGAACCAGGCTGGCTCCCTGAACCAGAATACCAGAGGCCAGTTCCACCCTGATGGCGATTTTTCTCATGGCTTGGAGTGCTTTGTCCAGCGTGGAGAAACGGGAACCGCTAAGGCCGCAGGATTTAATAATTTTGATACCTTCCAGGTATTCCTGAATCTGGCTGGACGCCTCCAACTTCACATCCACCTGTTTATCAAACAGACGGAGTTGCAGCTTGCGTCTGCACCAGATGATAAGAAATGTGACCGGCATCGTACAGAAAATCGCAAGGGCCATTCTCCAGTCAAAAAATGCCAGACAAATGCAGGTCAGGGTGACAGAGATAATATTTGCGATCAGTGGCGGAATGGTACTGCTGAGCATGGATTCCATGCTGCTGCAATCCGCCATCATGTTTGTGGTAATATCAGATAAATCTTTTGTGTTAAAGAAGCTCATGGGGAGCTTGCGAAGATGTTCTGCGATCCGAAGTCTGGTCGTGCTGGCTCTTTATAAGAAGCAATGTAGGTTTTTCTATAATCATTTTTTGCAGCCAGGAATACCAGAATAGCCGCAACCACTCCCAGTCCCAGCAGCTTCCACAGTGCGTCCCATGAAATTGCTTCTCCGGTGAACGGTTTCAGCAGTTCCCAAAAAAGTAGGCAGGCTACCATTGAAGGAAGTAGCAGTGCAATATTGGTTATTGTGCAGGCTGTAATTGCTTTTTTTAAGTCGGAGTAGCCTTTCTCCGATAGCATTAACTTTTCTTTCAGCTTACTCATAGATCACACCGCCTTTCCTTGTACTGATTTTCCAGTTGATCGACTCCGTATAGCTGCTCCACATCTGCGCGTATTTTCCACCTTCTTCAGCAACTCGTCATGGGTGCCAGATTCAATCAGGTGTCCTTTTTCCATGACAAGGATCTGGTCAGCGTTGCGAATCGTAGACAGACGATGGGCAATCATTACAACCGTTTTATTCTGGATTAGCTTTTCAAAGGCTTTTTGAATCAGGTACTCATTTTCCGGGTCGCTGAATGCGGTTGCCTCGTCCAGTACGATGATAGGGGCATCCTTTACGATAGCACTTGCAATGGCAATCCGTTGGCGTTCACCACCTGAGAGATGAACACCGGTGCTTCCAATCACAGTCTGATAACCGTTTGGAAGTTGCTCGATAAATTCGTGGCATCTTGCCGCCTTTGCCGCCGCAATCACCTGTTCCTCCGTAGCATCTGGATTCCCATGCGGATGTTATCCCGGATGCTCTGCTTAAAGAGGAATGTATCCTGAAATACAAAGCTGACCTTATCCATCAGCGCATCCAGCGGAATATCCCGAATGTCAACACCACCGATTTGAATACTTCCGTCCGTCACATCATAAAATCGGGAGATTAGGTTGGCTATGGTACTTTTACCGCCACCGGAAGGGCCGACAACGGCTGTTACCTTGCATGAGGCGCAAGGAAAGAGACATGAGCCAGGGCCTTGACTTGGGAATCAGTTTCATAGGAAAAGCTGACATCCTGAAAAGCAATGTCATAGTTTTGTATAACAGCCTTTGTATTCTTTTCCGGCAGAACCGGGATACGCAAGATTTCATCCATGCGCTCTACATTGCCGTCAATCTGCGTAAAGGACTCCGAGATAAACATGATCTTATTCAGGATACCGGAAATCGCATGTACAATAATCAGGTAGAAAATGAATGTCAACGAATACTCTCTGAAATCCGTAGTATGCATCCCGATCAGAACACCTACCGGAATTAAAAACAGATAAATATTGTTGATGATTGTGGTAAATGCAGGCATACAGTTTTGCCAGCCAATGCGTACTCCAGCACGAAAGAGGTATAGTCCTTAATAGATTTGCTCAACCGCTTAAAAGAATCTGCGGTCTGATAAATGCTTTGATCTCCGGCATACCGCGCACATATTCCACAGAGGCGCTGTTCATGTTCTCCTGGGCGGTCTGAAAACGGTGCATTTTTTCCTTTGCTTCACCGTTGAATCCTGCAAACTGAACGATGAAGGCCAGAACAATACCAACCAGACAAACCACACCATACCGCCAGTCAATCCCAAGAAGAATAATGACCAGAACAAGCGGTGCGACCAAAGAGGCGACAAAATCCGGGAGCTGGTGAGCAATAAATTTCTCAACGCTTTCAATGTTTTCGTCCATGATTTTTCTCAGTTTGCCGCTGCCCAAGGTCAGATGATACCCAAGCGGAATATGCATAATGTGGTCGCAAAGGCCACCTTCAATTCATAAAGCGTTCCAAACGCTGCAATGTGGGAACACAGTAAGGCAAAAAAGTAAAATACGATGTTCCCCAAAATACCAGCCAGGGCAAGCCAGCCCCAGGTTGAGATTGCAGAAACATTCAAGAGCGACATATCCGGGTAAACAAACAGGATTTCCCGAACGATGTAATAAATTGATAAACAAGGTGCAAAAGAACAAATTGCTGCCAGCGCAGCCAGAAACCCTGATAGAAACAAAAGCCATTTATGACCCGAAGCTAATTCCAGGCAACGCGCCAGTCCAGTCTTTGCCTTCGGCTGTTTCTCATTTTGCTGTGTCATTCCTAACCCTCCTTTTGGTCATACCCAATTTTTTCAAAAGAAGCTCTGCTCCTCTGATTTGAAATCATCAGTAATATATCCGTTTTCAAGGCGCATTGCCCGCTCGCAACAGGCAAGCGCACACTCTGCGTCATGGGTAATGACGATAATGGTGCGCCCCATCTTCGCCAGTTTGCGGATCATCCGGCTGACATTCCGCATATTCGTGCCGTCCAGCCCACTTGTAGGTTCGTCAAGTATGATAATAGGTGCTTCGTGTATCAGAGCTACGCCAAGAGCCAGCCTCTGCTTTTGCCCTCCTGACAGCGTAGAGGGATGCTGTTTGATGAACGGCGTCAGTTCCAGGGCTTCCAGAATTTCTTCTGCGCTTGCTTCCGCTCCGGGCTGGCCTCTGAGCCAGTAGTCAGTTCGTCCAGCAAATCCTCACCGAATAGCTGGCTGTCTAAATCCTGGGGAATGTACCAGACCTTTCCCAAGCGGTCTTTGGGTCTGCAATGCTTTCCGAATAAAACGACTTCGCCGGATTTCTCTTTCAAAAGCCCTGCCAAGATTCGCCCTATGGTGCTTTTGCCCGTTCCGTTGGGGCCGATCAGGCAATCACTTCTCCCTTACGGCATTGAAAGTCAATATCCTTAGCTACAATTGTTTCACCAAAGAGTGGTTCAGATTTTTTCACTTTCAGGACAACCTCGCCGGTTGCCGCAGACGGGATTTCCGTCTGCTCAATCTGATGCAGGTCAGGAGTGCGAAGTCCCAATGCCTGGATTTCCTTATTAGTCAGAGCTTTCATTTGTTGTGCGGTAAATTCACGCACAATTTTTCCTTTCTGCACACACAGGAAGCGGTCTGCCAGATCCATCAGATAATAAAGCCGGTGTTCTGCTATGATAATGGTTTTTCCCTGCTGTTTCAAATCGCAGATAATGTCCGCAAAGCGATAAGTAGATGCAATATCCAGATTGGCAGACGGTTCATCCATTACATAGATTTCCGGGTCTATCGCCTCTGCCGATGCAATCGCAACCTTCTGGCGCATTCCATAGGACAGGCTGTGCAGGCTATGATCCAGAATGTTTTGAATCTTAATGTCCGCCGCCGCCCGGTGAACATGGTTCCGAATTTCCTCATGGGAATAACCGTAGTTTTCACAGCCGAAAGCAACCTCACCGGCAACCTCATTGGCAAAAAACTGGCTCCTGGGGTCTTGGAATACATTCCCTACGATTTTGCCGCGCTCCCAGGACGGAATTTCTTTCAGCGGTTTCCCGTCCACAAAAACATCCCCGCTTAATTCCCCCTCGTAAAAATAGGGGATCAGTCCGTTAATCACTCTTGTCAAAGAGCTTTTTCCACTTCCTGATGGGCCGGTCATAACAATGACTTCTCCGGCAGCAATGTCTAACGATATATGTTCCAGTTGATTTCCGTTCCCGCCATAGGAAAAGGTCAGGTCACGGATCATTATTTCTTTTCCCATTCCATTCCTCCTATAAAAGACAGCAGCACATAGTAGCTCCCACGCTGACAACAATCAAAAAGCAATCCAGCGCAGCAATCCGGCTGACATAGTAACTTTCTTTCTTGTAGGGGCTTTCAATTCCCCTGACTATGGCAGAAGCGGCTAACTCGTCCGCGATCTTTAAGGAGCGAAATACCATCGGGACAATGGCATATTCCAATGTATCCATTGGGTGTTTCAAAACATTGCCAACCGATTTTAAGAAACCACGAATTTTCATGGCCTCCCTGACTTCTCCAAATTCATGTAGCACAGTAGGAGCAAACCGGAGCATGACAATCAATACAAGCATGATACGGGTAGGAATCGGCATTTTTCGCAGGCTGGCTGTTCAGTTTCCCGGACGGGATTTTAGCCAGAAGATAAGCTGGCATAGCGGGAAGCAACAGCTTGTAAATCATGCTGAGTAGTAGCGGAGAGGGGATGCTGATCTGATATTTTGTCTCGATCATCAGCCATACAATCGCCACTAAATAAACCGCAAAGCATCCCAGAGCCTGTTTATATAAGCCGAACCAGCAGAGGATTAAAAAGATCAAAAAGCTAAAACAACCATGCCCTAAAAAACTTGTTGTAAGAAAGGTCACGATGCAGGCGCACAGCGTAAGGAAAAGAACTGTGCGCCCATCGATCTGGTCAATGCGTTTTTGCTTTTTTCTCCGACCATCATCCTACAATACCTGCTTTTTGGAAATGCTTTCTGAGCAACCGCTGGCCGAACAATGTACCAAGAATTGCAAGAACCGCAGTAATGACAACACCCAGAAGCATCAGCGCCGGAGAAGTCACCATAGAGAGCTGCATATTCAAGGTATTTGCATCAAAACCGCTGCTTGCTGCCATTTCCTGATAGCTGTCCCAAGACCACCACAGCGTACGGCACAGCTACAAAATTTCCGATTGAGTTGACCATCCAGCCAATTCGGTTGCGAACTGCGCTTCGGTATGTATTCTTGCCAACCATGCATAACTCGGCAATGAGGGCTACAATCAAGAAATAGGGAACCAAGAACATATAACCCATAACACCTTGGATTAGTCCATAAACTGCAGCCCAAGCAAACAACAATCCGTGTTTGTTAATGCGATTTGCCGCAACCAAATAAAAAGTTGCTCCGACAAATGCATCAATTCCAGCGGAACCGTACAAATATACTACCGGGAAAGGCAATGTAACCATACCAATCACCATTGCAATCGCG
>ENA-OQJH01000433-OQJH01000433.1-human-gut-metagenome-genome-assembly--contig:-NODE-433-length-23384-cov-1.799974_pt1 | contig 23384 bp, 32 predicted proteins | sample MGYA00242597_ERZ504763 | MGnify/ENA primary metagenome ERZ504763 (study PRJEB26092, sample SAMD00036359) | human gut metagenome | host: Homo sapiens | study: EMG produced TPA metagenomics assembly of...
GCTTTTATAACCGCAACAGCCAGCTTCTTCCCCAATAATCCAATAGACAACAATTCTATTGAAGACTATTTAGGATTAATATCTGGCCAACATTCAAGAGTAAAAAATCTTGTTTTAAGACAAAATGGTATAAAAAATCGGTATTATGCACTTAATACCAAACAAGAAATGACACATACTAATGCGGAATTAGCCGCTAATTCCATCAACCGTCTTCTATCCGACAAGAATCTCAATGAGAAATCCATTGAATTATTAAGTTGTGCCACAGCCAATGCTGATCAATTAATGCCATCACATGCTTCAATGGTACATGGTTTGTTAAAAAATAAACCTTTGGAAATATTTTCAGCCTCAGGAATTTGTCTATCTGGAATTCAGGCACTGAAAATTGCATATTGGGCTATCAAGTCAGGAGAAAAAAGAAACGCAATATGCAGTGCTTCAGAATTACCATCAGCAGGATTACTCTCTAAGAATTACGATATTGAATATGAATCATGTTGCAAATTGGGGACAAGCCCATATATGGCACTTGAAAAAGACTTTTTGCGTTTCATGTTAAGTGATGGGGCTAGTGCTGTCTTTTTGCAGGATACACCTGAAAATCAAAAGGCATTGAAAATTGAATGGATTGAAATGGTTTCTTATGCCAATGAACTTCCGACTTGTATGTTTGCAGGAGCAGAGAAACGGGAAGATGGTGAGTTAAAAGGCTGGAAAGAATTCGATAATGAAGATTACATAAATCGATCCTTATTTACCCTAAAGCAAGATATTAAACTCTTGGGAAAAGAACTTCTTCCACATTGGGTAGATCATATTGAAAATAGCCTGTCAAAACACGGAATCAGTTTGGAGGAAATTAATCATGTGTTACCACATGCTTCTTCTATGATAATCTATAAAAATCTGATAGCAGAAATCCAAAGCAGAAATATAATATTTGATGAAAAACGGTGGTATACAAATTTGCCTCAAGTAGGAAACATAGGCTCTGCCGCCATCTTCGCCATATTGGATGAATTCTGGAAGACACACGAGCTGAAGTCCGGTGAAAAAATCCTGTTGCTTGTTCCTGAAAGCGGACGTTTTTCCTATGGAACAGTGTTATTAAGTGTAGTCTAAGTTTGGAAATAAGCAATAAATAGCTTAATTTTGTAAAACTAATAGGTAAAATAGTATAGTATCATATACATCTTTCAAACGAAAAGTGGAAAATTTCAAAGAGAGAAGATGGGATATGACAGCTTGCGCTATATCAAAACATATAGCACGGGTGCGTCGACTTCATCTCTAGGCTTTTCCACTGCCACGTTTGGGTTGTTGATTGCATCTGTGCTATTTTTATATAATGCAGGTGTGATATGGATCCAAACTTGAAACAGCGGATAATTGACGAGGCGTATGTACTGTTCCTTACCAAAGGCATGAAACAGACTTCATTTTGCGATGTGGCGGCAGCGTGCATAAGTCCAAAGGAGCGGTCATGCACTATTTTCATCCAAACGGCATTTGATTGACACTGTCGTGAAAATGCGCTTTTTCCCGGCTTCCCAGCTCTCTCCGGAAATGGATTACCTGGAAGGAAGAAGATGGGACGAATTTCTCCGGTCCTACAAAAATCCGATTGAACGGGTAATCGACAGCTTTCCTGAAAAACTGGAGGGCAACGGATTGATGTATTACATGCAGTTCGTATCCTCCGCCAACGAATACATGGACGAATTTCCGCAAATGTATCACGAACTTCTTGCCAGGGAACAGGATTTTCTTTTTAATGCGGTCGTTGTCATTCACAAGCAGTCTGTGGACGACATACAGGTGTTCAGCCGGCAATTGTTCGAAAATTCCATAGGAAAAACCTTTGGAGCACTGCTTTTTCAAATACAATAACCGCTTCTCTTCGCTTAAAGCCGCATTTTTCTAATGTAAACGGCACATTTGCCTTGCATTTGAATACTTTTTCTTTTGTTATTATTTGGAAAGGTTTATCTTTGCGAATAATAAAATACCGACTGGTCGGTTTTTATTGTTCGCTTGTTTAAAACCGGGTATAACAAAAATAAAAAGGCTCATACATTGATAAATTGGAACAGACTGATAAGAAAGACTTCACACCCGCGGTCGCTTCTTGCCAAGATTGCGGCGGGGTATATCACCGTGCTCCTGACGGTTGGCTGTATCATATATATAGGTATCCACGAATGGCGGGAAATCAAATCAATAGAAACGAATGTCCGGCAAATAAACAGACAAAAGCGTACCATACGCAATGTATATATGAAAATGCTTGAACTCTCTTTGTTCTGCGACACATTCACGGAGTGGGACGAGAAGGACTTCAACACGTACCTGAAACAGAAATCGGCCGTTGACAGCCTGCTGTACGGTTTACAGGAACTGCATCCCAACGCCGGGATAGACAGTATCCGCATCTTATGGAGGGACAAGGAACAGTCCATGCTGCAAATCAAGGAGATTATGCGCAAGCAGCAGCAAGCCGGCAGGGAAATAACCGGGCAGCTTTCGCAAATGGCCAAACAGAGCCCTTCAAAAAAGGCAGAAAAAAAGAAAGGATTGCTGAAAAGGCTGTTCGGGAAAAAGAGAAGACGGAAACCTCCCCGAATACATCCGCACTCCATGCCCTTAACAGGAGCATTGCGGACAGACAGCAGCAATATGCACGCCAGTTCTCCGAGCAGGCACATATCCTCGCCTCCCACAACAGGTTGCTCAACGGGCAGCTTCAACAGGTTATCAGACACATGGACAGGAACATTCAGTCGGAGATACAGCAGCGGGAGGAGAAGCTGGACAGTACAGGTGAACGGTCACTGACTATAATTGCCGGACTGGTGGTAGTCATGCTCCTGCTGCTCGGAGGTTCCTACATGATTATACACCGGGACATGGCACGCATAAACCGCTACAAGAAAAGGCTGGAGGAGACAATCGGGCAATTGGAACATACCGTTGCCGAAAACGAGGAGCTGATTGCGGCAAGAAAAAGAATCATGCTGACCGTGACCCATGACCTGCGTACACCGCTTACGACAATCAACAGCTATGCGGAACTGCTCGCGACGGAGAAAAAGATATCCAAACGAAAGGAATACAACCGGACGATACGCCGGGTGGCGAGACACATGGAAGCCATGCTGAACAATTTGTTGGGATTTTTCCGGTTGGAGAGCGGAAAGGAGGAGGTCAATCCGGTTCCGTTCAGGCTGCATACCGTCATCGAGACTCTGGAAGCGGATTTCATGCCGCTGGCGGCGGACAAGAACCTCTTCCTGAATATGGAGAGTCCAAGGGACAGGGTGGTCATCGGGGACAAGAAACGGATTGTCCAGATAGGACATAACCTGTTGTCAAACGCCATCAAGTTCACGGAGCGGGGAACGGTCACATTACGCCTTCGGTTCGACAATGAGACCTTGCAGCTCTCCGTTGAGGATACCGGTACAGGGATGAGCGCGGAGGAGCAGGCACGCGTTTTCACCGCTTTCGAACGGTTGCCCAACGCGATGGCCGAGGAGGGCGTGGGACTGGGGCTCTCCATTGTCAAGGAGCTGGTCGGACTGTTGGGAGGCACGATAGAACTGACAAGCAGAAAAGGGTCCGGAAGCTGCTTCACGGTGCTCCTGCCTGTGTCAGCTGCGGAGGACACGGCAAAGAAAGAAAACGACACCCGGCCTTTCGTACAGCTTTTACCGTTGTGGCATTGGACAACGATACCGTCCTGCTGGCCGCCGTCAAGGAGATGTTTGCGCACCATGGGGTGATGATGCACGACATGCGGGTGCGTACGTGACCTGATGGAATGCATCCGCCGTCAGAACTATGACCTGCTGATTACCGATCTGAAAATGCCGCAGATGAACGGGTTCGACGTGCTGAAACTGCTTCGCACAGCCAATGTGGGAAACTCGCGGACCATTCCGGTCATTGCGGCCACCGCTTCGGGAGGCTGCAATACGGCGGACCTGCATGAGGCGGGGTTTTCGGCCTGCCTGAAAAAACCGTTCTCCGTGGAGGAGCTGCTGCAAGTCTGCACGGGATGCCTGGGTGACGAAAGGCAGCAGGAGCAGATCGATTTCCATGCGTTGCTGGAGTATGGCGACAGGCTGGAAATGCTGGAAACGCTTATCAGGGAGACAACGGACGATATCGCGGCGATGGCGGAAAGTGCGGAAAGGAACGATTGTGAGTCGCTCAGGGAATGGACACACTGAGCAGTTCCTGGGAGATAATCCATGCCGGCAAGCCCCTGCGGGACCTGTTCATGCTGCTTCAGGGGACGGGGAATGTTCGGCGGAGGAGTTCGGCCGGGCGTCCGGAAAGTACTGGACAAGGGAAAGGAAATAATTGATTTGGCACAACAGGCAAAGGAAAGCTATGAGAGATGATTGTGGTTGAGGACAATATATTGTTCTGCGATTATATCTGCAATTTCTTGCAGAATGCCGATTACCAGACAGTGAGGCATACCGGCTGGCACAGGCGCGGCAGGTCATCGCCCGTTCCGTCCGGAGGATGACATCGTGCTGGCGACCTGAGACTGCCGGACGGGGAAAGTACCGCACTGCTGGAATGGATGAGGGAACAGGGCTACACCCATCCGTTCATCATGATGACGAACTATGAGGAGATACACACGGCTGTACATGCATGAAACTGGGAGCGGAGGATTATATCCTCAAACCGCTGCTCGAAGACAAGCTGCTCCCCGCACTGAAAAAGATAAGGATGGCGGACGAGGCATTCGCCAAAGTGATTTATGAACGCAAGAGCGCCGCTTTCCGCGAGCTGGACCGCTACATCCGCCTGGTTGCCCCCACGGACATGACGGTGCTCATACTCGGCAATACGGGGACGGGCAAGGAGCATTTGGCGGGCAAGATCCACAAACGGAGCCTGAGGGCGAACAAGCCGTACATAACCGTGGATTGCGGAAGCCTGTCAAGGGAATTGGCGGCATCCGCCTTTTTCGGCCATGTCAAAGGGGCGTTCACGGGGGCGACGGATGAAAAACCGGGATATTTCCAGGAAGCGCGGGGAGGCACGTTGTTCCTGGACGAGGTGGAGAATCTGCCGGTGGAAATACAACAGATGCTGTTGCGTGCGATGGAGGAACGGAGGTACCGCCCCGTGGGCGGAAGGCAGGACAAGCGGATGGACGTGCGCGTCATTGCCGCCACCAACGAGGACTTGCAGGATGCCGTCGCGGAAAAACGCTTCCGGAAGGACCTGCTATACCGGTTGCAGGATTTTACAATCACCGTGCCCACGTTGCAGGATTGCCTGGAAGACATACTCCCGCTGGCTGATTTTTTCCGTATCCAGTCTGCCGGACAACTGGGAAAGGAGATTCCGGATTTTGACGAGGCGGCAAAAAAATATTGCTGGGCTACGGCTGGCCGGGGAATGTCCGTGAATTGAAACAGGTTGTCCATGCGGCGGTGCTGATATGCGGCGGAAAACTGATAACCCTCAGTGCTTACGGTTGCAGCAGGCGGGAAAGACCATATTGAATCTTGCGAAGGAAGAAAAGATAAACAACTGCCTGCTAAAAGACGAACAGCGGAATGCGGAACAGATCAGAATGGCGGTCACCATATCCAAAGGCAACCTGACACAGGCGGCAGCCTTGCTGGGCATCAGCCGCCCGACCCTTTACAAGAAAATGGGCATGTACGGGATTACCAAGGAACAGGTCTGAAAGGACCGGATAATAATATACAGGACAGTTTCCCCTTCCATCAAAGGAAAATCAACCGGTCTTGCCAGCCGCATTTTCCACACTCTTTTCGTGGCAATTTCCTTGCGGCTGGCGCCGGGGAAAATTGCCGCGAAAAAGAATGCGGCGGCAATCCCGCTTCGATTTGAAGGATGATTACAGGGGCAAACTGCGACCGACGTGACGCACGGGCAATACATACAGGAGATATTCCGGAGGAGCCGTTTCTTATATTCCCTGAAAATCAAATACTGACCATACCATATCCCGTTCCGCCTGAAATCTTCTTATAAGTATATGACGGACCACAAGAAAAAACAGGGGGCTTCAGCTCCCTCTGTTCTGCATGGGCCGCTGTACCCGCTCCTTTTTTCTTCCGTGCCATGCACGCCGTTTGTCCTTTTCCCTGCGGTACGTCCCCTCGCCTGCCCATACTCTTTTTTCCTGCCGTCCTTGTGTTTCCTACTTGTTTTGAAGCACCTTTCCGGACATCTGATGACATCTGATGACGTTCGATGTCACCTTTTTGAAAATCAGCATTTTATCCAAAATATCCTCATACATTTGAAGTGTCAAAGCGATTCATTAACCTCAAAAAGATGATGTATGGCACAAGAAAAGAACATGAACGAGAAACCCAAACGAACCAGGAAACCGAAGGCGAAAGACGAGGCCCTTCCGGTGGAACAGATTACCGAACTGATGCTGGTTCACAACAAGAACGATCCGAAAGCGGGCGTGCGGGCGGTCAGCGGAATCGACGGACAAGGAAAGGTGAAAACTGTTCCGGCGGATGAACGGAACGAGAATTCATTCCTGAAATTCGACAAGAACTCAAGTATCCTCGAGAATTTCATCAAGAACTTCTGGAGCCAGCTCAAGAACCCCACGCATTTCCGGTTGATCCGCATGACCGTCCATGATTACAAGATGAACAAGCAGGCCATCAGGGACCTGGCGGAAGGAAAACAGACGGACGCGGTGAAGGAGTTCCTCAAGCGCTACGAAATCCGTCCCAAAGAGAACAGGAAGGAACAGAATGTAAACCAAGAAAAAACAGAAACGATGGCAAAAAAACAACAGCAACAGCCGCAACAACCGCAGGAACCCCTGCAACAGAGCGAGGTGCAACAGGCGGCGCAAGGCGCACAGCCGCAGGTACCGCAGGCGGAACAACAGCCGCAGGCACCGCGTTACCGCTACAACGAGGACATGATTGACTGGAACGCACTGGAAAAGATCGGTGTTTCCAAAGCGTCGCTCGAACAGGAGGGGCTGCTTGACTCCATGCTGAAAGGCTACAAGACGAACAAACTGGTACCGCTTACGCTGACATTGGATGCCGCCACCATCCGTATGGACGCGCGCCTTTCACTGATACCCATGCAGAACGGACAGGTCGGGCTCGGCATCCACGGCATACGCAAGGAGCCGCAGCTGGAACGCCCGTACTTCGGGCATATCTTCACCGAGGAGGACAAGAAGAACCTGCGCGAGAGCGGCAACATGGGACGTGTGGCGGAACTGAACCTGCGCGGAGGCACGACGGAACCCTGTCTGATCTCCATCGACAAGAACACCAACGAACTGGTAGCCGTCCGCCAGGAGCATGTCTACGTGCAGGATGAGGTAAGGGGTGTCAAGTTGAGTCCCGACGAGATACAGACCCTCAAGAACGGCGGACAGGTGTTCGTGGACGGGATGATTTCCAACAAGGGGAAAGAATTCAGCGCGACACTACAGTACAGCGCCGAACGCAGGGGCTGGAGTTCATCTTCCCCAAGGACCAGGCGTTCAACCAGCAGTCCCTCGGCGGGGTACAGCTCTCGCCCACCCAGTTGAAAATGCTCAGCGAGGGGCACACCATCCTGGTCGAGGACATGAAACGCAGGAACTCCGACGAGGTGTTCTCCTCATTCGTCACGCTGGACAAGGTGACGGGACGTCCGAACTATACCCGCCACAATCCGGAAACAGGCGAAATCTACATCCCGAAGGAGATCTGCAACGTGCAGCTCACCCACGAGGACAAGGAGCTGCTCCGCAAGGGACAGCCGGTCTATCTGGAAAACATGATCAACCGCAAGGGAGAGGAGTTCTCCGCCTTTGTCAAGCTGAACATGACCACCGGCAACCCGCAATACTCCCGTACCCCGGACGGGTTCAACGAGCAGCAGACGCCGCGCATCCCGGCGGAAGTGTACGGCCATGTGTTCACCGCACAGGAGAGGGCAAACCTCCAGGACGGAAAGTCCATTCTCATTTCCGACCTGAAAAGCAACGGAAAACAGTTCAGCTCCTACCTGAAAGTCAACCCCGGTTCCGGCAGTTGCAGTATTTCCAGGACAATCCGGATGTCCGGAGGGACACTTCCCGCCGGGCGACACAGGCGGACAACGCCCAACAACAGGAGCAGAAGAAAAGCGCGAAACAGGCCATGTAGGATGATACCGGAAATGACAGAGAAAATGACTTTACAAACAACCCCAAAATCAAGAAACGTATGAATACGAATCAGAAGACCCGCCTCAAGGCGGAAGATATGGAGTGGAACGTTCTGAAGACCCTCGGGCTCAGCAAGGAACAGCTGGAGGCGGACGGCAGTATGGAGCGGTTGCTGCAAGGCATGGAGACGGAAGCCATTCCGTTGAAGTTCCGTACCCCGGTCATCGACCTGAGCATGGACGCCACATTGAGACTGGTACCCGGACCCGGTGGAAAACCGGTCCTGGAAATCAAGGGAATCAGCCCGGAAAAGGAACCGGAAGCATAAGACGGAAGAAGTCGGACACGTACTCCGTGCCGGACGGTACGGAGTACATAAAAAGAAAAAAGAATATGATTGCAATATTGACTGACAAGCCAACAGTGGGCGAGAGAGATAGCAAGAGTGGTAGGCGCCCATAAGAAAGAGAACGGTTACATGACCGGAGGCGGCTACATGGTGACATGGACATTCGGCAACATGCTTTCCCTGGCTATGCCGAAGGATTCCGGAAAAGCGAGGTGGAATGGGAGGATTTCCCGCTGGTCCCGCCTCCTTACCTGACGGTGAAGAACATGAAGACGGATACCGGATGGAATCCCGACATCAACGCGGTGCTCCAACTGAAAGTGATAGCCAAAGTGTTCGACGCATGCGACACGATCATTGCGGCCACCGACGCTCCCGCGAGGGGGAAATGCTGTTCCGCCACCTTTACCGCTTCCTCGGATGCAAGCAGCCTTGTCTCCGCCTCTGGATCTCGTCACTGACGGATGAGGCCATTCTGGAGGGCATGGCGAACCTCCGCCCGTGCCATCAGTTCGACAACCTGTTCCTGGCGGCAGACAGCCGCAACAGGGCGGACTGGATGCTGGGAGTCAATTCTAGTTACGCCGTGTGCAAGGCGGTAGGCTTCGGAAACAACTCGCTGGGCAGGGTGCAGACACCTGTGCTGGCGGCCATAAGCGGACGTTATCGGGAAAGGGAGAACCATATAGGTGCCGACAGCTGGCCGGTATTCATCAGCATCTGCAAAGACAACCGGATAATCAAGATGCGGCGCACCGAAGATTTTGAGGAGCATCGGAATGCGACGGAGCTGTACGAGGACTGCAAGGCGGCACGGAAAGCCCGCATCACGGCGGTCAGCCGCAGGACGGAGGAGGTTCGGGCTCCGGCTCTGTATGACCTGACCGGACTTCAGACGGATGCGAACCTCTACCATGGCCTGACCGCCATACAGGTGCAGGAAATCACACAGAGCCTGTATGAGAAGAAACTGATTTCCTATCCGCGTACCGCCTGCCGGTTTTTGCCAGAGGATGTGTATGCCACGCTTCCCGCCGTCATGGAAAGGATGCTGGCGCGCAAGGAGTTCCGGACGTATGCGGACCGGCTGGATATTGCCGGCGCAAAAGCCGTCGTCAACCCGCTGAAGACGACGGAGCACCATGCCATCATCATCACCGGCATGTCACCCGGTGACCTGGCCAGGGAGGAGATGCAGGTCTATACGCTCATCGTAGGCAGGATGCTCGAAGCTTTCTCGCCATCCTGCAAGGTGGAATACACCACGGTCGATGCGGTATGCGCCGCACAGAAATTCCGTACCCGGACATACCGCATACTGGAAAAAGGATGGACCGGTGTCTTGGGACGTGAAACCTCATCGCAGAAGAGGGCTTCTCCTGTCTCTCCCTTCCCGAACTGTCCCGGGACGAACTGGTAGAGGTGGCCGGTTGCAGCATCATCCGCAAGAGAAACCTGCCGCCCTCCCCCTATACGGACGCGGAACTGGTCGGATTCATGGACAGGAACGGACTGGGAACGGTAGCCACACGAGCCAACATCATCCGCACCTTGCTCGAACGCAAATATATCCGTTATTCGGGGAAATACGTCATTCCGACTCCCAAGGGGCTCTTTTTCTACGAAACGGTACGGGGCATGAAAATAGCCGACGCCTCCCTCACCTCAGGCTGGGAAGCGGAACTGGCACAGATAGAGCGGGGCGAACGGACACCAGAGGAATTTCTGGACGGTGTACTGGAACTGGTGAAGGGGATCACCGGTGAAATCCGCCGGATACAACGGCCGGAGGAATGACCCGAGGAGGTTTACCGGCCATCCGGATTTCAAACTGACAAAAGAGGAAAGAGGTACAGGCATCATCAGAGGCCCGTGCCTCTTTTCTTTTTTAGAGATCCGGCCTGATTCCGGTCCGGACAAAACGGCAGGATAGTTTTTCCGCTTTTAAGCGGCAAAGGTCTTGGATTGCCTCATTATTTGCTGCAAGGCGGCCCCTTTCAGGGGCTTGGTTGGGGAAAGAAAATCATCCTCGCTCCGCTCCGGTATTTTCTTTCCCCAGGCCTTGCGCAAAAAGGCAATCCAAGAGGCCGGAGGCCTATAAAATCGGGAAAACACATCCCGATGGGATTATTCATTCATAAAATTAAGGATTATGAAACTACAGATTATCGAAGTATCAGCAAGCATGCGGTAACCCTGGTACTGGTTATCGGAATACTTATGCTGACAGAAAAAGGTATCATGCCTACAGGTATTATTGCAATGCTCCTGCTCACCGGAGGAATCATAGGATTTCTTTTCAGAGTTCTTCTACTGATTGTCAGGATAGCATTTATCTTTTTCATTGTCGGACTCCTGTTTTTCTAACCAATAAAACCTACATATATGAAAACAAGTACATGTATATCTTCCGCTCCTGTCATGCCGGCTGTATGGCCACAGAGCGAACATATCCGACCGGTCAAAAGACGTCTGCCCAATACTGTTGATGAGCCTAAAAACATCGGCTACTATCTGGAATCTCTGCGTGATATTGCAAGCAGACCGGACAGGGAGGATGTCCTGAAAGAATTCTTCAAGGAAACTTATGTATAACCATAAAATTTTTCAATTATGTTTTTTCAATCAATTTATCAGATGATTACAGCGGGTACGGATCTGAACATCAATATCCGTAAAGTGGACAACAGCCTGAGCGTAGCAGTCATGCCAAGCGGAACAGCCTGAAAGAGGATACGCGGCAGAACATGGTGCCGCTGGTAGTGAACGGAACACCGGCAGAACTGGATATGGGCTTCCTGCAGACCATACTCCAACCGATACAGAAGGTACAGGGGCTGCTTGTCAATGCGGAAAATTTCGAAAAACAGGCAGAAAAGGCTACATCACAGGCCAAATCATCCAAAACTCCAACAGTACCGGCTGAATCAAAGGAAGCCAGGGAAAAACGTGAAAAGATGGAAAAGCTCCTCAAGAAGGCTGATGATGCAACTGTCGAAAAAAGGTTCTCCGAAGCAATGACATGGCTGAAACAGGCACGGGTGCTGGCTCCTTCAGAAAAACAGAAGGAGATTGACGAAAAGATGCAGGAAGTACAGAAACAGGCCAGCGAAGGAAGTCTGTTCGGTATGACAGAGGAACCGGCACCGGTAATTCCCCAACCACAAGGCAACATGAACGGTCAGCCACAGCCCGGTATGCAAACAAGCATATTCCCGGAGCAACCAACCCATACTATGAATCCTGAACCTGTCATGCAGCCTGCTCCACAACAGATTCCACAGGAAATGCCTCAACCGGTATATGGAACGAACGGAGCATATATCCAACCTGCTCCAAACCGCCCCGTAATGCAAGGAACAAGTATGCCACAAGGAGCTACAATGCAGCCCTATCCGCAGCAGCCGGCTTACCAGCCTGAGACGGTTCCTTATCCACAACAACAGGTACGGCAGCCGACAAACGGCCATATACCGAACGGAACAGCACAGGTACAGAACGGAAACGGACGGGAATACCAGACTGCACCGGCTACACATGAGACATTCTGCTTCGATCCGGAAGACGAGAATGACAGGGAACTTCTAAGAGAGGACCCATATGCGGAATATCCGGATTTTCCGGCTGAGTACCGGATGAAGGACGAGGCACAGGTAGAAATGGTATACTGCTGATATACAAAATAAATGATTTGTAAAACCAATAAACTATAAACAATATGGCACTGGAAATTAAAGGAATGAAAAGAGTATTCAAGATGAAGAAAAACAGTCAGGAAATCGTACTGGACGATCCGAACGTAAACATGTCTCCGGCTGAAGTGATGGACTTCTATTCAATGAACTATCCAGAACTGACCACCGCGACCGTACATGGGCCTGAAATCGAGGACGACCGGGCGGTATATGAATTCAAGACAACCATCGGAGTGAAAGGGTAAGGACATGAAAAAAGGACAACTTAAAGACAAGAAACCATGTACACAACTTACGGAACGGGCTTTGGAAAATTTAGCCAGACTTATCATATCGGAACTCGAAAATACGGACATAAGCCGGGGTATCAGGAGCAGGAAGAAAAGAAGACTCCCTCCAGCAGAAAGCCTCATGGTTTTCTGAACACGAGAATACCTTCCATCGCTCCCGATCTGTATGTGGAGAATGACAGGGATGCAACGGTAAATGTCACCACCAAAGAGAATCTTGATTTCCTGTACCGTTCAGCCATGAAGTATGCGCAGCTCCTGGATGTGGAGCTGCCATACCATCCTACAGGCAGGACTTCCACAAGAGAGAAAATATGCCTGCTATATAATGCGCTGGATTCCATAGTATCTCATCATGTGAATCTGGAACTTGTCGGTGACAGGCTCCAGTTCTGTATCTACCATTTCATGAATGGCCGGATTATACGCTTTTCTTTATGCCGATAGACTTACGGAAAGGCTGCACGGTGAAATTAAAAAGGTCGCACTGGAGTTTATCAGGCGGTTCATCAAGCATCACTGGATGATGGATATAACCGATACCCCATATTTTGAGATGTCGGAATCTTATATTGACTGTGTGGACTTTGAGCAACTTGATAACGAAGAGAAAAAGGATTTGTACAGAAAGGAAAAACTCTTCAGGTCATATGAAAAAGGAAGAATCCACAGAAAACTGTGCCGGATGTACACCAAAGCATTTTGCAGGAATCTGGAAGAGCATATCCGAAACTGTAATCCTTCCAACGCCAATGAAAGAAGACTGCTGGAGCTGATTAATGAAGGAATGTCCCTGATCTCAAATGACAGTCCGCATATCATGAATTATGACTATGATTTTGCAAGCGAAAAGGAAAAGGATTTTGAACCACCACCGCTCAATTACCAGATACTACTCGTATATTCCATCACGGATACGGTTACAAAAGATGTTGAAAGCTGCTTCAGTGCCGACTGTCAGGAGACATATAACCAGACTCCCGTATCTTTTATCTTCATCACACCGGAAACAGAGGAACTGTTCAAGCCGGACAACTATCCGGAACGGTTTGAGAAATGGTTTGAGAAATTTGTAGAACATGTTACCAATAATTTATAAACATCATGAATGAACTGACAAAAAACATACAGAAAATGATGGTACCGAAGGCTGCTATCATCGCCTACAAGTATGAAGACAGAAGAAATTCTGACACCAGGTACTTCATAGAATTGCGTCCCATCGGAAAAAGCGGACAGATGGGGGCAGGTATCCCCGTCACATACGAATTCATGAATACCCTGCTGGAATCCTATACGGAGGAAATGAGCGGGATACCGGCAGGCAGAGCCCCTGAAAATATGCTGGCCTGCAATCCGAGAAAAGGACAGGAAGAATATATTGGTACAATCCGCCCAGAAAAAGACAGATGTTCTTTCACAAGAATCTCAATATACAGGACGCATGTTCAATCTGCCGGGAATTGTCTACCATGTAAGAAACGGAAGCATGGACGTGTTCGCCTTCAAGGGAAAACGTCCGGTGGAAACGACACCGCTGTTCCGTGCCCCGTTCTTCAACGTGACCGGATCAAGTGTCTGCCTTGGCAGCAGCTCTCTGGAAAAGCCACAGAACCCGACTTTCCTTTCCCTGCTGGAATACTGGGAAAAACGGTTCTGGCTGACCGAATTCTCCCATCTGGGAGGAAATGTGAATCCTACAGTTTCAAATCTTGTCATCGTCACCGAGAACATAAGAAACAATCCGTTCGACATGAACGAACTCAAGCCCATGAATAAAAAACTTAAAGACATACTTCCATGAAAAAGATACATTTTACAGACCGCTACCTGCTCAATCCGCGTCATCCGGTAACGGTATTCGTCATCGGAGCCGGAGGTACCGGCTCACAAGTGATAACTAATTTGGCACGTATGAGTATGGCACTTCAAGCATTGGGCCATCCCGGACTACATGTCACCGTATTCGATCCCGACACAGTAAGCCAGGCCAATATAGGACGTCAGCTTTTCAGTGAGACGGAACTGGGACTGAACAAGGCCGTATCACTTGTCACACGCATCAACCGTTTCTTCGGATACGCATGGACTGCCGAACCGAAATGTTTCCCAACGAAGAAATTTTCAGGATATGATACAGCCAACATATTTATTACCTGCACTGACAATATACGTTCACGTCTTGAGATTTGGAAATTTCTAAAGAAAACTCGTAAAGAGAACTTCAATGACTATTTGGTTCCTATATACTGGATGGATTTCGGGAACAGCCAGACAAAAGGACAGGTCATCATCGGGACGGTACGTGAGAAAGTTCTCCAACCTTCTTCACAGGAATATATTCCCATGCCTAAAATGAATGTCATTACCGAGGAAGTGGACTATGCGAAAATCAAGGAAAAGAATCAGGACCAAGCTGTTCTTTGGCGGAAGCCTGGAAAAACAGGATTTGTTCATTAACTCCACACTGGCACATATCGGATGTGACATATTATGGAGAATGTTCAAGGAAGGAAAGACACTGTATCGCGGTGCCTATGTCAATCTGGAGACATTGAAAGTAACCGCAATCCCGGTATAATGCATAAGTGACCGTATCATCTTCCATCAGAATACGGTCACTTATTCTATTTGCTACTTATTATTTACTATGTTCTTACCTCGCTGGAGAAGGAAACTCTGTATCTCCGAGGCGAGATAGAATGATTTCCCGTTCTTTTCAACCGAGTAATATTTAATCTTGCCCTCTTGCCTGTAACGTGCCAATGTTCTTTGTGACACACCAAGGAGTTCTGCCAGATCCACATTATCAAGCAGTCTGTCTCCGTTCATACATTCTTTCAGACGGTTCATCTGATCCAGTTTCTTTTCAATGCGGGCAAATCCCTCTATCATAGTTCCTATCAGTCTTTCGAGTATCTCATTATCTATATATGACATAATTCCAATATTATAAGTGAATAAATCGATACTCTCTTCGTGCGCACTCTAAGAGTATATACTTATAGTAATGAAAATAGTATGCCTAAATCTGAGACAAAGACCGATATGCTTATAAATCCATGATAATCAAGTATATAAAATTTTACTATTTTATGTTGATGTAAACCAAAAGTGTAAACTATGTAATACGAAATTGAAAACAGGTTAACACAAATACAAGTCTTGATATTTGATGCTACCTGAAGACATCTGATGACAACATTTTGTACTTTATACATATTCAAAATACATTTGTACAAACTCAAAAATCTTTTGGATATGGAAATCATTGGAATTGAAACGGCCACATATGAAAAGACATTAAAGGAAATCGAAAATTTCCTTGATACTATTGATAAATTGATAACTGCTTCTTCACATAAAACGATAGGAGAATGGTTGGATAATCAAGAAGTTTGCCTGATTCTTAAAATCGCTCCCCGAACGTTACAGAATCTTAGAGATACAGACCAAATCTCTTATTCTCAAATTGGGAAAAAGATTTATTATAAAAAAGAAGATATTCAGAAATTTATAGAAAAGCATAACAGTCATGAGCAAAGTAATCACACAAGATAATGAACAAATTCTTCAGATATACAATAGACTCAAAGAAACGCTTATGAGACTTGAAAGTATTCTGAAAGATAATACCCCAACACTCAATGGGCATAGATATATGAATGATTCGGAACTGGCTAATTACCTTAAAGTATCAAGACGCACTTTACAAGAATATAGGAATAATGGAATTTTACCCTATTATCAGATTGGAGGTAAAATACTTTATCGTGAATCTGATATAGAAGAACTTCTTGAAAAAAACAGGCAAGAGGCATTCCAGTAAACATTTCTTGTGGTATTCGTTGATTTTCAAAAGAAAAATCAGTATCTTTGCATTACTGACAAAGAGTTGTATCTCAGTGCAGAACAAAGAAGTTCAATCGAGGTGAAATAGGTGGACTAAATGGTAAGCTACAAGATAAGTAATTGATTATTAGCGATAAAAATATAAGGTTCCGCCCCCAGGCGGATCACGAAACATAAAATTAATCCCTTGATAATCAGTCGTTATCAAGGGATTTTTATTTTAATATTCTTCACATATACTTATTCTACAAGCATAGAGCGACACGGTAATTCGATTATAAAAGTAGTACCTATCCCCAGTTGGGAATCGACTAATATCCGCCCGTTCATCTTCTCGACGATCAGTTTGCAGATAGGTAAGCCCAGACCGGCCCCTTGAGCAAAGGAATCCAATTTCTCAAACCTTTCGAATATCTTTTCAAGCATATTCTGCGGGATGCCCCGACCGGTATCTTTAACACCGATTCTGACAGATTGGTGGTCTACCTCATAGAAGACTTCCACATGTCCGGTGGTAGTGTTCTTTAAGGCATTCGAAAGGAAATTACTCAAGATCTGTTTGATACGCAATTTGTCCAGTTCTACCAGAGAATCATGTGCCGGATAGTTGGTCAGAAGTTCAACGCCGGATGGTACTTGATGAGCATACTCCGCTACACTCTCGTCAAGAAGCTCGGTAAGGTTAACCCAGTCCGGACGCAATTCCAGATAACCGGATTCTATTTTGGAAAGATCAATTACATCATTAATCAGATTTAATAATAGTTTGTTGTTATGTCCAATCAGAGAATTATATAGTTCCTTTTCCGCTGCATTTTCGTACTAGTCAACAGGCTTGAAAAGCCGACAATAGCATTTAAAGGAGTACGGATTTCATGACTCATATTAGCCAGGAAAGCAGACTTTAACCGATCGGACGCTTCAGCTTTATCACGTGCCTTGACAAGCATTTCTTCTGTCCTTTTCAGTTCTGTGATATCATAATTGATGCTGATAATTTCGATAATCCGGTCCTGCGGGGCATATTTCTTTACTAACAGATTGACATGCGTCCATGTGTATGTGCCATCCTCCCTAAGGACACGCATCTCTTTGCTAAGTTGGGTGGTAAGTCCATTTCGTGCGTCGTCCAGAAAACGAATCAACAAGGCACGGTCATCGGGGTGGAAATGCCGGTATGTGCCAAAGATGTCGGACAACGGAGTTTCATACGCTTCACCCACATTTCTGTACCAACTTTTTGAGCATAGCCGTGTCCACTCAAAATATTGAAGTGGGCATAACCGACCTTGGCATAATCACCGACCAGTTCAAAGAACTCCTCAAACTCCTGAATCTTATTATAGGCTACCGTTGTTTCTGTCTTATCCGCATTAATCAACAGATAGTTTATCGGTTGGTGTTCGCTATCATATAATGTAGTCACTTTAGTCACCAAATCAATTGTACCTGTTTCTGGGTATTCTGATAATACGAACCAACCTTCGAGAAGTCATAACGGAAAGTAAAGTCGGCATCTTCATTTTTCTTCAGCCGTTCTTTCATTTCTTTCGGAAAATAGGATTATCAAAATATTGATACCCAATACATCTTCCTTCTTCTCTATATGAAACATCTCCAATTCCTTATCGTTCAAATCCACCAATACCCCATCCATATCGTATAATTCGATACCAATAGGCAAATACTTGAAAATGTTAGATAAGAGACGCTCACTGTATTGCAAAGCTTGGTAAGCAGATGCCATATCAGGACCATCTTGCACTTCGGATATACCATAGATGATTTCGTTTCCGTCTTCATCCGTTTCTTGAAAGCATACCTTGCTACGTACCCAAACAGCTCCTTTCACCGTATCAAGCAAATACACCACCTCCGGCCGTTGATACACACCATAAGAATGAACAGTTGTAGAAAGTTGTTCCTCTTTCTGAATACGTTTATTGAAATCTTCAAAACTAATAATTCCGGTCTGATCCAGACCTAATAACTCTACTATAAAGTCAGAACATTCATAATTCGCAGTTGATAAATTGGCTTTCCACCATCCCATATTAGCGTTAGCCATCAACTGCGAGAAAAAGGTAAAATCTTGTAGTCTATTCATAACGCTATTTATCATTTTATTATTTTTCGGGCGCAAAAATACAGATTGGTAACAAATCTAACTTTCAGAAAGACACTTTTTTAGCATATTATAAGAAGATTATTTGTGATTAAACTAAAAAATTTCCGGTTAAAATTTTCTGTAAAAGAGATTATTTCAACCGGAAATTTTACAATCGTCAAGTTCCTTATTTTACTTTTTCAAGGACTGATAAACAGCTTTTGCCATCACTTTAGCCCCTTCTTCATTCGGATGGATCTTATCCGGAAACAACTGGGGCATTCCGTCCATTGCTGCGTGAAGATCGATGACAGACAAGTTATTTTTCTTGGCAACCTTCTTTATCATCGGAATGATTTGTTTAGAGATGATATCATCGTTGATATTATCACCGGTCTGATAGGCTTTAGAAGGATAACAAAGATAAATCTTCGGTTGAGCTGGCAACGCTTTGAAAGCATCGACCATTGTTTGCAGATCTTTCGTGAAGTCGGCCTTATATTTCCAGTTGAATGATTTACTGTCATTCGTACCCAACTTGATAACAACGATATTAGGATTGAAAGCCAGCGCATCCTGATAAGCTTTTTCATTCATATAAGGATGATCGCCCTTGTTCAGCAGAGTGCGTGCACTGACTCCGAAATTCTTTACCCAATAAGCCTCTCCCAACATACGGCTCAACACGACCGGATAACTGTCACGATCACGATTCTTGATACGTGCTCCATACGTAATACTATTTCCAATGCAAGCTACACGGATAGCATCTTTATGAGGAACTTTGAAACTACGGAGCCAAGACGTCAGTTCGTCCAACATTTCATTCTTATAGAGGAAACCCTCGCGAATTCCCCATCCATGTCCACCGGAAGGATAAATATGAAGCACTGAAGGAACATTGTTCTTGTTCAGCGCCAAATAATAATTAACTCCGTTAGCAGGCGGAACAACTTTATCATCATCACTATATACGATAAAAGCACGCGGTGTATCTTTCGTCACTTGCTTTTCATTAGAATATTCAAGTTCCAATTCAGCAGAAGCATCTTTTCCCAAAAGGTTATCGTGAGAGCCTCTATGGGTATAAGATTTATCCATCGTAATCACAGGATAGAAAAGAATCTGAAAATTCGGACGAAGTTCGGGCTTAGCATGAGTGGCAATGGTAGAAGCCAGATGTCCACCGGCAGAAGAGCCCATGATACCAATGTCATTCGGGTTCAAATTCCAGACATTGGCACTGTCACGCACCAATTCATTGCTGCTTCAGCATCCGAAATGGGTAATGTACGATCACCGTTCGGCATCCGGTATTTTAGCACAATCAATGCAATACCTTGTTTATTGAAATAGGGCGCCCAATCACAGCCTTCGTGTTCGAATGCCAAATGTGAATATCCACCTCCCGGACACGCAACCACAGCACGTCCTGTAGCCAGTTCCGGCGCAGGAAGAAATACGCGAAGTGAAGGTTGTTCAATATCAAAAGGTTTCGGAGCATTTTGCGCTACCACTCGTGAACCAGCAAAAAAAGAGAAGCAGCAAGATAAAAATAGTAGAGAATTTCTGTTTCATAGTATCTATGTACTTTGATTAATGAATAATTAGATGCGCGAAGATAGTAATTTTGCGTATCTTTGCAGCCCATTTTGATTAGAAAAATTATATGCAAGGAATAAAGAATCTGACACAAGGCCCTATCAATCGTCAACTGTTTAATCTGGCAATGCCGATCATGGCAACGTCGTTTATCCAAATGGCATATAGCTCACAGATATGGCGTGGGTAGGACGACTGGGAAGTGAAGCCGTAGCCGCCATCGGTTCTGTCGGAATCCTGACCTGGATGTCCGGTTCTATCTCCTTATTAAATAAGGTGGGATCTGAAGTGAGTGTCGGACAATCCATCGGTGCGCAAAGCCAGGAAGATGCCCGCAGTTTTCGCATCTCATAACATCACGATTGCTTTGATTATTTCCATCTGTTGGGGCACACTCCTTTTTATATTTGCAGAACCTATCATACGCATCTATGAACTCGAGGATCATATTACGGCCAATGCCATCCAATACCTGCGGATTGTCTCTACCGGATTACCTTTTGTCTTCCTCTCCGCCGCCTTCACCGGAATTTATAATGCGGCAGGGCGCAGTAAAGTCCCGTTCTTTATCAGCGGCACAGGATTGATACTGAACATCATCCTGGACCCGCTCTTTATATTCGGTTTCGGGCTGGGAACCAACGGTGCGGCATACGCTACCTGGATTGCAGAAGCAAGTGTTTTCCTGATTTTCGTTTATCAGTTGCGTTGCCGGGATGCCCTGCTTGGCGGCTTCCCTTTCTTCACGCGGCTAAAGAAAAAATATACACGGAGAATCTTTAAACTGGGATTACCCGTAGCTACTTTGAATACGTTATTTGCTTTCGTCAATATGTTCCTTTGCCGCACCGCCTCGGAACAGGGAGGACACATCGGACTAATGACTTTCACCACCGGAGGGCAAATTGAAGCAATCACCTGGAATACCTCACAGGGATTCTCCACCGCACTAAGTGCCTTCATCGCCCAAAACTACGCCGCCGGACGAGTGGAACGGGTACTTAGAGCCTGGTATACGACTCTATGGATGACGGGAATCTTCGGAACATTCTGTACATTGCTATTCGTGTTCTTCGGGAATGAAGTTTTTGCCATATTCGTCCCCGAACAGGCGGCCTACGAAGCCGGAGGTGTATTCCTCCGTATCGACGGATATTCGCAGCTTTTTATGATGCTCGAAATCACCATGCAGGGAGTATTCTACGGCATCGGACGCACCATCCCTCCTGCCATTATCAGCATCAGTTGCAACTATATGCGTATTCCGCTTGCCATCCTGTTTGTACGGATGGGTATGGGAGTGGAAGGAATCTGGTGGGCAGTCTGCATCACCACGGTTGCCAAAGGGTTAATTCTTTTGAGTTGGTTCATTATTATTAAAAAGAAGTGTTTGAGTATTCCTTCAACGATAAAAGGATAATTATCATTTCCCTTTATTAACAAACAAAGGGCTCTTCCGAGTTATTTTAACTTAAAAAGTACACGCTTGCCAAATAATATGTATCTTTGCATTGTTATTAATAATGCGAAGTGATTCGTATAAAAACATTTTTTATAAACCAATTAAAAAACATCAACATTATGAACAAGATGAAATTTATGGTTCTCTTCATGAGTATTGCCATGATATTTGGTAGCTGTGGAAGTATGAACAACACTGGTAAAGGTGCTGCTATCGGTGGTGGTTCGGGCGCTGCACTAGGTGCGATCCTGGGAGGTGTTATCGGTAAAGGTAAAGGTGCTGCTATCGGTGCTGCTATTGGTACGGCAGTAGGTGCAGGTACAGGTGCTCTTATCGGTAAAAAGATGGACAAAGCAGCAGCAGAAGCAAAACAAATTGAAGGCGCACAAGTAGAACAGATAACAGACAACAACGGATTGCAAGCCGTGAAAGTAACATTCGACTCGGGTATTCTTTTCACTACCGGTAATGCAAATCTAAGTGCTGCTGCTAAATCTGCTTTAAGCAAGTTTGCCAACAATGTGCTCAACCAGAACCGGGATATGGACGTGTCTATCTACGGATATACCGACAACCAGGGCTGGAAGAACAGTACTGCTGCACAAAGCCAGCAAAAGAACCTGAACTTATCACAAGAACGTGCGCAAAGCGTGTCCAGTTACTTGTTGAGTTGCGGTGTTTCCACCAATCAAATCAAGAGTGTACAAGGAATGGGTGAAAGCGATCCCGTTGCAAGCAATGACACTGCTGCCGGTCGCGAACAAAACCGTCGTGTAGAAGTATACATGTACGCAAGTGAACAAATGATTAGAGATGCACAAGCAGCTACTCATTAAAAAATTACTGCGCTATACGCGCAACCTGCTGATTTTCTTCTTTGCATCAACACTACTGGCAGTGATTATTTATCGTTTCATGCCGGTTTATGTAACTCCGTTGATGGTTATCCGAAGCGTTCAGCAAGTTTTTTCAGGAGATAAACCCACGTGGAAGCACACGTGGGTTTCTTTTGATAAGATATCTCCCAACCTGCCGATGGCGGTCATAGCCTCCGAAGACAACCGTTTTGCCGAACACAACGGGTTCGACCTCGTAGAAATCAAGAAAGCGATGAAAGAAAACGAAACACGCAAACGGAAACGGGGAGCAAGCACCATCAGTCAGCAGACAGCAAGAATGTATTCTTATGGCCGCAATCGTCGTGGGTACGCAAAGGCTCGAAGTCTACTTTACGTTTCTCATCGAACTCTTCTGGTCGAAAGAGCGAATCATGGAAGTCTATCTCAACTCTATAGAAATGGGAAATGGCATCTACGGCGCACAAGCAACCGCAAAAAATAAGTTCGGAACAACAGCCGACAAGCTGACCCGGGGACAATGTGCACTCATCGCCGCCACCCTCCCCAACCCGATACGATTTAACTCGGCGAAACCTTCGTCATACATACTAAAACGACAAAGTCAGATATTACGGCTGATGAATCTGGTTCCTAAATTCCCACCGGAAGAGAAAGGCCGTTGAAAAGAAAAAAAGCAAAAAAAAGAAAAGCAAATAACAAGAAAGAATTTATAACCTAGTTTAATTTACGATTAGACGAATAGGTGATTTACGATTAGACGATTTACGATGTACGATTGAAATAACTTTTGGAATTATAAGTACTTATCTTTGCATAAGTATCTCCTCATTCACAATTCAAATTTCAATCGTACATCGTAAATCGTTTAATCGTAAATAAAATTAGGTTATAAAAAGGAAGGAGCAATGAGAATCTATCTCTTTGCTCCTTCTGCTAATAGCTTGTTTGTATGCGCTATCCTCATTTATACAAATCTTTC
>ENA-OQJH01000434-OQJH01000434.1-human-gut-metagenome-genome-assembly--contig:-NODE-434-length-23363-cov-1.543080_pt1 | contig 23363 bp, 35 predicted proteins | sample MGYA00242597_ERZ504763 | MGnify/ENA primary metagenome ERZ504763 (study PRJEB26092, sample SAMD00036359) | human gut metagenome | host: Homo sapiens | study: EMG produced TPA metagenomics assembly of...
CATACACATTGAAGCAGTAACTACAAATCGTGAGATTGTAGCGGATCATCTAGCATATACACAGGTGTATATGTTTTTAGTAGCAGGAAAACATGGGCAAAGAAGAAAAGATGAACGTGAATAGAGATATGAATAAAGAGGAGAAGTTAAAAGCATTAGATGCTGCTTTGACTCAGATTGAAAAGGCATACGGCAAGGGCTCCGTTATGAAATTAGGTGAGTCCGGTGTAAATATGAATATTGAAACAGTTCCTACCGGTTCCATCAGTCTTGATATTGCATTAGGACTGGGAGGTGTTCCAAAGGGAAGGATTATTGAAGTGTACGGTCCTGAGTCTTCCGGTAAGACTACCGTTGCCCTTCATATGGTAGCAGAGGTACAGAAAAGAGGCGGTATTGCAGCTTTATCGATGCAGAACATGCCTTAGATCCTGTATATGCAAAGAATATCGGTGTAGATATTGATGATCTGTATATTTCACAGCCGGATAACGGGGAACAGGCTTTAGAGATCACAGAGACTATGGTACGTTCCGGTGCAGTAGATATTGTGATCGTGGACTCTGTAGCAGCCTGGTTCCAAAAGCTGAGATCGATGGTGAGATGGGTGACTCCCACGTAGGTCTTCAGGCCCGTCTCATGTCCCAGGCATTAAGAAAACTGACTGCCATCATCAGCAAGTCCAACTGTATCGTTATCTTTATCAACCAGCTGCGTGAAAAAGTAGGCGTTATGTTCGGAAATCCGGAAGTTACTACTGGTGGTCGTGCCCTTAAGTTCTATTCTTCCGTCCGTATGGATGTGCGCAGGATCGAGACATTAAAGCAGGGCGGCGAAGTAGTAGGAACCGTGTCCGCGTAAAGGTTGTAAAGAATAAGATCGCTCCGCCATTTAAAGAGGCAGAATTTGATATTATGTTTGGTAAGGGAATTTCCAAGGAAGGCGATATCTTAGATCTTGCTGTAAAAGAGAATATTGTAGAAAAGAGCGGTGCATGGTTCGCTTATGATGGCTCCAAGATCGGACAGGGACGTGAGAACGCAAAGCAGTACCTTCTTTCTCATCCTGCGATCTGTGAAGAGATCGAAGCCCAGGTACGTGTAAGTACAATCTGCCAGGTGCTGAAGAAGCAGAGGCACAGGCAAGAGAGGCAGCTAAGAAAGAGGAAGAACTGACCGGTTCCATTCTTCCGGAAGGCACAGAAGAAGAGCTGATGGCTGGTGAGGCTGAAGAAGAATGATCGTTAAGGCAGTTGTGCCTGTAGATAAGAGAAAATGCAAAGTCTTCCTGGAGGGAGACTTTGCATTTGTTTTATATAAAAGCGAAGCAGCCCGCTTTCATATAGAAGAGGGAAATGATCTTCCTGCAAAAACATATGAAATGATCGAAGAAGAAATACTTCTTAAAAGAGCCAGGGACCGGCATTATATCTTCTTCAGTCACAGGGCCGTACACAGGCGGAGATGATAAAGAAATTAAAAGATGACGGTTATCCACAGTCAGTTACGGAGCGTGTACTTTCATTTCTTCAGGAATACCACTTTATTGATGACAATGCCTATACAGAAAATTATATCCATGTAAATAAAGGAAGAAAGAGCAAACGGCAGATCACCTATGAACTGCAGCAAAAGGGAGTAGACCGGGATCAGATCCGCCAGATGTTAGAAGAAAATCCTGTAGACGAGGAAGAAACAGTCCGTGCCCTTTTAAAAAAGAAGACCGGGGGAAGAATCCCGGAAGATAAAAAAGAGATACAGAAGCTGGCAGCTTTTTTAGGACGGAAAGGCTTCTCCTTTGAGGTGATCAGTCGAGTTTTGAGGGATGTGGCAGATTATTAAAGAAGACCCGGCTGTCTTTTGTTTATGTTGTCGGTACAACGGGAAAATAAGAGGAATATACTTGACACAATTCTGAAAAAAGTATAAAATTAATATGTTGTATTTCGTACAATGAAAACTAAATATAAGGAGGTGCTCCTGTGTTGCAGATCATAATTCCTGTTTTGATCGGCGCGGTGATCGCGGCTATTATTGCTGGTTTTATTGCACATTCTGCAGGCCGTTCCTATGAGCGCAAGCAGTATGACAGTAAAGTAGGAAGTGCAGAAGAAAAAGCCAGAGAGATAATAGATGAAGCATTAAAGACTGCAGAAACAAAGAAGCGAGAAGCTCTCCTGGAAGCCAAGGAAGAATCTTTAAAGACAAAAAATGAGTTGGAAAAAGAAACCAAGGAAAGAAGAGCAGAACTTCAGCGTTACGAGAAGCGTGTATTAAGCAAAGAAGAAAACGTTGAAAAAAAGGCAGATGCCCTTGAAAAGAAGGAGGCTGATCTGGTCAGAAGGGAAAACATTCTCGGTGAACGTACCGCAGAAGTGGAAGCCCAGTATGAGCAGGGAATACAGGAACTGGAACGAATTTCCGGTCTTACCTCCGAACAGGCAAAAGAATATCTTTTAAAATCTGTTGAAGAAGACGTAAAGCATGATACAGCAAAGCTGATCAAAGAACTTGAGAACAAGGCAAAAGAAGAAGCTGATAAGAAAGCCAGAGATTTAGTTGTAACTGCCATCCAGCGGTGTGCAGCAGATCATGTGGCTGAGACGACTGTATCTGTAGTACAGCTTCCAAATGATGAGATGAAGGGACGCATCATTGGTCGTGAGGGACGTAATATCCGTACTCTTGAGACTTTAACGGGTGTGGAACTGATCATTGATGATACTCCTGAAGCGGTTGTTTTATCCGGATTTGATCCGATCCGCAGGGAAGTAGCAAGAATTGCACTGGAACGTCTGATCGTGGACGGCCGTATCCATCCGGCAAGAATCGAAGAGATGGTAGAAAAAGCGCAGAAAGAAGTGGAGAACAATATGAGGGAAGAGGGCGAAGCTGCCTGCCTCGAAGTTGGTATCCATGGCATCCATCCAGAACTGGTAAAACTGTTAGGACGGATGAAGTTCAGAACAAGCTATGGTCAGAATGCATTAAAGCATTCGATCGAAGTAGCACAGTTATCAGGGCTTTTAGCTTCTGAGCTGGGTGTGGATGTACGTCTGGCAAAACGTGCCGGCTTACTCCATGATATTGGAAAGTCTGTTGACCATGACATGGAAGGTACTCATGTACAGCTGGGTGCAGATCTTTGTAGAAAGTACAAGGAGTCTGCAGTTGTTATCAACGCTGTAGAGTCTCACCATGGAGACACAGAACCAACCAATCTTATTTCCTGCATCGTTCAGGCTGCAGATACGATCTCTGCTGCAAGACCTGGTGCAAGAAGAGAAACACTCGAAACATATACAAACAGATTGAAACAGCTTGAAGATATTACAAATTCCTTCAAGGGCGTAGATAAGTCTTTTGCTATTCAGGCAGGACGGGAAGTCCGTATTATGGTTATTCCTGAACAGGTCAGCGATGACGATATGGTATTGCTGGCAAGAGATATTTCCAAACGTATTGAAGACGAACTGGAATATCCGGGACAGATCAAAGTCAATGTGATCCGTGAATCCAGAGTAACGGACTATGCTAAGTAAAAATCATATGAAAAAGCTTCATCATTTGCGATGGAGCTTTTTTTAACCCCATTTCCTTTAAACTTTCTGATAAAATCGTAAGGAAAACTTTATTGACAGTATAAGGGAAAACAGATACCCTTAGAGTAGAGAGAGAAACCTGTTTGAACAGGTGTGTGCATTAAAAATTTGTTTTGATGCATAGATGGTTTGTGAGAAAAAGGAGGAATAAAAATGGCATACAGCAAAAAAAGACTGATCGCTGCTGCAATGGCAGGCGTACTTGCAATGATGAGTGCTTTTCCAGGTTATGCAGCCAGCAGAAAAAAGATCACATCTGTATCAGTGAGCATTAAAGCGGATATTGAACCGGAGACTGATTTTGGACAGGAGATCATTGAGATCGAAAGCAGCAGCAACCGCTATAGTGTGGATGGTTACGAGATCTTAAATGAAGGATTTTACTGGACAGAAGATATGACACCGGAGATCCGGATCACCCTGACAGCAGATGATGATTATTATTTTACAGCCCTTACAAAGGATAAGTTACATTAAAGGGCGGCGCGGAATTTAAAAAGTCCACCAGACAGCAATCCAGCTCTGTTTTGCTGTTGGATGTTACCTTTTCTTCTCTCCAGAACAGCTTGAAAGATATGGAAGGAATTACTTTATCAGATAATGGAATTGCTACATGGCCGGCTATCAGTACAGCAGGAAGTTATGAGGTTCGTGTATACAGAGAAGGAAAGATCGTAGGAACTTCTTTGGAGACCAATACCAATTCCGCTAACTGCAGGGAACGTATGATGAAACCAAATGAAACCTATATGGTAAAGGTACGTGCGGTCAATAAGTACGATCCTACTGTAAAAGGTGACTGGACTGAGTCAAACAGCGTTATATCAGTGGAGAAAAAGTAGCACAGTTTAAGGCAGATCCCAATGCATCCAATGTAAATACAGCTTCCGGTACTACCGGTGAATGGAAACAGGAAGCGGATGGAAGATGGTGGTATCGCAGAGCAGACGGCACCTATCCTGCAAATAAGTGGGAAGAATTAGGCGGAAAGTGGTACTTCTTTGATGAAAACGGTTATATGAAGACCGGCTGGATCGACTGGGAAGGAAAGAGCTACTACTGCTCTGAAAACGGTGATATGCTCACCAACTGCATGACACCGGACAATTATCTGGTAGGTGAAGACGGAGCTTGGATCGCCCAGTAAGTTTTCGGGAAAACATATTATTTAAGAAGTTTAAGCCGCTGCAAAGTGTAAAAAGACATTTTGCAGCGGCTTATTTTGTGTTATTATAAATGCAGCATTTGAGATAGATGTGTTCTCATACAGAGATTAGAAGAGTACATAGAAGAAAGAGGACAGAAGAATGAACAGTTTAAGGGAATGGGAAGAAGCCTTTGAACAGGCTGTTGATGTAAAAAAATCTTACGATCTTGCAAAAAGAATGGAAGGACCAAAGACCAATCCGGTGCTTGGATACCGCACAGCCGGCTCTAAAGCAGAGTGGGAGACAGGAGAACTACTTTTAAAAGAAATGCAGGAAATGGGCCTTCAGAATGTTCAGAAGGACAAGATCAAAGTGGACAGCTGGGACTTTCATCACGCAGTCCTTCGTTACCGTGATAAAGAAGGAAAAGAATACGAATTTCAGTTAGGTGCCTACCAGACCGATTTCCATACAGAAGGTTTTCAGGAATTTTCTATGGTCTACTTAGGACGGGGCACAGCGGAAAATTATGAAAATATAGATGTAAAAGGCAAACTGGTGCTCATCGATATCAACCAGAGAGAAGAATGGTGGATCAATTTCCCTGTTTACCAGCTCATTTAAAGGGAGCAGCTGCGCTGATCGCTGTCCAGGATCAGGGATATGGGAGATCATGATACTTCCTTAAATGCCCAGGACATTGCAGGTCCCAAAGAAGCGGCTGCTTTCTCCATTTCCCAGGCAGATGCAGCTATTTTAAAAGAAGACATGGGAAATATGGAAAAAACTGGAAATTATACAGGAGATTTTAAGGAGATCCAGGTATTATTTGATGCCCAGTCTACAGTGATCCGTGACCGGGAGTCTTATAACATTACCGGTATGATCCCGGGAGAAGAGCCGGAGCAGATGATCATGCTGTCTGCCCATTATGACTCTTATTTTACTGGTTTCCAGGATGATAACGCAGCTGTTGCCATGATGCTTGGAATTGCAAGGACCTTTATCGATATGGGATATAAGCCAAGAAAAACTCTTGTATTCTGTGCTATGGCAGCAGAAGAGTGGGGTGTGGTAGACTCCAAATATGACTGGTCACCGGTGCCTACGAACAGGTATTTACCGCCCATCCGGAGTGGCAGGGAAAGGTGATCGCAGACTTAACTTCGAGCTTCCGGCCCATGCCCATGGAAAGAAGGATGCAGTCCGCTGTACCTATGAATACGCTTCCTTTATGAAGAAGGCAACCGAACATATCCAACCGTCTAAAGAGGCATACCCAGAAGGCCTGGAAGTCCACTTCCCCATCCAGACCTGGTCCGATGATTTTTCCATTGCCATTGCAGGTATTCCATCCTCTGTAAATGAGTTTAGCGATGGAGAGTTTATGGAGACCCATTATCATTCCCAGTTTGACAATGAAGATTTCTATGATGAGCCGGTTTACCGCTTCCATCACAACCTTTATGGAAACTGGTGCTGGCATTTGATCATACAGCAGTAGTACCTATGGATTTTGAACGGCTGTTTGCAGCAGTGGAGGACAGTGTAGAAAAAGCACTGTGCGAAAAAACACAGGCAAATGAAACGAACCTTTTAGAACGCCTGAAAAAAGCAAAAGAGCTGGGACATCAGTTATACGACCAGATCCAGAAGATCAATGAAACTTACAAAAACCTTCTGGAAGCAGGAAAATATGAAGAAGCAAAGGCCATGGCAGCCGAATATGCAGCCTTAAACAGCTCCCTCCTTTATATCTTCCGCAAGGAACAGGACTATTTTGTACGCTTAAACTGGCATGATGATGTACTGTTCCCTCAGCAGGGAGTAGGGGAAAACCTGAAAGTCATTTACAAGGCTCTCGGCTGCTTAAAAGAGGATGACCCGGAAGGCGCTTTGGAAGCCGTTTATGAGATCGACAACAACCGGTATGCCTTCCTGTTTGACCGGGAAGTATTCCGTTATTTTACAGAGTATGTATTAAACCAGCCGGCAGACCGGTTAAAATGGGGCTATGGCCGTATTATCCACCACGAAACCTGTATGATCTGGTAGTAAGCTTAAAAGAAAAGAATAAACTGCAGAAAGCAGGAGAAAGACCGGATCAGGAAGAAGAGTACAAGATCCTGCTCCAGGCGGCAAATGCCAGGAGCAGTGCTACCGGATGATATTGATTATATGGCATCTTCTGTGGAGAAGCTTTTAGCTGCCATGGAAGGCTGCGTTCAAAACAGTAAGGAGAATAGACATATAGTATGGAAAGTCAGACGTTATACAGAGTAAAGAAAGAAGACCTGCCAAAACTGGAAAAGCTGTTGGTGAAATGTTTCGCCCATGACCCTTTATACTGCAAGCTGATACCGGAAAAAGAGACCAGGGAGCGGCTGCTGCCGGAGCTTTTTAAGTGTGATCTTACGGAATTTATTGAAACCTGTGAGATCTATTCTGACAGCGAGGAAATGAATTCCCTGTTGGTGGTATCGGATGAGTCAGAGCCTTATAATCCCCTTACCTTTTATCTGACAGAAGCCTGGGCCAGCTTGAAAACAGATGAATATCTGATCAAAGAGGACCCAAGCCTTAAGACCTTGTGGAATTTTATGAGAGGCCGTGATTACTTAAATTCACGTTGGACCGACCAGCTTCACCAGGAAGAGAGACTTCATGTGATCTATCTGGCAGTAGACCCGGACATGCAGCATCATGGTCTGGCGGCCATCCTTATGGAAGAGGTGATCCGCTATGCTCAGGAGCATCATCTTATGATTTCCTTAGAGACTCATAATCCGGATAATGTGCCTATGTATGAGCATTTCGGCTTTAAACTTTTTGGCATTGTCCAGAAGCATTTTGATTTAAAACAGTACTGCCTGATCCGTGAGATCCAGTAGAAATATGATTTAAAGTTATACCGGCAATTCCAAACATGTATATTTTGTCATAGGGAAAATGACCTGGAACAGTTGAAATGAAGCCCCAAATGAGATATGATTGATAGAAATTACAGTTATTACATAATGTATAACCAAAAGGAATAATAAACAGAGGGGATAATAATTATGAATTATAATATTGTTGCAATTCCAGGAGATGGTATTGGTCCGGAGATCGTAAGAGAGGCTAAAAAGGTATTAGATAAAGTAGGAGAAGTTTACGGACATAAGTTCAATTATACAGATATTTTAATGGGCGGCTGCTCCATTGATGCATATGGTGTTCCGCTGACAGATGAAGCCCTGGAAACAGCCAGAAATTCAGATGCAGTGCTGTTAGGAGCTGTAGGCGGTGATGTTGGCAACTCCAGATGGTATGATGTAGCACCTGAGTTAAGACCGGAAGCAGGACTTTAAAGATCCGCAAAGGCTTGAATCTGTTTGCAAATATTCGTCCAGCTTATCTTTTTGAGCAGCTGGCAGATGCATGCCCGTTAAAGAGAGAGATCATTGGAAACGGCTTTGATATGGTCATTATGCGTGAACTGACCGGCGGTGTTTACTTCGGAGCAAGAAGCACCGAGGAAAAGGACGGAGAACTGTACGCAGTAGACTCCATGCCATACAGCGAGCATGAGATCCGCCGTATTGCAATCAAAGGTTTTGAGATCGCTATGAAGCGCCGCAAAAAGCTGGTAAGTGTTGATAAGGCAAATGTGTTAGACACTTCCCGTTTATGGCGTAAGGTTGTAAATGAAGTTGCAAAGGATTATCCGGAAGTAGAAGTAAGCCACATGTTAGTTGACAACTGTGCAATGCAGCTGGTTATGAACCCGGGACAGTTTGACGTAGTTTTGACTGAAAACATGTTTGGTGATATCCTTTCTGATGAAGCAAGTATGATCACCGGTTCTATTGGAATGTTATCTTCAGCAAGCTTAAATGAGTCCAAGTTCGGTCTGTATGAGCCAAGCCATGGTTCCGCACCGGATATTGCAGGAAAAGACATTGCAAACCCATTAGCAACTATTCTTTCCGCAGCAATGCTTCTTCGCTATTCCTGTGATCTGGACAAAGAGGCACTGGCAGTAGAAGCAGCTGTACGTCAGGTACTGGCAGACGGATACCGCACCGGCGATATTATGTCAGAAGGCTGTACCAAGGTTGGAACCACCCAGATGGGCGATCTGGTTGCAGAGCGTATCCACTAATTAAGTATTCAGAGAAAAGGGCATATTTTCCCGAAAAGAAAACATGAAAATGTGCCAGAATTTCAGGAGGATAAAAAATATGAGAAGTGATGCAGTAAGAAAAGGGATGCAGCAGGCACCTCACCGTTCTCTTTTTTAATGCACTTGGTATGACAGAAGAAGAAATGAACAAGCCATTAGTTGGTATTGTAAGTTCTTATAATGAGATCGTTCCGGGACATATGAACCTGGACAAGATCGTAGAAGCTGTAAAATTAGGCGTTGCCATGGGCGGCGGTACTCCGGTTGTATTCCCGGCTATTGCAGTCTGTGACGGTATTGCATGGGACATGTTGGCATGAAATATTCCCTGGTTACCAGAGATCTGATCGCTGACTCTACAGAATGTATGGCAATGGCTCATCAGTTTGATGCGTTAGTCATGGTTCCAAACTGTGACAAGAACGTTCCTGGTCTGTTAATGGCAGCAGCAAGATTAAATATCCCAACTGTATTTGTCAGCGGCGGCCCAATGCTTGCAGGCCACGTAAAGGGATGTAAGACCAGCCTTTCCAGTATGTTCGAGGCAGTTGGCGCCTACGCAGCAGGAAAGATGACCGAAGAAGATGTAAAAGAATATGAAAATAAGACCTGTCCAACCTGTGGTTCCTGTTCTGGTATGTACACCGCAAACAGTATGAACTGCTTAACAGAGGTTCTTGGTATGGGACTTCGTGGAAACGGAACCATTCCAGCTGTTTACTCTGAGCGTATCAAGCTGGCTAAGCATGCAGGTATGCAGGTAATGGAGATGTTAAGAAGAAACATCCGTCCAAGAGATATTATGACAAAAGAAGCATTTATGAATGCTTTAACCATGGATATGGCTTTAGGATGTTCTACCAACAGTATGCTTCACTTACCGGCTATTGCACATGAGCCGGCGTTGAGTTAAACGTAGACATTGCAAATGAGATCAGCGCAAGAACACCAAACCTGTGCACCTGGCACCTGCAGGCCACACCTACATCGAAGATCTGAACGAGGCAGGCGGAATCTACGCTGTTATGAATGAGATCAGCAAGAAGGGCCTGTTAAATCTGGACTGCATGACTGTTACAGGAAAGACCGTTGGAGAGAACATCAAGGACTGTGTAAACAAGAACCCGGATGTCATCCGCCCAATCGACAATCCATACAGCCAGACCGGCGGTATCGCTATCTTAAAGGGCAACCTGGCGCCAGATTCAGGCGTTGTAAAGCGTTCTGCAGTTGCTCCTGAAATGTTAAAGCATGAAGGACCGGCAAGAGTCTTTGACTGTGAGGAAGACGCTATTGCAGCTATCAAGGGCGGCAGGATCGTTGACGGTGATGTTGTTGTGATCCGTTATGAGGGACCAAAGGGCGGTCCTGGTATGAGAGAAATGTTAAACCCAACTTCTGCTATTGCAGGAATGGGACTTGGCTCTACGGTAGCACTGATCACAGACGGACGTTTCTCCGGAGCTTCCAGAGGCGCTTCCATTGGACATGTTTCTCCTGAGGCAGCTGTAGGCGGCCCGATCGCTTTAGTAGAAGAGGGAGATATCATTTCCATTGATATTGATAATCATCAGTTAAACGTACTGGTTTCTGATGAAGAAATGGCAGCCAGAAAGGCTAAATGGCAGCAAGAGAGCCTAAGGTAACCACCGGTTATCTGGCAAGATATGCTTCACTGGTAACTTCCGGTGACAAGGGCGCTATCCTTCAGGCAAAATAAGGACAGCATACAGGATTATTTCGTAAAGGAGCACAGGACAAATGAGTAAATTGACAGGTGCGGAAATCGTTATAGAATGTTTGAAAGAACAGGGGGTAGACACCGTTTTCGGATATCCGGCGGTGCCATCCTGAACATATATGATGCGCTGTATCAGCACCAGAATGAGATCACCCATATCCTTACATCTCATGAACAGGGCGCTTCCCATGCAGCAGACGGATATGCCAGAGCAACCGGAAAGGTAGGCGTATGCCTGGCAACTTCCGGCCCTGGTGCAACCAACCTGGTAACAGGTATTGCTACCGCGTACATGGACTCCGTTCCGGTAGTGGCTATTACCTGTAACGTGGCAAACAGCCTCTTAGGTAAGGACAGTTTCCAGGAGATCGACATCACAGGTGTGACCATGCCGATCACCAAGTACAATTTCATTGTAAAAGACATCAACAGGCTGGCAAAGGTGATCCGCAGAGCCTTCGTCATCGCCCAGAGCGGAAGACCGGCCCTGTTCTTGTAGATATTACCAAGGACGTAACTGCGGCTACCACGGATTATGAGTATCAGGAGCCGGAGAAGATCGAGCCTCAGACTGATACTATCAGAGAAGAAGACATGGAACGTGCTTTAGAGATGATCCGCAAGGCACAGAAGCCATTTATCTTCGTAGGCGGCGGCGCTGTTATCTCCAATGCGTCTGAAGAACTGCGGGTGTTTGCACACAAGATCCAGGCACCGGTTGCAGACAGTTTAATGGGTAAGGGCGCATTTGACGGTACCGATGAACTGTATACAGGTATGGTTGGTATGCACGGAACCAAGACTTCCAACTACGGCATTACTGAGGCAGACTGTTAGTAGTAGTTGGTGCCAGATTTAGTGACCGTGTGATCGGAAATGCATCTAAATTTGCGAAAAATGCAAAGATCTTACAGATCGATATTGACCGTGCTGAGATCAACAAAAATATCAAGGTTGACGCAAGTATCATTGGAGATGCCAAGACCATTTTACGCCGGTTAAATACCCATCTGGATCCGATCAACCATGACGAATGGATCGCTCATATTGAGCGTATGAAAGATATGTATCCTCTGCGTTATGACAAGAACGTACTGACCGGTCCTTTCATTATCCAGACTGTAAATGAAGTGACCGGCGGGGACGCTGTGATCGTAACCGAGGTTGGACAGCACCAGATGTGGCTGCCCAGTATTATAAATACCGTCAGCCGAGAACTCTCCTTACTTCCGGCGGATTGGGAACCATGGGATACGGCCTGGGCGCTTCTATTGGCGCTAAAATGGGCTGCAAGGATAAGACGGTCATCAACATTGCAGGTGACGGCTGCTTCCGTATGAACATGAACGAGATTGCTACAGCTACCCGTTACAATATCCCGGTGATTGAACTGATCATCAACAACCATGTATTAGGTATGGTGCGTCAGTGGCAGACTCTGTATTACGGAAAGCGTTATTCCCAGACTGTACTTAACGACTCTGTTGATTATGTAAAGATCGCAGAGGCAATGGGCGCAAAGGCTTACAGAGTGACCCAGAAGGAAGAACTGGCTCCTGTATTAAAAGAGGCCATCTCCTTAAATATCCCGGTTGTTATCGACTGCCAGATCGGCTGCGACGACAAGGTATTCCCAATGGTATCTCCTGGAGCACCGATCGCAGATGCATTTGATGATACAGATTTGAAAATTAACTAAATAATTTTCAATGATTTATTTAAAACTAAAAAAAGTTTCAGATAAATTTAGCTTGAAAAATAAAATGAAACGTTGTATAGTAATTTCTAACACCTTGGAACGTTACCATGTTATTGGTTTATACTGATAAAGTAAGAAAAAAGATAGGATTACTTATACAAGGGCGTATATACACAGGTGGCTTCTCTGTGTGATGCAGAAATTTCCCATTTGCATCATGCAGGGGAGCCGCTTGCATATATAGATAAAAGGGTGCACAAAAATTAAAAATAATAAGCACCAAATATTCCAAGAGAATTCCAAGAGGAGGAAAACTATGAGCAGAGTTTACAACTTTTCAGCAGGACCGGCAGTTTTACCGGAAGAAGTCCTGAACGAAGCAGCAGCAGAAATGCTGGACTACAGAGGTACAGGAATGTCAGTAATGGAGATGAGTCATCGATCTAAGTCATATGAGACCATTATTGAAGATGCTGAATCAGATCTGCGCGATCTCTTGCACATTCCGGAAAATTATAAGGTGCTTTTCCTTCAGGGCGGCGGTTCTACCCAGTTCGCATGGTTCCTATGAACCTGATGAAGAATCGTGTGGCAGATATATCATTACCGGACAGTGGGCAAAGAAAGCACACAAAGAGGCATCTATTTACGGAAAGGCAAATGCCATTGCTTCCAGTGCTGACAAGACTTTCAGCTATATTCCGGATTGCTCCGATCTGCCTGTATCTGAAGATGCAGATTATGTGTACATCTGTGAAAATAATACAATTTACGGAACCAAGTTCTGGACTCTCCCGAATACAAAGGGAAAACTGTTAGTAGCAGATCAGTCTTCCTGCTTCTTATCTGAGCCTGTGGACGTATCCAAATACGGCCTGATCTTTGCAGGCGCACAGAAGAACGTAGGACCTGCAGGTACTGTTATCGTTATCATCCGTGAGGACCTGATCACAGAAGACGTATTAGAGGGAACCCCAACTATGTTGCGCTACAAGATCCATGCAGATGCAAAATCCCTTTACAATACACCTCCTACCTACGGTATTTACATGTGCGGAAAGGTATTTAAGTGGTTAAAGGCAAAAGGCGGCCTGGAAGAGATGAAGAAGATCAACGAGGAGAAAGCAAAGATCCTTTATGACTTCTTAGACGAAAGCAAGCTGTTTAAGGCACTGTAGTAAAGAAAGACCGTTCTATCATGAACGTACCATTTATCACCGGAAATGAAGAACTGGATGCCTTATTTGTAAAAGAGTCAAAGGCAGCAGGTCTTGAAAACTTAAAGGGCCACAGAACCGTAGGCGGTATGCGCGCAAGTATCTACAATGCAATGCCAAAGGCCGGTGTAGAGAAGCTGGTTGAGTTTATGGCTGACTTTGAGAAGAAGCATCTGTAAAGAGGAGAGAGTATTATGAAAAAGATCCATTGCTTAAATCCAATTGCAGCCTGCGGAACGGACCTGTTCCCGGCTGATTATGAAATGACCGACAACAAAGCAGAGGCAGATGCCTTTTTAGTACGAAGCGCTTCCATGCATGAAATGGAGCTGCCTGAGGGACTTCTGGCAGTAGGCCGTGCAGGCGCAGGTGTAAACAATATCCCGTTAGATGAGTGCGCAAAGGCCGGTGTAGTTGTATTTAACACACCAGGTGCTAATGCAAACGGCGTAAAAGAGCTGGTTCTTGCAGGTATGTTTTTAGCATCCCGTGACATTGTAGGTGGTATTAAATGGTGCCAGGACAATGCAGAGGATGAAAACATTGCAAAAACAACCGAAAAGAGCAAAAAGGCTTTTGCAGGCTGGGAATTAAAGGGCAAGAAGTTAGGTGTTATCGGACTTGGTGCTATTGGTGCTGAGGTTGCCAATGCAGCTACCCATCTGGGAATGGAAGTTTACGGCTACGACCCATATATCTCCGTCAACGCAGCATGGAGACTTTCCAGAAATGTAAAGCACATCACCAACGTGGATACTATTTTCCAGGAGTGCGATTATATCACCGTTCATGTGCCGCTGTTGGAGTCTACCAAGGGCATGATCAACAAAGAAAAAATGGATATGATGAAGGATGGCGTGGTGATCTTAAACTTTGCAAGAGATACTCTTGTAAATGATGATGATATGGCCGCAGCACTGGAGGCTGGAAAAGTTGCCCGTTATGTCAGCGACTTCCCAAATCCAAAGGTAGTACATATGAAACATGTGATCCTGACTCCTCATCTGGGCGCTTCCACAAGAGAGTCTGAGGACAACTGTGCAGTAATGGCAGTACAGGAGATCACAGATTATCTGGAAAATGGTAATATCAAGAATTCTGTTAATTATCCGGCCTGCGATATGGGCGTATGCCAGGCAGCAAGCCGTATTGCCGTTCTTCACATGAACATTCCTAACATGATCGGACAGATCACTGCCATCCTGGCAGCCCAGGGCGTGAACATTTCTGATATGACCAATAAGAGCCGTGATAAGTATGCTTATACCTTATTAGATCTGGAACACAAGCCGGAAGAGACTACTGTAGAGAAATTAAAGGCCATTGAGGGCGTTTTACGGGTACGTGTAGTGAAATAATGTTACAGATGTCATGACCGAACTGTAACAAATAAAGGTGATCAGAAGGAGAAGAAAGTGGCAGTAGTAAAACCATTTATATGTATCAGACCTGCAAAGGAGAATGCAGCTAAGGTTGCAGCTCTTCCTTATGACGTATACAACCGGAAAGAGGCATGTGCGGCAGTAGCGGGAAATCCTATTTCTTTCTTAAATATTGACAGGGCAGAGACTCAGTTTTCCGATGATGTGGATACGTATGCAGACTGTGTATACGAAAAAGCAAGAGAGCTTTTAGATACCAGATCGCAGAAGGGGTATATGTTACAGATGCAGGAGATCATTATTATCTGTATGAACTGACCATGGATGGACGCAGCCAGACAGGTATCGTTGCCTGCAGTTCCATTGATGATTATGTAAACGGTGTGGTCAAAAAGCATGAGAACACCAGAGAAGACAAGGAAATAGACCGTATCCGCCACGTAGATACTGTAAATGCCCAGACAGGCCCTATTTCCTGGCTTACAGACAGAATGAGACCTTGAAGGCCATCGTAGCAGAAGAGAAGGCAAAACCGGCTCTCTATGATTTTGTATCTGATGACGGCATCCGCCACAGAGTGTGGAAGATCAATGATCCGGCACAGACAGAAGCCATTGAGGCGGCATTTGCGGCAATTCCGGCTACCTATATTGCAGACGGACACCACAGAGCAGCTTCCGCTGTGAAGGTTGGCTTAAAGCGCAGGGCGGAAAATCCTGGATACACAGGAGAAGAGCCATTTAACTACTTCCTGTCTGTTTTATTCCCAGATGAGGAACTGATGATCCTTCCATACAACCGTGTAGTGAAGGACTTAAACGGGCTGAGTAGGGAGCAGTTCTTTGAGGCTGTAAAAGAAAAATTTGAACTGGAAGAAATTGGAAAAGAACCATATGCTCCAGCTGAAAAAGGAACCTTTGGCATGTACTTAGACAACACCTGGTATGCTTTAAAGGTACTTCCTCAGTACAAGAGCGCTGACCCGGTAAAGGGTCTGGATGTTTCCATTTTACAGGACCAGCTGTTAGGACCGGTACTTGGCATCGGTGATCCAAGAACCGACAAGCGTATCGACTTTATCGGCGGCATCCGCGGTTTAAAAGAGCTGGAACGCCGTGTAAGCGAAGATATGGAGATTGCCTTTTCCATGTATCCAACTTCCATTGAAGAGCTTTTAGCAGTAGCAGACGCAGGCCTTTTAATGCCGCCTAAGTCTACCTGGTTTGAGCCGAAGTTAAGAAGTGGATTATTTATCCACAGATTAAGTTAAATAAGTTGATTTGAGGCCGGCCGCACGATTGTGCGGCTGGTCTTTTTCTATGCAGTGGGAACATCTTTCGTCTGATATACCCGCCTCCATTCTTTGGTGCCCTCTACTTTTACAGTTTCACACTGGTTCCTGCGCAGGAATTTGACCAGTTCGTAGCAGTTGATCCAGATCTCATGGTCACTTTCTTTCTGTGACTCGTCAAAGACCAGTTCCAGGCCGAAGTGAAGGTGGGACTCTTCGATATTGTTGGTATTTTCTTTGGAACTGTAGCCGGTGCGCCCCATATATCCGATGACATCACCGGCCTGGACAGCGCTGCCTTCTTTTAAATTGGACTGGAAGGGGTAGTTTTTGCGCAGGTGGGCGTAGTAATAGTACCGCTTTTTGTCAAAGCTGCGGATACCGATCCGCCAGCCCCCGTACTGGTTCCAGCCCAGTGCTTCCACATAGCCGGACTCCACTGCGATAATGGGAGTTCCCACCTGCCCATCATGTCATGGCCTAAGTGGCGGCGCTTGAAGCCATAGCTGCGGGAGACTCCGAAATCATCAAAGTCGTTGTAAGGAAAGTTCTTTGCCAGTGGGAAGAAGGCTTTCAGTCCGTATTTTGTGACCCAGACGGTATCAGTATTTTGCGCAGATTGCTGCAGCATTTCCGGCACTTCATCCGCCGGGATCTCTGCCTGGAATGTCCCTACCATTCCGTCTAACACCGCCCCATAAGCTGTCTGTAATAGTCATAATATTTCATATCGCTTGTCAGTTCTTCCATGGTCATTTCACCATTGATCAGCTGTTCCGCCACCTTTTTCATATCACTTTTCTTATATCTGGAAAAATCCCCGCCATAGCGTGTTCCAAGATACGCCAGCAGGTCCACCCAATTTAAATGAACCTCTGCCTGGCAGGTATCCACATCGTACCGGAACGCCTGCTCCAACGCTTCACAGGTAACATTAAAATCCACCCATTTAATAAAATCACCGGAAGTCTGGAAAATACCAGCCTGCCGGTCCGTTCTTTTCATAAAAAGGCAAAGACATAAAAGAACCAGGACAAAAAGTTCCGTACCGATAAAGAAAAATGAACGAAATGAACGTTTTCTGGAAAAAGACATAATATCCCCCTTTTGTTCTGGAGCAAGTTTGCTTAAGATACCTGTACCCATAATCATATGCTGATTATGACTGGGATATGTTTCTTACAAGGGGTTCCCTTGTTACAAAAGGAAAAATATGGTAAGATAATGAATAGATTGGCCATGTTAAATGGTCCAAGATCAGGCAGTATAAAATCAATGATCGTATGGAGGATAAGGCAATGCAGAATTTTGAATTTTATGCACCAACCCGGATGATTTTTGGAAAAGATACTCACAAGCAGGTGGGAAAACTGGTAAAGGAGTACGGTTTTAAGAAGGTTTTCGTTCATTACGGCGGTGCAAGCGCGCAGAAGAGCGGGCTTCTTGATACTGTATTAGATGCCTTAAAGGCAGAAAATATCGACTATGTGACCTTAGGCGGCGTTCAGGCAAATCCGACTCTGGCTATGGCAAGAGAAGGCATTGAACTGGGCAAAAAGGAAGGCGTTGACTTTATCCTTGCAGTAGGCGGCGGAAGTGTCATCGACTCTGCAAAATGTATTGCAGGACGGTAATTGCAAACCCGGATGTAGACGTATGGAAGTTCTATATGAAAGAGGAAACTCCAAAGGCTGCTCTGCCGGTAGGCGTTATCCTTACACTGTCTGCAACCGGAAGTGAAATGAGTGCTTCCAGCGTTATCACCAATACAGAACTGGGCTTAAAACGCGGATTTAACAGCCCTGGACACAGACCATTATTCTCTATCTGCAATCCGGAACTGACCTATACTGTAAGCCCGTTCCAGACCGGCTGCGGAGCTGTGGATATTATGATGCATACGTTAGAACGCTATTTCAGTGTTGGTGAGGATACACCATTATCCGACCGTATTGCAGAGGGAGTTTTAAAGACAGTGATCCCGGCTGGAAAAGCAGCACTGGAAAATCCAAATGATTATGAAGCAAGAGCGTCCATCATGTGGGCAGGAACTATTTCCCACAATGACCTGACCGGCCTTGGAAGATCCGTTTTATGGCAGTACATCAGATGGAGCATGAATTATCCGGTATGGATGAGAAAATTGCTCACGGCGCAGGACTTTCTGCTTTATGGGCATCTTGGGCAAGATATGTATATGAAAATAATGTAAGCCGCTTTGCCCAGTACGCAGTGAATGTATGGAACATTGAAATGGATTTTGAGCATCCGGAAAAGACCGCTTTGGCAGGTATTAAGGCTACAGAAGATTATTTCAAGAGCCTGAATATGCCAACCTCTTTAAGAGAACTGAATGTGGATCCTGCATCTTTTGAAGAACTGGCAGAAAAATGCACCAACCACGGCACAAGAACACTGGCAGGTATTAAGGTATTGGACAAGCCGGATATTATTGAAATTTATAAGATGGCATATTAAAAGCAGCAGTAAGAGAGAACGCCTGCTGGCGCAGGCGGTACTCCGGCAGACATAGAAACAGCCTTCAGAAAAGGAACAAAATGTTCCAATTCTGGAGGCTGTGCTGCGTTATCATGGGTTCATAAAAAATATCAGTGACATGTTTTACAGTTTTATAATCTCCCCGTCATCAGGAACCAGCAGATTTCCATGATAATATTCTTTTCCTTCTGCTGTGTAAAGTTCTTTCCTGTGGCTTAAGTTTTTATCTTCTGTATGCCACAGCACCAGATTTGGAATAGAAAGGCTTTCTGCCAGTTCGCAGGCTTCTTTTACTGTGCTGTGATGTTTTTCATAAGGCTGGAACCGTTCTCTGTCACCATAGAGGCAGAATGCTTCGTGAAGAAGCCACTGACTGCCTTCCACATATGGCTTACATTCCGGATTGTAAGGCTCGTCTCCGGCGCAGGTGAACTTCTTTCCGTTTTTCAGGTGCATGGTGAAGCCGAACTGTTTTGCCTTTGTAGACAAAATATCAAAGAAAGTTACATCATAATCTAAAATAGAAACGGTTTCTCCGTCTTCTACCGGGATCAGGAAGATCTGTTCCCCGATCATTTTATAAAATTTCCCCTGAAGTGTTAAACGGCATAAGGTAGAGATCGTATCTGCCAGTCCCGGATGGCAGTAGATGCGAAGTTCCCCTTCGTATTTTCCTTTTTTCATGGCAGTGGCGATCATGCGGACCATCCAGACAATTCCAAGGATATGGTCGGTGTGCTCATGGGTGACAAAAATGTGATGGATATGGGCCATGTCCACATTCATTTTTTCCAGAATACCTAAAATACCATTACCGCCGCCGGCATCTACCATAAAAAATTCATCTCCGTCTTTTATGGCAAAGCAGGTATTGTAACAGCGGGTTGCCTGTGCGTTTCCGGTACCAATACGTATAATTCTTCCATATTTCGATCCTTTCTTGTGCATTTCTTCATAAATCTTAACAAAATGTAAGCTTGTGTTCCTGCGGAAAAACTTTTATTTTCAATAAGAATATGGTACTATAATCCATATAAAACGCAAGATTTCCTTGATAAAGTCTTTTTTGGGACATGTAAAGAAAGGAAAATGCGATAAGATGGGGGAATGTAATATGAGGGATCTGGCTTATCTGCAGCTTCTGGCGCGTGAATATCCGTCAGTTAAGGAAGCTACCAGTGAGATCGTAAACTTAATGGCGATCTGTAGTCTTCCAAAAGGAACAGAGTATTTTTTCAGTGATCTTCATGGAGAGTATGAAGCGTTTATCCATTTACTCCGGTCTTCTTCCGGTATCATCCGTGAAAAGATCAAGGAAACATTCGGACATTTGATCCCGGAGGAGGAGCAGTTACAGTTAGCAAATCTGATCTATTATCCAGAGCGTCATCTTCCAAGGATGATGAAAGTTGGACGGTATACAGAAGACTGGCAGAAGATCACCATTACAGACTGGTTAAGATCTGCCGCGAAGTTTCTTCCAAATATACCCGTTCGAAGGTAAGAAAAAAGATGCCCAAGGAGTTTGCTTATATTATTGATGAGCTTCTCCATGTAGACTACAGCGATGAGAACAAGAAACTTACTACAATGAGATCATCCATTCTATTATTGATACCAGTATAGCAGACAAGTTTATTGTTGCGCTGTGCCGTTTGATCCAAAATCTGACCATTGATAATCTTCACATTATCGGCGATATTTTGATCGTGGACCAAGAGCGGATATTATCATGAAGGAGTTAATGAACTTCCATGATGTGGACATCCAGTGGGGAAATCATGATATTTCCTGGATGGGAGCAGCTGCCGGCAATCTGGCCTGTATCTGTAATGTGCTTCGTATAGCCATCAGCTACAACAGCTTTGATGTGCTGGAAGATGGATACGGTATCAATCTGCGTCCACTGTCCATGTTTGCGGCAAAAGTTTACCAGGATGATCCATGTGTCCGCTTTATGCCAAAGATCCTGGATGAAAATATTTATGATGCAGTAGATCCTGCCTGGCAGCTAAGATGCACAAGGCAATTGCTGTGATCCAGTTTAAGGTAGAAGAAGCGATGATGCAGCGCCATCCGGAGTATGAGATGGAAAACCGCATGCTTTTAACTGCAGTGGATTACAAGAAAGGAACCGTTACCATTGAAGGAAAAGAATACCCAATGCTGGATATGAATTTCCCGACCATTGACCCGCGAAATCCACTGGAGCTGACCAGAGGAGAAAAGGAACTGTTACGCACTCTCTGCGCGTCATTCCGCCACAGCGAGGTTTTACAGCGTCAGGTGAAATTTATCTATTCTCATGGTGGTATTTACAAGTGCTACAACTCCAATCTGCTGTATCACGGATGTATTCCTATGACAAAAGATGGAGCATTTGATACCATTATGATCGGTGGAAATGGTTATAAAGGAAAGTCCCTGATGGATTTCTTAAACCGCCAGGTACATAATGCCTACTTCCTTCCGGACGGTGCAGATGGAAAGAAGAAGCATTGGATCTGATGTGGTATCTCTGGTGCGGAGCAAGATCTCCGGTATTTGGAAAGTCAAAGATGACTACCTTTGAACACTATTTTGTAGAAGATAAGGCAACACATAAAGAGGTGATGAACCTTACTACAAACTGTGTGAAAAAGTAGAGATCTGTGACAAGATCCTGGAAGAATTTGGCTTAAAAACGGAAGGTTCCCATATTATTAACGGGCATGTGCCTGTTAAGTTAAAAGACGGGGAAAAACCGGTAAAAGCAGGGGGAAAGCTTTTTGTGATCGACGGTGGTCTTTCAAAGGCATATCAGAGCACTACCGGCATTGCAGGATATACATTGATCTACAACTCACACCATCTGGCACTGGCAGAGCATATGCCATTTGACCCGAAGAAAGACAGTACACCGAAGGTGTCTGTGGTTGAAAAACTGAAGGTCAGGATCATGGTGGCAGATACGGATAAGGGCCGTGAATTAAAGGAACAGATCGCAGACCTGAAAGAATTAGTGGCGGCATACCGGAAGGCGTAATAAAGGAAAGGCTGAATAATGACCAGAGCAGAATTTTTACAGGGACTGAGGACAGAACTGGAAGGGCGCGTTCCGTATTCCGTGATTCAGGAAATATACGATATTATGATTCATACATTTCAGATGAAATAAGCAAAGGGCTGATGAGGCAGAGGTGATCGAAAACCTTGGAGGCCCAAGGATCATTGCCAGGACGATCGTAGATGCAGCACTAAATACAGAAGATCGTCCGGACGGCTATGAAACTTATGGCTCCGGAGAGACACAGGAAGCAGATGATAACAGCCAGAGCCGTGAGTACAGTGGCCCCTATGGCACAGTAGACAGAGAAGAGTCTTATCAGGATACATACCATAGAAATGTACATTATGTAGATTTCAGCAAATGGTATGTGAGACTGGCAGCAGGACTGATCGTATTTTTCATTATCTTCCTGCTTATGAGCCTGTTCTTTGGATCATAGGACTGGCTGGCTGGGTATTGTCTTATATCTGGCCGGTACTTCTGATCTTAATGATCTTCTGGATGTTTAAGGGACCGGGAAGATAAGATTACAATTGATTGCGATAAAGTAAGTAGGCACTTTTGGTTTAAAAAAGTGCCTATTTATGTATATAAATCATGTCTTATTCTTGACATTTTTGTGAAAAAATAATATAATTGCGTTGTTGGTTCGTAACAAATCCGTAACAATTCTATTTCGACAGTTAGGAGACTTTCAGCGTGAATTTTGCTTTATTTCGGAGACATGCGGTAAAGGCTGCCGCAGGTCTTTTTTCTTTTATCAGGTATTCTTTTTGTAAATCCAGGAGAAAGTCTGGCTGCTTCTAAAGGGGCAGAAGTACAGACACGCTCTTCTTATATGGTGACGATCGCAGCGCCTTCTGTAGAAGTACATCTTTCCGCAAATGAACACAGCCGTTCTGTAGGACAGGTAAAAAGGGGACAGACCTATGAGGTCCTCTCCAATCAGGGAAATGGCTGGGTGAAGATCAGCACAGGCAGCGGAGAAGGTTATATTAAGACTTCAGGAAAAGCTTCCCTTGTAGAAAAAACCGTGAAACAGTGGATCTTTCTGCCAGACAGCGCCGTCAGACTGTGGAATTTGCTCTTCAGTTTGTAGGCGGAACCTATGTATTTGGCGGTGTTGACCCCAATAATGGAGTAGACTGCTCCGGTTTTACCAGATATATTTTGCAGAATACTGCTTCCATCAGTCTTCCTCATTCTTCCAAAGGGCAGTCTAACTATGGCACTGAGGTTTCAGAAGAGGAAATGCAGCCGGGAGATCTGATCTTCTACGGTGATGATGCAGGTATCAATCACGTAGCAATGTACATTGGAAATGGACAGATCGTTCATGCTTCAACAGAAGCTACCGGTATTAAGACTTCTCCTTATAACTACCGTAAGCCGGTGAAGATCGTCAGTGTTTTAAGCTAGGTCATTCAATCAGATCATTACAAATCCCTGGTGCCAGCAAGGTACCGGGGATTTTTTGCTTTATAGGAAAGACCGCCTCCGGCGTTCTTTTGAATTAAAAATGCCCGCCGGTAGGCGGGCAACACAAATAGACGATCTAGGGATTAAAAAAG
>ENA-OQJH01000435-OQJH01000435.1-human-gut-metagenome-genome-assembly--contig:-NODE-435-length-23336-cov-16.372269_pt1 | contig 23336 bp, 33 predicted proteins | sample MGYA00242597_ERZ504763 | MGnify/ENA primary metagenome ERZ504763 (study PRJEB26092, sample SAMD00036359) | human gut metagenome | host: Homo sapiens | study: EMG produced TPA metagenomics assembly of...
TGAGACAGAGCACATTTATACGCTTGATAATACAAGTGAAATGATGCTTGCAGTGTTGTCGGCAGCAGCACAGGAAGAATCGCACACGAAAAGTGAAATTATGAACATCTCTATTGAACAACGGTTTTCAAGGGGGATTTTTCTGACACCAAAACTTTTAGGATATGATAAAGACGAGGATGGAAATCTTGTTATCAACGAAACAGAAGCAGATACGGTCAGACTGTGTTATTATCTGTTTTTAAGTGGTTTTCCGACTTCTGAAATAGCTGAGGTATTAATGGATTTGGGACGGAAAACAAAACTGGGAAACACAAAGTGGACAGGAAGTGCAGTTGTAAATATTCTTCGCAATGAAAGACATTGTGGCGATGTTTTGTCCAGAAAAACATTTACACCAAATTATCTGGATCATAAGTCAAAGAAAAATAACCATGACAGAAATCAATACAGGCAAGCAGATCACCATGAGGCAATAGTAAGCAGAGAAATTTATAATGCGGCACAAAAACTGTTAGAAGCAGGAAAGTATAGTAGAAAAGGGTATCCTTTGCCTACATTACAGGTAGTTGATCAAGGGGTATTAAAAGGATTTGTGCCGGTAAACCGGGCATGGAATGGATTTTCAACTGATGATTATAAAAAAGCATCATTAAGTGCATATGATGAAGATTCAAACGAGATTCATGAAGAGAAAACGATCAAAAGTACTTTCGACTTGAGCGGATATGAGATCGTAAGAGCACAGTTTTTCTCAACAAGATTTGATCCGGCAGTTACAATATCTTCTGGAAAGATTGCGTTTAATACTGCATGTATGAAAAAATTTGAAAATGTAGAATATGTGGAGTTGCTATTTAATTCAGTAGAGAAATGTATTGCTGTTCGTCCATGTGAAAAAAGTAATGTAAATGCGATAAAATGGGGAACTATACGAAATGGACGTTGGGCAGTTCTGCCTAAGAGCTGCAAAGGCTTCTCGGAACCGTTATTTGAACTTATGAATTGGGATAGCGATTGCAAATATAAATTACGAGGACAATTTTGTGGCAACTCAGACGAACAACTATTGATATTTGAATTAGAAGAACCAGAGGTATTCGTACAAGAATATGTTGACGAACAACATATAGACTCATCGGTAGAAGCCCCATCTGAAAATATGAAGACTGTTAAGAAAGTACTTTATCCAAAAGCATGGATTCATAATTTTGGAGAAACAACAAACAGAACAGTTTTTCTTCAACGAGTAGCATATAAAGGAAATTGGGAAATACTACGCCCGGCAAAGACGGTTGAAGGCATGGAAATTATAACCAGAAAAATATTGGATGATTTGATAGATGAAGCTGAGAAACTGATAGATAGAATGAGGTGTGCTACATATGAGTGATATAACAAATTACACAGATGAGCAGGAGATTGTTGATCAAAAAGCGATAGAGTTGGCAGAGGATTTCAGTTATGACGGTTATCAGGTTGTCAGACGTGAGTTGTTTGCACATTTAAGGGAGCCTGCTGTTGTGATCCGGAGAGACAGCGTAACATTTAATACAGCCTGCATTGCCGGATTGGAGGATGCAGTTTATATACAGATACTTGTAAACCAGGAAAATAAAAGAATGGTTGTCCGAAAGTGCGAAGAAAATGATAAAGACGCACTTCGCTGGTGCGTGGCAAAACCAGATAAAAGAAAAAGCAGGAAAATGACAAACAAAATCTTTTCTGCCATGATGTATGAAATGATGGGGTGGAATCTGGATTGCCGTTATAAGATTTTAGGACATAAGATTTCATTTGAAGGTGAGACAATATATGTATTTGATTTGATGGAGACAGAGATATACCTGGATACTAAGGGAAAACGTCAGAAGAAAAATGCAGAAAATCAGGAAAATGCAGAGAGTAGCAATAATATAGAAGGAACGTCATTATCAAATGCATCAGAGGATAATACTTCTACTGAAGAAATAAATAAAAAGACTCGTACACCTTTTTATCCGAAAGAATGGAAAGATTCTTTTGGATTGCCAGTAGAGGAACATAAGAAAGCCTTGGAAATAAATATGCTGAAGGGATATGCGGAATTTACAACACCAAAATAGATGAAGACAGGGAAAAGTCTGCTCTGAGATTGGAGGTATCAATATGCAGGAAAACAATATGATGATACCAGGGATTTCTTTGTGCCAAAAATGGGGAAAGATAAGAATTTTTCATTCAACAATAGTGGCACTGGGAGAGCCGAGGTACATACGGTTCCTTTTTAACCCTGATAAGAAAGGATTAGTGGTACAGGCATGTGCCAGAAAGGAAGCAGAATGTTTTCGTGTGCCTAAATACAATCCGGAGAATTGGGAATTTAAGATCAGTAGTGTGCCAATGTTACGGATGATCTGGAATACATGTAATTGGGATAAGGAAAAGACATACCGATTGACTGGAATGTGCCATATAGAGCATAATCTGGTTGAATTTGATATGAAGCAGGCAACAGTGCAGACAGCAGATGAATTTTAAAGAAATGGCGTAAAATAAGGACTTCTGAGAAATCGGAGGTTCTTTTTTTTGTGCGATTTTTTGAGGGTAATTGCATGGTTTTGTGATGAAAATTTTCTTTGAAAAAAAGTTGTTTCTACCTTTACATCAGGAGGAAGCATGAGTTTGGTAGGCACCAGACCTATATTACAGGATGAATTGCTTAAATATGAATTACATCACAGAGCCAGAATTGCCATCAAACCAGGAATTACCGGTATGTGGCAGGTGAGTGGTCGAAGTGATATTACAGATTTTGAAGAAGTCGTGCGCCTGGATACAGAATATATCAGTAACTGTAATTCTAACATCGCATTCTCCGTGCGCAAAGTTTAAGGAAAAACTAGCGTGGCTGAATCCGTTTGATTATAAGATGTTGAAAAAATGGGTTGACAGAATTGAAGAAATGGATGCCTATTCTTTTAAGCGCGCAGATTATATTATTTTTCCATGTAAGGAAGCGGAGGAACCATATTATCATACATGGGAAGGTTATGAACAACTCCGAGAAGAAAAAAAGTATCGTTATATGCCAACTGGAATAGTTGGATGTAAAGCAAAAGTAAATAGAGAAGATTTCAGAAAGAAATACGGAATTCCAGACAACGCTTTTGTGATTTCTTATGCCGGAAGGCACAATGAAATAAAAGGATAGGAGACTTTTGATGAGCAGCGTATTCTCAAAGGTAAGAAGAAAAATTGAATATATCCATAATAAAAAAGCAACTTATGATTACGCTCCTCAGCAGGGAGGTTGGGAAAAATATGGATCGCCAGTGTTTGGCGATGAAACGACAGCCTCCGTGTTTGATCCATTTGTAGTAATGATAGAAGATAGATACCGCCTTTTTGTCTCGGAACGAAAAAATAGCGGAATAATATGTACTGATTCTACGGATGGTACAGAATGGGAAAAATGGAAAGTTGCTTTAGAAGCAGGGGATAAGGGAAGCTGGGAAGAACGGGTTAATCGCGCTTCTGTTTGTAAAATAGATGGAAAATGGTTGATGTGGTACACTGGACAAAGTAGAAATAATAGTGCAATAGGCATCGCCACAAGTGATGATGGCATTCGATTTACAAGAATGCAACAAAAACCAATTCTTGTTCCGAGTGAGCCATACGAAAAAGGCTCGGTTATGAATCCGTGTGTTCTCTGGGACAAAGATGAAAAAATCTTTAAAATGTGGTATGCAGCTGGTGAGCAATTTGAACCAGATGTTCTTTGCTATGCGGAAAGTAAAGATGGCATTAACTGGGAAAGGTATGCAAATAACCCTATACTTGAAAAGTCGAATGAAAAGTATGATCAATGCAAGGTAGGCGGATGCGATATTTTGAAGGAAAATGATAGATACTATATGTTCTACATTGGATATCAAAATGTGGATACAGCTAGAGTTTGTATGGCAGAGTCAAATGACGGAATACATAATTGGGTTAGAAGTATGGATAATCCTGTTATTTCACCAGAAAAAAAATCCTGGGATGCAGATGCAGTTTACAAGCCTACGGTTGTTTTAAATAAACAAAAAAACAAACTGTTGATGTGGTATAACGGTAGAAAACAAAATTGTGAGCGAATTGGTTTGGCAGAATATCGCATCAAATAGAAGATATGGGGAGGGTTAACCGATGATAGTAAGTATAATTATTCCGGTTTTTAATACAAAATATGAAGATTTATTAAAATGTTTGGATAGTATCCTTGCTCAAACTTTCCCCAATTTTGAAGTGATTATTATTGATGATGGAAGTGAAGATTATTACGGTAATAGACTAGATGAGTTGGTTCAGTTAGATTCTCGTATAAGTGTGTTTCACAAGAAAAATGAAGGGGTCTCAGTAGCTCGTAATTTTGGAGTGAATAAAGCAACAGGACAGTATATCTTATTCGTTGATGGTGATGATATATTAACTCCGTGGTTACTAGAAAGCGCGGTCCAAGCTGTTGAGGATTATGATTGTGATGTTATAGTTGGAATGATAAATACAACAGATAAAAGGCCAAGTATTTTTCCAAGTAGAGAAAAGAACGTAAAATTTGAACTGTTGGATGATCATAAGAAAAAAGAATTGGAGTGTCATATTTTTTCAAAAAGCTGTGAGAGGTGGAGACTGATCAGGATGGATGGGAATTTAATGGAGAAGGATGTTGGGCACATTTCCTGAAGAAGGAGATTGCACTGGAAAATCAATTTATCCCAGGAGTTGCAGTTGGCGAAGATACTATTTGGGCATTAACCATGTTAAATAGTTCTAAGGATTACCGAATTGGAATGCTTTATGAAAAATGGTATTATTATATTCAAAATGATTATAGTGTGTTGAATAAATATAATCCTAAAATCGTGGGACAATTAACTCTTCCAGTGGATATTCTGGAAAAAAGTATGGTGCTTCAACAGGCATTGTGCATGCCGCATATACAGATTGGTTACTTATGAAGCTAAAACATATATGTTTTAGAGCATATTTAGCAGAGGAAAATACTGACCCATTCAATAAGAAAGTGTCTGAATTTTCAAAAGTTTTACATACTGCTCCATGGATCGAAGTTTTAAACAGACGTAATACTCAACCGTTCAAAAAGAGACTGAAGTTTTTTTTGTATGATAAGAATATTGCGTTATACTTCTACTCTTGCTTGAAATTGGTGAAAAGAAAAAAATACGATATAGAGGACGGGAGTAGAAATGAAAGTAAAAATTAATCACACATTATTTATAACGCTAAGTTTAATTACGCTGCTGATTGCAGGAAATTATTGGGGGATTGCTCAGTTCGTTTTGCCTTATAAAGCGAGACTATATATTTTGGTTCTTTCTGGAGCGATACCTTTATTATTACCGCTGTATTATAAGAAAAGAAGTATTATTATACCTTGGATGCTTTGTTTTTTCTTTGTGCTTTTTAGAAATCAAGAATTTTTGAGTGGAGGCTACTACAATTCAATAAGATTAATAGGCGCTTACTTATTCATATTTGCCAGCGTTAAAAGTTGTGATTGGATAAAAAAGGCACCCCAAATAATAACAGCCGTAGGAATAGCAAATGTTATTGCAACTCTTTTGTTTTTTGTGAATAATGGATTGTATCAGCTTTTTATTAATACAACTTACAAACAATATCAAGATGGAACACAAGACGGATTGTATGGGTATCGAGCGGCTCTTGCAGATCATTACTCTCAAAATGGAACATATATTACAATAGTTTTATTGACTGTATGGGCTGTATTTTTGACCTTAAATGGTCACGAAAAGAAGCGAAAATATATAATGATAGCTGGTATTGCTACAGTTATCGCACTTCTTCTTACATCTAAAAGAGCACATTTGCTTTTCGGCGTAGCAACTTTAATAGTCGTTTATTATGTTGTTAATCCTGAAAAAGGTTGTTAAAATCCTTCAAGCTCATGATGGCAGCGGTGGCTGCTTTGATAGGATTGAATTTTCTTATGGATTATGTTCCAGATATTGCAAGAGTATTTGAACGATTTCAAACAGCCGGATCTGATAATGCAAGTTTATTGCGGATTCTTATGTGGGATAGGGCGCGCTCTATTTTTAATCAAAATCCAATATTGGGAATCGGATGGTATGGATTTCGATATAAATCCGGCTTGAGTACGTTAACGGGTGCCACTGCTGGGTGTCATAATATATACCTTGAATTATTATGCGAAACAGGACTTTTAGGTTTCTGTGTGTTTATTATGGCAATGGCATCAAGTATAGTAATAACATGGAAAAATATTAATTTTCTTAGTCATCAAGAACGTGATGTCGAATTGACAAGTATAAAATTAGCCTTATCGGTTTCGTTTGCAATTCAATTTTTTGTGTTGTTATATGGAATGACAGGAAATCCTATATATGATTCGACTTTTTGTTTCTATGCAGTCGCAGTGGCAATTAACATCTCTTTTACATCAAATATGCGAGGTAGAATATGAAATATGATTATTTAGTAGTAGGCTCCGGCCTTTACGGAGCAATATTTGCACATGAAGCAAGGGTACATGGCAAATCTGTATTAGTTGTTGATAAACGCCCCAATATTGCGGGCAATATTTATACCGAGAACATTGAGGGCATTAACGTCCATAAGTACGGCGCACATATCTTCCATACCAACAACAAAAAGGTCTGGAATTATATCACCCAATTTGCCGAGTTCAACCGCTTTACGAACTCGCCTGTAGCCAACTACAAGGGCGAGCTTTACTCGCTGCCGTTCAACATGTATACCTTTAATAAGATGTGGGGCGTGGTTACGCCGGAGGAGGCTGCCGCCAAAATTGAGGAGCAGCGCAAGGAAATCACCGGCGAGCCGAAAAACCTAGAAGAACAGGCAATCTCTCTCGTGGGCCGTGACATCTATGAGAAGCTCATCAAGGGCTACACCGAGAAGCAGTGGGGCCGCGACTGCAAAGATCTGCCCGCCTTCATCATCAAGCGCCTGCCCGTGCGCCTGACCTTTGACAACAACTATTTCAATGCCTTGTATCAGGGAATCCCAATCGGCGGCTACACCAAGATGATTGCCAACCTGCTGGACGGCATCAAGGTGCGCCTGAATACGGACTATCAGGAGCACAAGTCCGAGCTGGATGCGCTGGCTGACAAGGTGGTCTACACCGGCCCCATTGACGCCTACTTTGATTATAAGCTGGGCACCCTCGAGTACCGTTCGGTGCGCTTCGAGACGGAGCTGCTCGACCAGCCGAACTTCCAGGGCAATGCTGCCGTCAACTACACGGACCGTGAGACGCAGTGGACCCGAATCATCGAGCACAAGTGGTTCGAGTTCGGCAAGGATGAGAATGGAAATGACTTGCCGAAAACTATCATCAGCCGTGAATATAGCAGTGAATGGAAACCGGGGGATGAGCCGTATTATCCGGTCAATGATGCTAAGAATAGCTTGCTGTATTCTGAGTACAAGAAGTTGGCAGATGCAGAGAATAAAGTGATTTTCGGCGGTCGTCTGGGCGAGTACAAGTACTACGATATGGATCAGGTTATTGCTGCTGTACTAGAGAAATGTAAGAAAGAATTCGTGGGAGAAAATGTATGAGCAGAATTGGTATATTAACTTTTCATTCTGCAAATAATTTTGGTGCATTGCTACAGGCTGTATCATTACAAAAGACAATTATAGAACATGGTGGTACAGAATGTGAACTTATAAATTATGAGCCAGAGTTTATTTATAAGGATTATTCAATTAGCCCATTCAAAAGTAAGCATCCGAAAGTTATTATTAAAAGCATACTGAGAATTCCGGATAAGATCAAGCGAAATTCAAAGTTTCAGTCATTCAGAGAAGAAAATACAATTTGTTCAGGACAATGCCAAAGTGAAGATTCTTTTGAGAAGACTTGCAACTCCTTTGAAAAAATTATTGTAGGTTCGGATCAGGTATGGAATTACAATCTTACTGAGCATGATATGCACTACTTTCTGCCGGAGATCGATGACTCAGTAGAAAAAATAGCTTACGCAGCAAGTACAGGCGGTGCTGATTTTTCAACAGATGAATCGAATGAAATGATTCAGTGTCTTCAAAGGTTTAAGAATATCTCGGTAAGAGAAAGTGCATCCAAAGAGGCTCTTAATCAAAGATTAAAAGAAAAAAACATTGAAATTGTATTAGATCCGGTTTTCCTCACAACCCAAAGCAATTGGTTGCGTTTGGCGGCAAAGCCAGTAAAAAAAGATTACATCCTTTTTTTCAAAATGGGATATAGTAAGACCGCTGAACCGGCGCTGGAGTTTGCTAAAAAATTAAGCGAAGAAACAGGCTATGAACTTCTTATGTTGTGGGATCAGGAAACGTGGTTTAAATATCGTGATGTTAAGCACATTGGAGCTGCAGGCCCAGCAGAATTTTTGCAGTGGATTGCAGGTGCAAAATGTGTAGTAACAAATTCGTTTCATGCTACAGCTTTTTCTATTATCTTGAACACACCTTTTTATGTGGAAACAGAGATTGAAAGAAAAGATAGGGTTCTTAATATTCTCAATATTTTCAAGTTAGAGAAATGTGGACTTGTAAAAGGAAAATCTGCAAATGGATTGAACATACCAAAAATTGAATGGAATGTAGTGAATTTACTACTGGACAACGAACGTCACAGGTCACTGGATTACATTGATAGGATATTAAAATAAGCAGTTCTGCCTTGGTATTTTATAGCCACATATCAAGGCAGAACTTGTTATAGGAGATACTAATGAGTCGTAAAACAGAATTAGCAAAAAATACGGCCATACTGACAGTGGGAAAGTTATGTACGCAGTGTATTAGCTTTTTCCTACTGCCTTTATATACGGCAATTTTATCAACGGAAGAGTATGGTACATTTGATTTATTAGTCACATATTCAGCTTTATTATTGCCTTTGGTAAACTGGCAACTAGATCAAGGACTATTTAGGTTTATGTTAGATTACCGTGGGAACAAAGAAGAAGAAAGCAAACTTTTGTCAACATTGTTGTTTTCTAGTATGATACAATCTGTTGTCTATTTTGGTATGTATCTAATAATTACTCCCAAATTACATATCGAAAATGCATACTTCCTTTTGCTTTATGTGATTTTACAGGTATTTACAGCACTGTTCTTGCAGTTTGTAAGGGGATTAGGAGAAAGTGTCAAATATACGGTAGCATCCTTTATCTCGGCAACAACAACGACAATATTAAATGTTATTGCTTTGGTTATTTTGAAAATGGGACTCCAAGGATTGTTTGTTTCCACGTTATCTGCACAGATTGTTACATTAATTTATTTGATATTTGCATCAAAATGCTGGGAATATATTTCTCCAAAAAATATTCACCTGAGTATATTTAAAAGTGTTGGAACGTACTCCATTCCGCTAATTCCAAATAATTTGGCTTGGTGGGTTGTAAATGCTTCAGATCGAACAATTATTGCACATTTTCTTACAACAGCAGCAAATGGAATTTACTCTGTTGCAAACAAATTTCCAAATGTATTTATAAGTTTTTATAATATCTTAAATTTATCTTGGACAGAAACAGTTTCATTGCACTATGGTGATGAAGATAGGGATGAATTTTTGACAGAAACAATGACATCATTGTTCAAGTTATTTGCAGCGGCTTGTTTTGGTATTGTTGCCTGTATGCCTTTTGTTTTTCCCATAATGGTTAATCTAAAATACAGCGCTGCATATAATCAGATTTTGATTTTAATGTATGCGATGCTTTTCCGTGTATTGGTTGGATTATATAGTTGTGTCTATGTGGCACAAAAAAACGCAAAAAAGATTGCGTACACATCAATCTCAGCGGCTATTATTAACATCGCAGTCGATTTGATTTTAATTAACAAGATACAAGTGTTTGCAGCATCCCTTTCAACGCTGATTGCCTTTCTTTCAATGTTTATTGTTCGTTATATTGACGTAAATAAAACTGTACACATGAAAATTAGAAAGCCTATTATTATTGGCAGTGTCCTTATTGGTGGGATGCTCATAGGAACATACTATTGCGAAAATAGGATGATCCAATTTGCAGCACTTTGTATTACTGCAGTTTATGCTGTTTTAACTAATGTGGACATGCTGAAATCGGGTGTAAATCTGGTGAAGAGCCGTCTTGGAAAATAAAACTTGAAATAGTGTGAGTTGGGGAGGACAATCTTGAGAGCAGAGCAGAGCAGAGCAGATAATATTGACATTCTGAAAGCAACTTGTGCTTTTCTGATTGTTTGTATTCATGTACCGTTTCCGGGAGTAATTGGAAAATATTTTACAGCATTGACTAGAATTGCTGTACCAGTATTCTTTATGATAACCGGATACTTCTACTTTGATGTCGAGGAAAAAACGGCGAGACTCGGCAGATAAAAAAGATTTTTAAATTGGTACTTGAAGCAAATGTACTTTATCTGCTGTGGGATTCTTTTTATGCCGTATTAAGCCGAAACATGAGCTTCTTGCTTGATACATTTACGATTGAAAATGTGCTGAAATTTATAGCTTTCAATGAGTCTCCGCTGAAGGGGCATCTTTGGTACTTGGGAGCAATCCTGTATGTGCTGATTATTATGCACATCTTTGATAAGCTGAAAATCGAAAAATGCCTTGTTTTTGCGGCACCGTTTTTACTGATGGGAGATTTAATTCTAGGAAAATATTCTGTTCTGTTGCTTGGAAGAGAATTTCCTTATATCCTTGTCCGCAATTTCTTGTTCGTTGGTATTCCTTATTTCTGTATAGGGCGTTTGATTAGAAATGGATTTGGGCAAAAAGTCAAAAAGAAGTCTTGACTATTTTCTTGATTGTGTTTTCTGCGACATCACTGCTTGAACGATTTGCTCTGGTTAGCCTTAATGTTAATTCAGCAAGAGATCTATATCAGTACGACCTTATTGGCTATTACGGTATTCTTATTTACCTTGCAATGTCATGGGAGTAATAAAACACTAGCATTGATTGGAAGAAAATATTCCACATGGCTTTACATTTTGCATCCGATATTTATTACCTGTATTGGCATGGTTGCCCATAAAGTGGGTGTGTACGGCATCTATAAGTTCATTGCGCCAATCGTGGTTTACATTACAACATTGATTTTTTTGATGATAGTTGACAAGATAAAAATGGCGGCAGTAATAGACCGCTGAAAGAAGGTGGCAGTTTGATAACAGAAGTGAAAACGAAAGTTTATGCTGGAAGATTGAAAGATAGGGCTTCTCTGTTACGCAGTTCATCCGGTGGAGCTTTTGTAGCTCTTTCGGATTGTTTTCTGGATAACGGTGATGCGTGGTTTGCGCTGTGTACAATTATGAAGATCACGCCACTGAGTTTCAACTAATCGAAAACAGAGAAGAACGTGACAAGTCTATTGGCTCTAAATATATGCAGAGCAAGCCAGGAAAAATCTATAAGATCGCAGAGGACTGGCTGATTAATCATCCGGAAAAACGATTGCTTTTTGTCGGCATGGGATGTCAGGCCGATGGTTTTCGTAAGTTTGCGGAAATGAAGGGATTCCGTGAACGAGTATGGATAGTTGATATTATCTGTCATGGATCGCCGAGTCCAAGGCTCTGGAAAGAATATGCTGAGTCTGCTGAGAAAAAGTATGGGAAGATTACATATTTGACATTTAAGGATAAGCGGAATGGTTGGAAAGCTCCGACGGCATATGTAACAGCTGGCGGTCAGGAGCATCTGATAAAGGATTATGTTAAAGTCTTTTATAACCAATGTGCATTACTCTGTCCTGCTATGAATGTCCGTATGCGACAACTGAACGAAAGACGGATATGACAATCGGAGATTTCTGGCATATTGAGGAAACAATTCCGGACTTCTATGATGAAAAAGGCAACTCAATCTTCCTGATCCACACAGACCGAGGAGAGCAGCTCTTTGAGACAGTCAAAGTGAAGTTGGAGTATAGACTAAGCGATACAAAACAATGCTGGCAGGCGAACTTGGAAGCTCCTACTAAAAGATCAGAGCAGAGAGATGAATTTTGGAATGATTATCAAAGGAAAGGAGTGGATTTCGTTATGAAAAAATATGGAACAACTCCCTTAAAAACGAAAATCAAAAACAAGCTTGTTAAGCTAATATCAATCGGGGGGGGCAAACCCTAAATCCTGATTTGATTTATTATGTTGACTACTCCGAAAGGAGGGCGGCATAATGAATTGGTCGCAGCCTAAGGTATATGCTGTAAAGCATAAAGACGAAGAAATCAGGGCAGCTTCACGTTCTGGTGGTATTTTCACGGCATTGTCAGACTTGGTTTTGGATGATGGTGGTACTGTTTATGGATGCGTTTTAACTGATGATTTTCATGCTGTTCATGTGAGAACTGATAGCAGAGATGGACGAAATCAAATGCGTGGTTCAAAGTATATCCAAAGTAAAATGGGAGATACATATAAGAAAGTACAGGAAGATTTGAATGCAAAAAGAGAGGTGCTATTCTCTGGAACTTCTTGTCAAGTCGCTGGATTAAAGCATTTTCTTGGTAAAGATTATGACAACCTTATATGCATAGATATTGTCTGTCATGGAGTTCCGAGTCCTGTTGTTTGGGATAAGTACCTTAGATGGCAGGAACATAAGAATCATGGAAAAGTTGTTAAGGTTGACTTTAGAAACAAGAAGGATTTCGGATGGAAAGATCATGTTGAAACCATTTGGTTTGATAATGGAAAAAATGTAAGTAGCCCGATTTTTAAGAATCTCTTCTATGGTCACATGGTTCTTAGACCGAGTTGTTATGAATGTCCATATAAGTCCATCATGCATCCAGGAGATATTACGATAGCAGATTATTGGGGAATCGAAAAGGCTGCTCCGGAATTCGATGATAATAAAGGAGTGTCATTGGTCCTAGTTAATAATGAAAAGGCTGATAGCATCTTTGAAAATGTGAAGATTGAATTGAAGTGGAAGAGCACAAGAATTGAAGATAGTATGCAACCACCTTTGAAAGCCCCATTTCCAAAACCAGAGGGAAGAGAACAGTTTTGGAACGATGTGAATGATAAATCTTTTTCGTATATTGCCAGAGCATATGGGGACAATGGAACTGCAAATTATATAAAGAAGGTTCTGAGAAGAGCCAAACGAAAAATACAGCACTTAATAAGTAAAACTTGAGGAAAGGAGTATTTATGAGTGGAAAAGCATTAAACAAGCAGGAAATGGATAGTATCGATCTGGCTAAATTTGTTTTCGCTTTTGCGGTTATTCATATTCATGCGGGGGGGGGGGACGGTCGTACATCCGATTTTAGCAAGTATTGTTAATTCTTTTGATAGCTTAGCGGTTCCGTTTTTTTTTTATAGTGGCAGGTTATTTCTTTTTTAACAGAATTGAAAAACTAGAAAACGAAGCTCAGAAAAAAGAATATGCGATAAGTTATCTGTTGAAAACATTGAAAATATATTTTGTCTGGTCAGTTGTGCTTTTACCGAGCAGGTTGATACTGAGTAAAAGTAGTATGCTTGGCGTACTTTTGAAGTGGTTCAGAACCGTATTTTTTATCGGTGATGCGCAGCTATGGTATTTGAATGCATTACTGATTGGATTGATTCTGATTTTGATATTGAAGAAATCGAAAATTAACGATACTTGGATCATGTTGATAGGAGTTGTATTCTTTATTGCCGGTATCTTTGTTCAAAAACAGTTGGATGTGGCATCTGTCAATGGATATGCAGGATTTTGGAAATTGTATTATATGATTTGGGGAAAGACAATAAAAAATGGTGTGTTTATGGGGATGTTTTATTGTATGCTTGGGACGCTAATCCAGAAAATCCCTCAAACAAAAACAGTATTCATTTGCACAATCTCAGCTTTTATACTTTATGTTGTGGGAGTGTACTTTCAGTACGAATGGAGAAAACTGTTGCTACCTGTTGTGTCGGTGCTTGTAGTTGAGTCAGTTATTATGCTACCTTTGCATATTGGATCTTTGGGAAAATGGTTCCGATCTATGAGCACGTTACTGTTTCTGTGCCATTATATTTTTGTCAGAGCGTTTGAATGTTTTCCAACATTAGCAGTTTGTTTCCCAGAAGGAATACATAAATTTATGTTTGTTGGTGTGTCTGCATTTTTATTGTCTGCATTGCTCGTCTGGGCTGGAAATAAAAATAAAAGAATTAGGTGGTTATGGCAATAGTGAAATGAATAGGAAGGTTGTTGTGAATGGTGGAAAAAGAAGTACCAGTATTATATAAAAGAAAGGAAGAATGCTGTGGATGTACAGCTTGTTATGCCATCTGTCCGAAAGAGGCTATTTCTATGGTCGAGGACGAAGAAGGCTTTGAGTATCCGCAGATAGATGAAAGTAAATGTGTTCGTTGCCATCAGTGCATTAAGGTATGTCCGATAAAAGCAGCACGAGCACAGTAAGGAGAGAGATTATGAACACAACATTACTTATCATGGCAGCCGGTATCGGTAGCGATTTGGAACAGGAATAAAACAGTTGGAACCGGTCGATGATGCTGGGCATATCATCATGGACTACTCAATCCACGATGCGATTGAAGCAGGTTTCAATCATGTGGTATTTATCATCCGTAAGGATATCGAGAAGGAGTTCAAAGAGGTAATCGGTGATCGTATTGCTGCTATTTGCTCCTCTCATAATGTAACTGTGGACTATGCTTTCCAGGATATCAACGATATTCCGGGAGAACTTCCAGAAGGTCGTACAAAGCCGTGGGGAACGGGACAGGCTGTGCTTGCAGCAAAGAGCGTAATAAAGACCCCGTTCATTGTAATTAATGCAGATGATTACTATGGCAAGGAAGGCTTCAAGGCTGTCCATGAGTATCTGGTGAATGGTGGCAAATCCTGTATGGCAGGCTTTGTGCTGAAGAACACGCTGTCCGATAATGGCGGCGTGACTCGTGGTATCTGCAAGATGGACGAGGATAACAACTTGACTGAGGTTGTGGAGACCAAGAACATTGTAAAGACTGCAGATGGAGCAGAGGCAGACGGTGTGATTGTTGATGTGAATTCTCTTGTTTCCATGAACATGTGGGGATTAACACCGGAGTTTTTGGATGTATTGGAAGAAGGCTTTAAAGAGTTCTTTGAAAAAGAAGTTCCGGGCAATCCTCTGAAAGCTGAGTATTTGATCCCGATCTTCATCGGTGAACTGCTGGAGCAGGGAAAGATGTCGGTGAAGGTTCTGAAAACCAACGATACCTGGTACGGCATGACCTATCACGAAGATGTCGCAGCAGTAAAGGACAGTTTCAATAAGATGCTGGAGAACGGCGTGTACAAGGCTGACCTGTTCGGTGATCTGTAAAACGTGATGAATGGAATAGTTAGTTTACTCGGAAAGATCCTCACAAACATCCTGACTGCTCTGTATGAGCCGTTTGGATTTTCACTTCTGCTTTCCTTCCTCGCCATGTTCTTCTATCTATATGCGTATGAACCTGAAGAGGCTGGCAAAGGATGGAAGAGCGCCATAGTGACTTGGTATCAAAAATTCAAGGGGAGTGTGTTCTTTCGGAAGTTGTTCTTACTGACCTTTGTGACATCAATGATTTTGTTTAGGACGTTACTAAACCGTAATCTATGGCTAAATCCTTTGTCCGATGTCATGGGTGGTTGGGGCATCTGGGAGACTGTGAATGGCGAACAGAAGCTGACCACCGAGTGCATCGAGAACGTAATTATGATGGTGCCATTTTCAGCAGTAGTGATGTGGACGTTCGGAGAGAAGATAGGAAACAGTTGGAAGAAGATACTGTGGTATAGCGGAAAGATAGCATTTATCTTTTCGATAAGCATAGAAATGCTGCAATTATTGCTTCGCTTAGGAACGTTCCAGCTATCAGACATCTTCTATAACACAGTCGGTGGAATGATCGGTGGATTGATGTATTGTGCGGCGATGAAGGCAAGAAAGCGTCTGTAAAACTAGATGAAATTGTGATATACTGGGAGCGGTAGCTCCCTACGCTGCTCTGATAATCACACACCTCTCCGTGGTGAGCAGCAGGCAACGAACTTATGGTTGGCTAAGATGTGAAAGAAACATAGAAGAAAGGAGCTGGTAGAAGTGGAAGCAATGGAAGGAAAGTACTTGGAACTTGTTCAGAATTGTATTAATTATGCAAGAAGTTTCATGACATTACCCGAACCTATTGAATCCTATTTTGAAGACTGCCCATCTGACAGATTTAAAACAATGGACAATGCCGCAGAGGGATGCGGAAATAAATTGTATTTTAATAAGCCGTGGTTTACAGGACAAGATAGATGGGAAAATCATAGGGTTGATATAGAATTCTTCATTTTTCATGAGCTGCGACACTTACATCAGCACTATGAAATTGCGTTGTCGGATAGCAATAATACTGTACATGAAGATATAAGTACATTGTTTCATGGAAAAATGGTTTTATAAACTATACAAGAAACGAAGGCGGAAGTACACAGGCTGTTAATCTGTCTCAAGAAGTAGAAATTGATGCAAATGCATATGCATTGTGTCTCAGCAATATGTTACATATTTCTGATAATATAGAGCTTCGCTTTAGTGTACCACAAGAAGCAATGGATTTAGCAGACCCCAGATCACGACAGTATTACGAAAATCGACCAGAATTAAAAAGATATATAGATAAATTGAAAAGAAATGCAGGACAGCCTGTGGTAAGAAAACCAGAAAGAAATGAGCTGTGTCCTTGTGGTAGCGGAAAGAAATTTAAGAAGTGTTGTATTGGCAAAGGCATATATGATTGATGTATCATATATATCCACACAGTGCTATACTTAAATAACTAAAAAAGGAAAGAGGTTATTACGATGCCCAGAACGAAAGGCAGCAAAAACCGTCCCAAAACTAATAACGACTACGCATCCCAGATTACGGAGAAGCAGGAATCTATCACTTCCCTGACTGCTGAGATCGCATCCATCACCGCCAACATTGACACTTTGAAGGCTGACCTGAAAGAGAAGAAGTGTGCTTTGAAGAAAGCCGAAAAAGAAGTGGCATCTCTGGAAGCGAAGAAGGCAAAGGCAGATGCTAAGGCCGCTGAAGAAGCTAAGAAGACCGAAGCAGAAGCTGTGCTGAAGAAGTTACTGGCAAGCGGTATGAGTGCGGATGAGATCCTCCAAAAACTGAAATAAAATAACCCAAGAAAAAATGAATGCCGTGTGGACAAACTGAACTCCAGGAGTTCACACGGTAATTTTTGAAGGCTGTTATATAGTTTATAACGGAAATAAAAGAAGAACAAAATTATAAGAAATGGAGTGTGACATAAAATGAACTTATCTAAAATACACCACATCGCAATCATCGTATCTGACTACGAAGCCGCAAAGGATTTCTATGTGAACAAGCTGGGATTCTCTGTCATCAGAGAGAACTACCGTCCGGAGCGTAAGGACTGGAAGCTGGATCTTCGTGTCAATGAACACACGGAGCTGGAGATTTTCGCTGAGGAAAACCCGCCGAAGCGTGTGAACCGCCCGGAGGCCTGTGGGTTGCGTCATCTTGCTTTCTGTGTAGAGAGTGTGGAGCAGACAGTGAAAGAGCTGAGAGAATTAGGTATAGAATGTGAGCCGCTTCGTGTGGATGATTATACCGGCAAGATGATGACTTTCTTTCATGACCCGGATGGTCTGCCGCTGGAGCTGCACGGATAATCATGGGAGAGAAAAGAGCGTATAAACCACGGAAGCCCGGTGGCGGCCGGAAGAAGCTGAAGCCAGAGTATGATGCTGAGAAGAATCTGAAAGAGCAGATGGATGCGGCTGTGGCTCTTTATGGGAGAATTGTTCTCTCCAATCCATCGGCTATGCTCTAGCCCTTAACCCTATCAAGGTACGGAAGCTGCTCATCACGGCTGGTGTGTATAAATCGGATGTGGCGGAGAAAGTAAAAAACACTTTTGAAGAGTACCGAGAAACACAAGACTACAAAACCTCCATACTCTCAACCGCAAATACCCTTCAACTCTCCAAAACCTCTGTTACCTCATATCTTCCGTATAAAAAAGGCGTGTACTTCCCAAGTACAGCAGAAAAAGAGAAGATCAGTGTTGGAGCAGAGCGGCAGCGGAGATACAGAGCGATGAAGCGGTGGAGGACTGATCCGACAGAAGAAAACTTCTGGGGTGTGGTTCTGGCTTATGCTGGTGTAAAATTCAAAACTTACTCTGGTTTGCTATTTTCTTACGAAATTAAAAAAGGCAGGAACGGCGAGTACACGAAAGAGCTGTGGATCGACCGCCGGGAGAAGAGTAAAAGTCTGGCGTGGAGTTCTATTGTTTTGGCTCTGGGAAATATTAAAGGGGAAGTAGTAGACGGCCCCAAAGCTCTGGGCGATATCCGGGGCGTAACTTACATCTACGGGATGTTCTATCGGTTCGGCTTGATTGATGTGCCGGATGAAGTGAAGGAGAAGATGGGACATCCGAAAAACCGCAAAAAATATGTTGCTATGTGCAAAAGTCTACGGTAATATGTGCCGTAACTGAGGATGTGAATCTCAGTTGGGAAGGATGGTAGCATTATAGAAAAATTGAAGGAGATGCTGGAGGAGTATTTGAAGAAAACGAAACCAGAGTATTATCCACCAGTGGAGAATCTGCTGGATCTGATCTACGAACATTATACAGAGAACAACCCAGTAGAGAAAAACACAGTTGCCGGGAAAGCCGCAAAGACCAAGGAAAAAGAACTGGAAGAGTGGCTGCGAGGACTGGAAGGAATGGATAGCTCGTAGATGATTACGTCGGAGAAAAGATTCCACTCTGGGAGAAGATCATGGACCGGCAGGGAACGGTGTGCTGTGCATGGGAGAAGACCGCTTTTGAGGAAGGTCTGAAAGTCGGGATACGACTCATGATGGAAGTGTGTAGTTTGTGATGGAAATAAAATGAACTCCCTAGAGTTCAAAAAAGCCCTCGCTTGTTACGGCGAGGGCGTGTGTTCTTATTCTTCGGTTTTTTCAGCTTTTTTCTTTTTAGGTGCAATTTTGTGGCCGGAGTAGATTGCCATGCCCATGCAGACCAGAGTGCCACAAGCGAAATACTTGTGAGCCTGCATCAGTTTCTTGCAGCCTGTGTAGAAGCATCCTGCCATACAGGCAAGTGCACCGAGTGACCAATATTTATGTGCTTTCATTTTGTGTGTCCTCCTTATCTTCTTTCTGTATTTTGAGCAATTCCTCGATTTCCGTTTTACTCGCCGGCCGTACTGCCTTTTTATTATCGTGTGCTACCGCTCCACAGTCGGGGCATCGATCCGGCAGTTTCTCAGCAGAGAAGCAGTAGCGGCAGGAATCGCAAAAGTAGTAGTTCAAGTCATATTCACCCCAATCTCTAATATATCCTCAAATGCAATAATGGTCGGCAGCTCTTTGCCGGTATCATTTATAAATCCTGTGTAAATTCGTAGTTCTTTGTTTATCACATCCACAGCATCCAATACTCCGGCTACATTCTCATAGTAGCCGTCCGTGAAATATTTTATTGTGATCTCTTGACCTTTCCAAAGCTGGCTGATCTTTTGATTTAGAACTTCCTTGCCTTCTTCAGACAGCTCGATTCTGTTTCCTTTGAGGTGGTCTCTGCCCTCGGAAGCAATCTCATCCTCATAGCCTCGTAAGGCGGCAAACGGAGAGAAGATTTTAGCTCGATTTGACATCGGCATACGGGGATGATTATGTGGTGGCTCCGGGCGGGAGGCATGGAGGATTTTGCCATACTTACTTTGGACGGCCCTGCTTCCGGTGTGTTCTTGTAGTCCATGTTCTCCCTCCTTACTTGGCCTTGTGGCCGCCTATTTGCTGATTTCTTTCTCTCATTGTTGCACCATCCAGATAGTTGGTTCCTTTTAGTACGGCGTTCTTGCCGAACTTCTTCTTGAGACCCAGCATCGCATTTTGCAGCTTTTTCTCTTTTTCCAATTTGGTTGTGTCCGTGAATAGGTCAACTTGGAAGAATCCCTCATCTTTGACCACACGGTTGGCAGCTATTGTGATCCGTCTTACCGTCAGGGTTTTATCAGCTATACTCTCGAACAGCTCAGTTGTGGCAGAGATCAGGATGCTTCCGAGGTTGGTCGGATTATCCAGTTTTGTGCTGCCATGAGCACCTTTCGGAACAGTGCGGTCGTAGTGGTCAATGTGTACCGGACCTCTGTACTTGCCGCTGTCACAGTTTTCACGGTCATAGCCCACATCCAGTGTCAGGCTGTCCGTAACCAGACCTTTGTCCGTCAACTGTAATACTAAGCTGTCAGCCATCTCCATGACAATGATTCTTGCTTTGTCATATGGGTAAGGGCAGGAGAGTACCTGACCTTCGGAGATGCTGTTGGTGCTGGGCTTGTAGGCTTTGATTTCTTTCATACCGCAGGCTCCAGCCCCCAGGCATGGTCAATCAGCAGTTCGGCGTCAACACCGAATTCATTATATAAGATATCCTGATTGACGGTGCTGAAATATGCCAGCTCGCCCATCGTATGGATGCCGTGCTTTTCTAGTCGCTTGACGGTACCGGGACCAGTCATCCAGAAGTCTGTGAGAGGCTTGTGATCCCAGAGAAGATAGCGAAAGCTCTCTTCATCCAGTTTAGCGATGCGGACTCCGTCCTTGTCAGGCGCAGCGTGTTTGGCAGTGATGTCCATTGCCAGCTTCGCCAGATATAGATTGGTACCAATCCCGGCGGTGGCAGTGATGCCAGTCGTATAAAGCACTTCCCGGATCATTGTCATGGCAAGGTCGTGTGCGGTCATATTATAGTGGGATAGGTACGAGGTGGCATCGATGAACACTTCGTCGATGGAATATACCACGATGTCCTCTGGTGCAATGTATTTCAGATAGATGCCGTAAATCTGCCGCGATACCTTTTCATAATATGCCATCCGGGGTGGTGCAACAAGGTAAGAGAGTTCGAGTGACGGGTCGGCGGCAAGCGATAAGGAATCATAGGAAGCAGAGGAGAAGGATGGCTTACCGTCCTTATACACAGCTTTTCTTAATTGTACCGCTTCCCTTAACCGATTCGCATTGACCTCCTTGACCTTCTGCACGACTTCAAACAGTCTGGCGCGACCCGGAATGCCATAGGTTTTCAAGGAAGGAGACACAGCGAGACAGATAGTTTTCTCAGTGCGGGAGGAATCTGCTACGACCAGATTTGTAGTAAGCGGGTCGAGGTGTCGAGCGGCGCATTCTGCACTCGCATAATAGCTTTTAAGATCTATCGCAAGATATGTGCGTTGCATCGTGCAATTTCATCCTTTCTGACTGTGTTCTCATAATAATGCTTTTAATGTCCGGTTCTCTCGACAAACCATCGGCCTAATCGTCCATTGAAGCGTGAGTCGAGGTGTTCAAAGAACAGGTGCTTTTCCTGCCCTTGGATGAGCACAGTAAAGCAGTCACCGGAGTAACCGTTATCGGCAGTCCCGGCAGGACGGAAGTCGCGCACTGTTTCGATTGGAAGGTACGTCCATCCGACCATGTGATCGATGTCGGCTGCATATAGCCTGTAGAATCAAAGTCGGAGGATACCTTTACATAGACTCGTTCTTTTGTCATAAGCAGTCACCTCCATGTTTAATCGTAGCTTTTAGAGCAATTCTTCATGGAATCTTTCAGAAAGTTGCTCTTAAGCTCTGGCACAGCAGGAAGCTGGTACCCTTTTGCGGTAAGAATGTTCAGTTTAAAATCAACAAAGTTTTTTTCGATTCCAGCCACCTGTGCGATCTCCTCAAGGGTGGCGAATCCTGTATGCGTGTATTGAAAGTCCTGCAGAAGCTCGTGATATTTCAAGGCACGGTATGTGCTGGAGCAGTGGGGTGGCAGAGAAGCCTCCATCTGAAGCCTGTCAGCGTTGAATTCATAGAAGCCGATTGGTTTCAGTACATCATCATCTGACAACAGCAGTTCAGCAGCAAACGTATTCGCCCTGCGCTCTGCTTTTGCATTGCTGAGACTATAAAAATATGTATCCTGGAAAGCCTGACCGGATGCCGCATGTTTCCGGTCAAAGATAGCGTGCCCAAGTTCATGAGCCAGTGCAGATCTGCGTTGTTGTTTTGAGCAGTTTGGATTGATGCCGATGTATTCACAATTTAGAAGCACAGTATAAAATCCAAGGAGCTCTTCGCAGAACCGAATGTCTTTAATTTTAATGGCGCGCTGGGCAATGATAGCTTCCGGGTCATTGCTCTTGTATCGGCGGCTTACAGCGTCGGCGGCAGTAATAGCAAAGTTGTCCAACAGCGACTCCTTTCCTCTGTAAGTCGATTACAGATATTTTTTAGGAGTAAACTTTTTTGCCTCTTCTTTTGCATCAAGGAAGAGAGCTTCCATTTCCTTAATGAAATTAGCCTGATCTTCTTCGGACAGCTCGCCGCCAGCAAAAAGGGCAGAGGTCTGTTCTTTTATTTTCTTTGCCTGCGCTACACCGCGGGAGCCATACTTCTTACGGACATCAGCGTAGATTGATCATCGCTGAGTTCCTTCTGGAAGGTGGCATCATCCATAAAGTAGTCGGTCGTGACACCAAGAGCAGCGGCAATCTTCTGGATTCGTCCACGCTTGGTTCGCGTTCGCCGGCTTCGATATAGCGGATGGCACGATCAGACATGGATGCTCGTCTGGAGAGTTCGGCCATGCTCATACCTTGTGCGGTTCGCAGAGCTTGATCTTTTCGCCGTTGGTCGCAGTCGGTGTAAGCGCGGTGGCTGCTTCAGCCCGGACATCCTGTGCGTCTAGTAAGTTCGTATCTTTTTCATGTCAGAGGAACTCTCGGGGTCAGACCCCAATGTGGTCAACCTTGCGTCAACTTAGGGCATATTAGCGAAAGATGACTCTCGGGGTCAGACCCCAATGTGGTCAACCTAGCGTCAACTTAGGGGCATATTAGCGAATAGCCTCCAATGCAAACTACAAAATAAATCGGTTTATGATAGAAAACAGTTGCTGTTTTGTTGGAAACCAGAAGATTTATAAAAATGACCGCACTTAAATAAGCCTATTGATGAATGCTGGTTCTATTTTAAAAAGAAACTTTTTTATTTCGGAAATGTGAACGTCCCTTGGATTTCAATTTCTTCCTTGGAAATGACCTTCCGGGCAGGAGCTGTGATCTGCAACGTACAGCATCTGTATATAACTGTTCAATAATTGAAAGCTCAAACAGTCCGCAGAGTATTTTGGGAACAATACTTTTGATCCGTCCAATGATAAATGCACGATTGGCCTGATAACGGAACTTATTTG
>ENA-OQJH01000436-OQJH01000436.1-human-gut-metagenome-genome-assembly--contig:-NODE-436-length-23280-cov-2.027383_pt1 | contig 23280 bp, 34 predicted proteins | sample MGYA00242597_ERZ504763 | MGnify/ENA primary metagenome ERZ504763 (study PRJEB26092, sample SAMD00036359) | human gut metagenome | host: Homo sapiens | study: EMG produced TPA metagenomics assembly of...
CACCGCTAAAGCTTTCACGGAACCACGCGACTATCGCGTGGTTTTCTTGATACAATAAACTAAGGTCCGGGCAACCCCGGACCTCAGCGACTGTTTACAATCGCGAAATGTGCCTTTTGGCACTTCAGACGATTGCTTTTACAGCATCTCTTTTCTTAATTCTTCTCCGCTTTTTGCGCTTAAATATGCCGGAGCGATATCGAACACTGTCTTGCATCCGCTCTGACCTTCCGCAGCAAGTCTGTAAGCTGCGCGGGCATATGCAACGATCACGGACGATGTAAACTCAGGATTAGAGTCTAATTTTAAGCTGTACTCGATCAAATGGCTGTTTTCTCCGTCCCAGCCTGTCTTTCCGCTTCTAAGTACGAAACCGCCGTGCGGGATTCCGCTGTGATCGCGTTTTAATTCTTCTTCACTTATAAAATGAACCGTCGTATCATAATCGACAAAATAGTTCGGCATCGATTTGATCTCCGCTTCTACTTTTGCCGCGTCCGCGCCCTCTTCAAGGACAACAAAACACTCTCTTGTATGTTTCTGACGTGTCGTAAGTTCCGGGTTTTCTCCGTTTCGCACTGCCTCAAGAGCTGCTTCTGACGGAATCGTATACTGTTTTCCGTCTTTTACGCCTTCTACTCTTCTGATCGCATCTGAATGACCCTGCTTACTCCTTTTCCCCAGAATGTATAATCTTTCCGTCAGGAAGGATCGCGTTTGCATACAATCTGTTTAAAGAGAACATACCCGGATCCCAGCCTACGGAAATAATTCCGACTTTTCCACTCTCCTTCGCCGCAGCATCCACATTCGCAAAATGCTCCGGAATGCGGGCATGTGTGTCAAAACTGTCAATTACATTAAACAGCTTTGCAAACTCCGGCGTCTGTTTCGGAAGATCTGTCGCGCTTCCTCCGCAAAGAATCAATACGTCGATCTTATCTTTCCAGTCTGCGGCGTCATCCACACTGCATACCGGAACTCCTTCTGTCAAAATTGTCACGCCTGAAGGATCTCTTCTTGTAAATACTGCCGCAAGTTCCATATCATCATTTTGTTTTACTGCACATTCTACACCTCTGCCTAAGTTACCATATCCCAAAATACCAACTCGAATACTCATTGTCTGCACTCTCCTTTTTGAATATTTTTCGCATAGCCCTTCCCGTGACAACTCACGTTTTTCAAACTATCACTTTGCTATTATACAATCGTCAAGATAAGTTTTCAATGCCATTTTTTTTGAATATTTTGTGAGTATTTCTGATCTCTTACTTTCAAAACTGTAAGTGTATAACGCGCCGTTGATTGTTATAATCTAAACAGACAGAAGCCGAAAGGAGTATTCTTATGGAACATATATTAAAACTGGAACAAGTCAAAAAATATTACGGCGGAGCTGCCGGAAATATTACGAAAGCGGTAGACGGCATTTCCATGGAAGTAAACAAAGGAGAATTTACTGCGATCATGGGTGCAAGCGGATCAGGCAAAACAACGCTTCTAAACTGTATTTCCACGATCGACACCGTAACCGCAGGACACATTACTGTCAATCATCAGGATATTACAAAAATCAAAGAAAAAGACTTTGCCTCATTCCGACGAAAGAATCTGGGATTTATCTTTCAGGACTTTAACCTTTTAGACACATTAACTATAGAAGAAAATATTTCTCTCTCGCTCATCATCAATAAAGCGAACCCGTCTTCGATCGAGCAGCGTGTCCATGCGATTGCCGACAAATTAGGTATCCGCGATATTTTATCGAAATTTCCTTACGAAGTTTCCGGCGGTCAGAAGCAGCGCTGTGCCTGCGCAAGAGCATTGATCAACGAACCGAATCTAATCTTAGCCGATGAACCTACCGGTGCTTTAGATTCCCGTTCATCGAGATTATTACTGGAAACAATGTCTGATATTAACCGGAAAATGCATACGACAATTTTAATGGTAACTCATGATCCGTTCAGCGCCTCTTTTTGCGAGCGTATCCTGTTTTTAAAAGACGGAAAATTATTCAACGAAATATTCAAAGGAGAAAAAAGCAGAAAAGAATTTTTCAATGAAATATTGGATATATTGACCTTGCTCGGAGGTGAATTGGGAAATGTTAGGTAAACTGGCTTATCGAAACGCAAAAAGAAGTATCAAAGATTATTTGATCTATCTGATTACAATAACACTTTCTTTTTCTTTAATACTTGCGTTTAATCTTGTGGCAAGTTCTGATGAGGTTGCAGCGCTGTCATCCGGAATGAGCACATTTAAAAATGTATTGATCTTCGTAAATATCGTCATCGTATTTGTAGTATGTTTTTTAATCAACTACACGACGAAATTTATGTTTGAAAAAGAAGCAAAGAATTCGGAACATATATGCTGCTCGGTATCAAAAAAACATCAATCGCCCGTCTGCTTGTAACGGAAAATATATTAGTAGGAATCTTTGCATTTATTTTGGCAATCCCTATCGGCTTTGTATTCAGTCAGTTTATATCTGTAATCATCGTAAAACTGCTCAAAATACCGAAAACAATCTTCATCTTTGTAACTTTGTGTCTATCGGAATGCTGGCTGTTTACTTTCTGCTGATCTACCTTTTAGTTCTTCTAAATCTGTTAAGACGAATAAGGAAAATGACTGTACACGATTTTCTTTACTTTGAAAAGCAAAATGAAACGAAAATGTTTCACGGAAACAGAAAACGAAACATTTTATTTCTATTGAGTATCATACTCGGAATTGCCGCTCTTGCCCTTTGGGCTTCCCGGTGGACACTGGAAAAAAACGGAGCACAGGAAACGCTCACTTATTTAATTATCAGTATGTCGATACTGATCGTAAGTATGTACGGCATTTGTGCCACATGCGCAGACATGTTATTGTCCGCTTTATTGAAAAGCAAAAAAATAAAATACAAAAAAGATTACCTTTTTACAGCCAGAACGTTTGCGTCAAAGGCGCGGACAATGAGTTTTACGTTCGGAACTCTTTCTATGCTGATCCTGCTTTCTTTATTATGTTTAAATTATTCAAGCATATGCAAAGGAGTCTATCATAGAAGTATTGAATTAACAGCTCCTTACGACGTTGATATTTTCGATTATGAACAGCCTTTTGACGATTTTAACGAATATCTTCGTGTGATAGATGAAGATTATACGATAAACGAATCAATCGAATTTAATATTTACAAAGATCCTGCCCATCAAATACAAAATTACTACGATGTTCAATTTTATAATTTTGATCCGGTAATGAAATTAAGCGACTATAATAAATTATTAAAAATGCGCAGCTTAACTCCGATCGAGCTAAAAAGCGACGAATATTTCCTTGTCACCGACCGCCAGTTGTTATATAAAGTGGAAGGTAACAACGAGATCCAAAATATCCGGTTCGCAGATCAAAAGCTGCATTTAAAAGGAATCGATACAAACTCCTTTTGGTATACTATGAATAATACAGGCAGATTTACGGTAATTGTTCCCGACAAATATGTCAGCGGATTAGAAATAAGCGAAAAGCATCTGATCGCAGACACGAAAGAAGATACAACATCTAAATTGGAAGAAAAAATAAAAACGGATTTAAACCATCTGCTCGTCACAAAAAATGATGACAACGAGACAATCCGCGAATATTACAGAGTCAATGTAAGAGGTACTGCTGTCGAGGAACAAAATACAATGACTGCAATGATCGCAAGCCTCTGCCTGTATATTGCTTTCATCCTGATCTCTGCAGTAGGTACAATTCTTGCGATACAATCGTTGAGCGACTCTGCAAAATATAAATACCGCTACACGACACTGCAAAGGCTCGGCGTAAACGATTCTTCTATTTTTCGGACGATCCGCAGACAATTACTTATCTTTTTCTTTGTACCTGTCATTTGTCCTGTGATTGCCGGATTTTGTATGTTAGCTTCTATGAATAATGTTTATCATATCATGCTGGAAAGCAGATATACTTACCTGCTCTATTTTATAAGCGGATTAGCGATTTTCTTTTTCATATACGGTATTTACTGGATCACGGCTTACATCGGCTTTAAACGAAATATCAATGAGGAGAGTTAGATTTTTCTGGCTCTCCCGCCGTAATTTTATTATAATAATAAATCAGGAATACTAAGCAAAAGGATCACCGCAATTACAAAAAGCAAATCAAGAGGTACGGAAAATGAAAATTGCAATTATAGAAGATGACAAAATCACCCGTCTCGAACTTTCCAAATTACTGAACTCGCACGGATATGAAACTGTTTTATTAACAGATTTCGAGAATTTATCAGAAGAATCAAAAAAATATTCTTTCGATCTGATCTTACTGGATATTAATCTTCCATACGAAAACGGATATGAAATATGCAGGAAGATGAAAAAGCTCATGTCTGTACCGATTATTTTTGTGACAAGCAGGGACACAAGCGCCGACGAACTGCTAAGTATTCAGGCAGGAGGGATCGATTTATCACGAACCATATGACACACTTATTCTCCTGGAGAAAATCAAACGGGCACTTCAATTATCAAATCCGAATAATTTCCGGGAACTTACAAAAAAAGACTGCACTCTCGATCTTCATTTGTCCGTATTAAAATACGAAGGAAAAAGTATCGAGCTGACAAGGAACGAATTTCGCATTTTATATTATTTTTTCATGAACGAAGATAAGATCATCAGTAAAGAAGAGCTATTAGAAAAACTATGGAACGATAAATATTATTTAGATGAAAACGTACTGCTTGTTAATATGACCCGGTTAAAAAAGAAAATGAAAGAAATCGGAATTATTCATCTATTAGAAAATATAAGAGGAAAGGGGTGGAAGTTGTGAGCTTTTTGACATTTTTAGAAGGGAAAATATCCGAATTATTATTTCAAATTTTCTTTCTTTCAGGCATTGTATTTCTCTTGATTTTCTACGATGTAGATTCATCATTTATTATTTTATCGGCAGTCCTTTTTCTTTCGGCGCAAATCTCTTTTCTATGGTTTTCATTTCAAAAGAAACAAAAAGATTCACAACGCATTATTAATCTTGCAGATGAGCTTCAAGAGAGCTATTATATCTCAGATATTTTGCCAAAGCCGGGCGACCCTCAGAACAAAGCCTACTATTATGCGTTAAAAAAGCGTGCAAAGCTATGAATGACAAATCTCACAAATCGAAAAAGAAAAACAAGAATACGAAGAATATGTAGAAAGCTTCGCGCATGAGATCAAAATTCCGATCGCGCGTTATCTTTGACTTTTGACAACACAAAAAACTATGCGCTGAAAAAAGAAACCGACAAACTCTATCGCCTTACAGAACAGATGCTTTATTATGCGCGAAGCGAAAGTACAGAAAAAGATTATTTTGTAAAAAAAAACTGAACTTAGAAGAAGTCATACACAACGTCATTTTAAAGTTCCGCCATGATCTGATCGATCACAAAGTCATAATAGAAACTCATGCGATTGACCAGATCGTCTACACAGATGAGAAATGGCTGACTTTCATACTGTCACAGATCATACAAAATTCGATCAAATACTTTGACAAACAAGAAAATAAACTTACGATAACCGGTCAGGATAACGACACAAATATTATCCTTTCGATCAAGGACAACGGCTGCGGCATCTCCTCTTCCGACCTGTCAAGAGTATTTGAAAAAGGGTTTACCGGATCTGACCGGAGCAAATCGAACTCAACAGGCGTAGGGTTATATCTCGCCCGAAAACTTTCCTTTCGTCTGGGACTAAAATTAGATATTGCATCCGAAGAAAAAGAATATACCATATTACAGATCACTTTTCCGAAAGGAACGGTTCACCGGATCTGAAAATCTATCCTCTGTTTGCCAGGTAGCTTTCCGTCAGCGCAACCGCATCTAAAATGCATTGGTCGCAGCTTACTCTTTGCTTTCCGTCCACAACGCTTTTGAGTTCACGGCAGTAATATGTTCCGTTTTTCTCTTTAAACCGATTGGCGTATTCTTTTACTTTCTTATATGTATCTGCTTTTGTAAGTTTTCCGTTGTCAGGATTTCCAACGCTATTATCCAGTCCCATCACCATAAACATACCAGTAACCGCACCGCATATGTCCATCATGCCCATACCGAAACCAAAACCTTCAGCAATACGAAACATCGTTTCTTCATCCACTCCAAACTCCTCACAAAAAGAACATGCCACTGCTTGTGAGCAATTATATCCTTTCTTATGATATTCCAAAGCTTTCTTTGCTCTTTCATTCATTTCTTGCATTTCATTGATTTCCATACTCATCCGTTTCTCCTTTTTTATCTTATCTTGTTCTTTTCAAACTCATTTCCAACTTTGTTTATCGCCATAGCCTGCGTCATCCTCCCAATAAAATATCAGATCAAAACGGCGTTTTGCCAGATGGCTTCCGCGTAAAAGTATAACAGGTGAAGAAAAGATATGCAACCATTCCCGTATCTTCACCTGCACAGCCCTCACTACACGTCTCTTACGCTTCTTCCGCCGCTCGCTGCATATCGTTCCTACATCTTTTCTTTCTCACCGATCTGTTCTTCGATCCGTAAGAGTCTGTTGTATTTTGCCACTCTCTCAGACCGGCATGGCGCTCCTGTTTTGATCTGCCCGGTATTAAACGCCACGGCGATATCAGCGATGATCGTATCTTCTGTTTCTCCGGAACGATGCGATACAATTACATTATAACCTGCTTCCTGAGCTGTTTTTATCGTCTCGAACGTTTCACTTAAAGTACCGATCTGATTAACTTTATGAGTATCGCATTAGCGGCTCCAAGTTCGATCCCTTTTCTCAATCTCTGCGCATTGTGACAAAAGATCATCTCCTACAAGCTGGACTCTGTTTCCAATCTTTTTCGTAAGCTTTTTCCACCGTCCCATCTTCTTCATCAAGCGATCTTCGATCGAAAAATCGGAAATTCTTCAACAAGTTCCTCATAATAAGAGATCATCTCTTCTGTCGTCCGCACGACAGGTTCTCCTTTTTTCCCTTCTCCCGCGAAAATATATCCGCCTTTTTCTTCAATATACAGCTCAGACGCCGCCACATCAAGCGCGATCATAATATCCCGCCCCATACGGTATCCTGCCCTTTCTGCCGCATCCCTTATCGTCCGAAGCGCTTCTTTCGTATCTGCAAGTTCAGGCGCAAATCCGCCTTCATCCCCAACTCCTGTCTGAAGACCTTTTCCTTTCAGAACCGCTCTTAGCATATGATAGATTTCCGCACAAATACGAAGTCTCTCCCGAAAAGAAGTCTCTCTTACCGGAACGATCATAAACTCCTGTATGTCTAACGGGTTATCGGCATGTACTCCGCCATTTAAAATATTCATCATCGGAACCGGCATCTTCTTCGCCTGAACCCCTCCCAAATATCTGTATAAAGGAATATTCAGTCCTTTCGCCGCCGCTCTTGCCGCCGCCATGGACACTCCTAAAATCGCGTTTGCACCGAGGTTGCTTTTATTTTCTGTTCCGTCCGCTTTACAAAGAGCACGGTCGATCTCCTTTTGATCGAACACGTTCATTCCTATCACCGCTTTTGCCAGACAACTGTTCACATTTTCAACTGCCCGCTCCACTCCTTTTCCTCCGTAACGCTCTTCCTGATCCCGAAGCTCCACAGCCTCATATTTTCCTGTTGAAGCGCCGGATGGAACTGCGGCTCTGCCGACGATATTTTCCCCTGCGAGAACTTCAGCCTCAATCGTAGGATTTCCCCGTGAATCTAATATTTCCCTTGCAAATATATCCCGAATCAACATCTCTTTATCCATATACTGTCTCCTTATTTATTTCTTTCTTTCTATTCTTTATTAATACATTATCTCCTCATTTTTATACTTAATGCGTTGACTTTTTTATTTTTAGAAGATTACAATTCGAGTAGAGTTTTTAATTTCATACTTTGGAGAAAATAAAATGAATAAATTAAAACATTTCTTTATGCTTACATTCAGCACGCTTCTTATTGCATTCGGAACATACTTTTTTAAATTTACGAATAATTTCACTTTTGGCGGAATTACCGGTCTTGCCGTTCTTATCGCTAAAACCGGACTCATTTCGGCAGGTGACTTTAACTTTATCGCAAGCATGATTCTGCTCATCATCGGAATGTTCATCCTCGGGAAAAATTCGCCGCAACTACCGCCTACTGCAGCATCCTTCTCTCCGTTTCGCTCTCGGTGCTGGAACGGCTCTTTCCTATGCACTCTCCTTTTACCGATGAACCGATGCTTGAATTATGTTTTGCCATAGCTCTTCCGGCGCTTGGATCGGCGATTCTTTTTAACATCGGTTCTTCCAGCGGCGGAACAGATATCATCGCAATGATCCTGAAAAATATTCCAGCTTCGACATCGGCAAGGCATTATTGATTTCAGATGCATTGATAACGGCATCCGGATTTTTTTATTTTCGATATAGAAACCGGACTGTTTTCCCTGCTCGGACTTTCTATTCGTTCTTTCATGATCGACACATTTATCGAAAGCTTTAACCTGTCGAAATATTTTAACGTCGTATGCGATAACCCTGAGCCGATCTGTGATTACATCGTACATACGCTCGGACGAAGCGCCAGCGTGTGTCTCGCCAAGGGAGCGTATTCAGGAAATGATAAATACATCATCCTCACTGCTTTAAACAGAATGCAGGCTGTGCATCTTCGCAACTTTATCCGTGAAAATGATAAAGAAGCTTTCATCCTTATCTCAAACACAAGCGAGATCATCGGAAAAGGCTTTCACAGCGTATAAATCACAAAACGCGCAAAAAAGCATTCCAAAATCATAAGCGGCTGGCAAAGCCTTAGGAAAACCCGGACTTTGTCTCGTCGCCGTTACAACAGGAGCTGTAATTCTAACAATTAAATTCTTGTCAGAATTACAGCCTCCTTACAATACATATCATTAATTATAATTCATGATAATGCGGAATAATATCTTCATAATGTCCGTCATTCATTTCAAACCCTTTTGGAATCGTTCCTAAACGGACAAAACCAAGCTTTTCATAAAGTTTCAAAGCTCCTGCATTGCTTTTCACAACCGCATTAAACTGTAAAATGCGAAAGCCGAATTTTTTCCCATTTTCATGCAATGTTTTACAAGCATTTCCCCGATATGAAGTCCCCGCATATCTTTTCGGACAGCATAACTTGCATTACATATGTGACCGCATCTTCCGATATTATTCGGATGCAAAATGTACATTCCGACAATTTCTTTTTTCTCTTCGTCATAAGCGATCCCCGTAAATGTCTGCTCTTTAAAAAACAGATCTCCTGTCGACTCTGTAAGAGTCTCTTTCTGTGGAAATGCGATCCCTTCTTTTACAACTTCGTTCCAGATGGCAATCGTTTCTTTTACATCCTCTTCCGCATACTGTCTGATCTTAATATCCACACTATTTCCTTCTTTCGTATCTATGATTAATGAAAAAAATGATCCCCGATCTGGATTCCCCAGTTTCCGTTTCCGAAGGAAGGCAATCGCCAATCGGATTACTTCCCGCAAGAGCGTCTGCCGCTGCCTGCATCGCTGTCTCTGTATAGCCTCCCGACGAAAGAACCGAATCAAGCCACCCTGTCATCGCCGGTCCGAACTGCCCAGACTGATAGATCACTTCACTGATCGTATTCGGATAAGAACCGCTTCTCACACGATTCATTACAACTGCTCCGACTGCAACCTGACCTTCATATGGCTGATTTCCCGCTTCGCAATAGATAAGAGCGGCAAGAAGTTCCTGCTCCCCTGCCATAACATTCGCCGCTTCCAACTGTGTCGCTTCCAAAGCCGCTGCCTGTGCTGCTTGTTCTTCGGCAATTCTTGCTTCTTCTGCGGCTCTTTCTTCCTCTGCCCGAATCATTTCTTCAATACGGACAGCCTCTGTTTTCCATACGTCTCCTGCCGTTTGAACGCTTTGCGAAACCTGTTTCGTTCCTTTGATCATACTAATCGTACCGTCCACAACTGAATCCCCGATCTGAACGGCTATTTCACCTCCCGCATAACGGAGATCTCCGGCGGTATCTTTGTCCGGGACTTGTAAATCCCGAAAGCAGCATAACACTTGACACTGTAAGATGCAGCGCCACAATCATTCTTTTTTTATTATAATTCATATACTCCTCCTCGTAAACATGCAATATCTTCACAATATATTTTTAATAATCCCCTTTTAAAATATATGTGTTGTTTTCATATTTATTACAGATATTACAAAAATGTTACGACTGGGATTGTACTACAAAGAAAAGAAGTTGTCAACTTTTTTCTTTCTCATTTTTGCTGCATCTTTTTCTGCCGCAAAAAACAGTCCTATCCGCATCTTTTCAAAACAAAGATACAGATAAGACTTTCATCTACTTGATCATTTACGCAAAAACATTGCGATCCGCTTATACAAAAGAAATGTAACCGCCCCGTTTATTCCCGCTTTTATCACATTGAAGCCGATAATAAACGGCATTAATTTCCATACGACATCTTTTGATACTCCCATAAACATCGGAGTAATCAATAAATTTGCCCCGACCATAACAACTGCCATTGCAGCCATTCCCGCCGTCAATCCAAAACAGCCGTTGCCTTTGTCTTTTTTCTGTTGTAGATCATTCCAGATACGAGGACAAGAACACCCGTAGCGATCATATGCATCAATATCCCATACAGTCCGCTCCCCGCACTCACTGTCAGTCCCTGAACAACCGCCGTCACAACTGTCAAAACAAGCCCAGCCTCCGGTCCGAAGGCAAATGTTCCGATCAGAATAGAAATATCCGCCGGATCATACTCTAAAAACGGCACTGCCGGAAAAATCGGAAAATGAACAAGATATACCATCGCTACCGATATGGCTACCATCACTCCCATTTTTACCATTTTCACTGTTTTCTTCTTACTCATCACCATTTTTACCGTTCCTGTTTCCTCTTCCATTTTTTCTTCTCCTTTTTTTCGTTTCTGCAATTTTATAAAAAATCCCGAACATATATCATGTTCGGGATAAACTGCACCTGTGTAACTTACCGCCCTTTCCTGAGCAATAAGCGGCACTATCTTCTCTCATCCAGACTATACTGTCGGTATCGGAATTCTTTCTGTTTAAGAAAGTCACCGATTCCACCGCATCGCTGCGGGTCGCGGACTATACCGCCGGTTGGGACTTGCACCCTACCCCGAAGATCGTATTCCATTTACTCTATTCATTATAAATCTATAGTTCTCTATTTTCAAGGACTTTGTTTTCTTTTTAACCTCTATTTTCACATTTTCACAAGCACAAATCCTCCAAAAAACAAATTTTCTTATGGGTAGTCACTTTTTTAATTTACTTTATCATCTTTTTATTTCTTTTATCACTTTTTCATGTATATAAATATTGTAATAATATCATTTTTCTTTCTGATGCCTTGATTTCTCCGTCAAAGATTCCTCTTTATCCGTTTTTTTCATATTTGGTTCAAATTTTTTTCATATTTGGTTCAAAAGTTCCTCACATTTTTTACACATTTTCTGTGTATACTAAAAGTGTTCTCAGATGAGAACACTTTTTCATAAACTTTTTCCCCCATGACCGCAGAAATGTGGCTCATCCTTTTTATATCGTTCTTTATGACATCACTCTTCCGCGCATCTTTCCCCAAAGGCGAACCTGAACATAATCATATGCCTTATCATAGATAAGTATTCCTATCTGTCCGGCTATCATAACACCGACAAGAATCGGGGTCGATACTGCTTTTGCAAATAACATTTCTCTGAAAATAACAACGATCGGGATATATACAAGATTAAAGATTCCGTATTTAAAAAGAAGAAACGCCGTCCTGCTCTTTTCTTCCCGCACATGCCGCACGATCCATCTCCATGCAGCTTCTCTCCCCCATATGTATAATCCCATCGCCGCAAATGTAAACACATAAAACTTATTCGGCGCTGTAATAAATCCAAGTATCACTCCTGCCGCATAAAATGCCGCTCCTATCCTAAGTCCGAACTCCCGGATAATGATCCCGACAAAAAAGATGCCGCCGCCAGCAGAAATAATGTGCTCGTCTCGATCACACTGCCCAACACCATAAAGATCACAGTCAGCGCAAGAAGAAGTCCGCTAAACGCCATTGTTTTTGCCTTTACATGCATGAACACAAGTCGCCTCCCATACATTCGCACAACGAATCCGCAACAAACAGATCACAACACATATTGCCTGTACCGCACGGTGTAGTACCGCTGCTGTATCCATTGCCATAAGAGCTGTTCTGATAACGGCTGCTCGCATAATTCAACTGATTCAAAAGCTGTCTGTACTGCATATTGTTCGGCTCCATATTCACAGCCTGAGCCGCATGGTCTCTTGCCAGAACATTATTGCCAAGTCCCGCATTCGCACAGCTGCTTAAATAATACCAGATTGCAGATCGTTCGTTAATCTGATCAAGCGTGTTGAGCGCTTCGCGAAATCTTCTGCTGTTAATATAATTCACAGCCGCCTGAAGCCTCGGATCCTGCTGTGCGTTCTGATAATTACCGCCCGCACCATAAGAAGAACTGCCCGAGGACGACCCGTAACCATAAGAATATCCGCCGCCCGAAGCTCTCTCTTTCATGATCATATCATAAGCTTCCTGTACTTCTTTAAACTTTTCTTCTGCAAGATCTGCAAGAGGATTATCAACATTCGCATCCGGATGATACTTCTTGTAAGATCACGATATGCTTTTTTTATCTCATCATCTGACGCGCTTGGAGAAACGCCGAGCACTTCATACGGGTTATTTATCATTTTTTCTGTTCCTCACTTTTCTTTCTCTGTATCTTATTATAACAATTCCACACTCCATCATACAATATATTCCGCAAAATGTCTATATCCGAAAGGCATGGAGCTTCTCAAATTCTGCCGTACTCTCTGCTATCATCATGCATAAGATCTGTTTGATCCGCTCTTCATATCCTTCTTCTTCGGCAATCTTCTTCAACGGGTTATAGCATCCTTTTTCCAGATCATTCGGCAGATCTTCATATGCGTCCATAAGATAAATAAACTTCCCATAAAAATCCCATCTTCCGAAGAGTTTCTTCCCACCGGTCTTTTTTATATAAAAACAGCTCTTCCATCAGTTTCCCGAAACATCCTGCCGTTTTATCCAAATCTGTACTTCCTTCTCTTTCGCAAACAGACAATTCATTCAGAGCCGATTCGATTGCCCTGCTCTGCCTCGGATATTGTTCCATGATTTTTTTTACTTTACCTCGAAGCATCGTTTTTACAGTCAGGCTTGAAACTTTCCTTTCATCCTGCCAATCATCTTCCATATGATAATATGCCATCAACACGTTCATGGCCGCACCATATGACGTAATCTCGTTTGTCAACATTATCTGCTTTTTTACCGGATGCACTTTGCAGCAATGCATATCTGCTCTCGTGTCACTTTCATATAGCGAAGATAACAAAATAATTGCAAATGTCATATCATATGTAAGTGTCATCTGACCTATAAACCCATACTCTTCTTTTAATACATGACACAAACCGCAATAATATGCCTTATATTTTTTTAAATCTTTCACCTTTAATTCCGGTTCACATACCGTCACATACCCAAACATCACTCTTCTCCTCAAACACTTCTTCATTTTCTACATTGTCTTGCTTTGACATGCTTTCATTGTAAAACAATATTTTCCGTCACATTCTTATCGCATTATAACACGCATTCGGCCTGCTGTTTATAAAAATACGGTGAATTATAACTGTGTACTGTTACACAGCTTGCTGATATTAACTATAAATAGCCTTTACAATGTTTTATAAAGTATTTTCAACGTCAGATTCTAATTGTAAACCTGTTTTTATTTTAGGTTGACTTTTGTTTCATTTTCTATTATACTACGCTCGGATACACCAATAAAACCGTGTTCTTTTTCATAACAGTTTTTATGTGCTTTCGTTCTTTTTTATCAAACCATACATTTTACGTAAAGGAGTAATCTTATGAACCAGCGCCTCACTGCCTCACAGGCAGAAAAAACAAAAAAAATCACAATGATCGGACTTATGACAGCTGTAACATGCATTCTCGGACCTCTTTCCCTCCCGCTTCCATTTAGTCCTGTGCCGATCACTCTGACAAACTTGCGGTTTTTCTTTCTATTTATATACTCGGAATGAAATACGGAACGATCAGTCTGCTCATTTACCTTGCTCTCGGTACAATCGGACTTCCTGTCTTTTCGTCGTTCAGCGGCGGTCTTGGGAAGCTAGCCGGACCGACCGGGGGATATTTGTTCGGTTTCATCTTCCTTGCACTCATCCATGGATTTTTATGCTGAGATTTCATAAAAAAAAAACGTTTGCTTCAATCATCGGCATGACTCTCGGCATGATTGCCTGTTATCTATTCGGAACGATATGGCTTGCACTACATATGAGCCTTACTTTCAAAGCTGCCCTTATGATCGGAGTCATCCCTTATCTTCCCGGAGATGCTGTCAAGATCGCTCTCGCAGCAATCATCGGACCGAAACTATCAAGCGCAATACAAAAGACACAGAAATGATTATATACTTTCTTAATTCCCTGTTTATAATTTTTCGTATTCTTTTATAGTTTAAACATACTTTTGACATATTTGTTCTTTATAATCTGAGTTAGATAGTTGATAAGCAACTATCTTCCCCTCATAAAGTTGAAGTGTCAAAAGCACTCTACTTTAACTCTCATTCCTTTAGATAACTATAAAACAACGAAACCCGTTAGCCGGAAGGTTAGCGGGTTTTCGCTGTTTATCGTATTCTATGCATCATTTAAAACTATCAAAACAAACTGTCCTATACAAAAAGATCCCGCTTAACGCAGGATCTTTTTCTCACATATAAGAAGCACTTTCACATAACATAACCGTTCTGCTTCTGTTTTTCTTTTTATTCTGCATGAAGGATTTTATAAACTCCGCCCTGAACAATTACAACTGTCGGATCTTTTGTCGGTTCTCCGTCTTCACTCCATGTAATTGATTTTCCTGTCATTCTGTCAACTTTGATCTCTGTCATCGCTTTTTTCAAAGCATCACTCATATCGGAAACGCTCATATCAGGTGTAAGTTCAGCCTTTTCTGCTGCCTCTTTGATCACATATACGCAGTCATAAGCATCCGCTGCAAACTGATTCGGAGTTCCCTTGAAAGCAGCTTCAAAATCGGATACAAATTTCTGTGTCGCTTCATCTTCCGCATCTGCCGTAAACGGTGTAAGGAACATTAAATTCTCAGCCAACGCTGCATCAAATCCGTCTAATGCAAGCAGTCCGTCCATTCCGTCACATCCGAACCACTTCGGTGCAAATCCCATTTTGTTTGCCTGAGCAAGAATCAAAGATGCCTCCTGATAATAAATCGGCAGGAAAACAAGTTCTGCGCCTGCGTCTTTCGCTTTCTGAAGCTGAACGGAAAAGTCTGTCTTACTGTCTGCCGTAAACGCTTCTGCCGCTACAATATCAAGTCCGAGTGTTTTCGCCTGCTCTGCGAATTTCTGATAAACTCCCGATGAATATGTGTCGGAACTGTTGTAAATAACCGCTATCTTTTTCGCCAGATTATTCTCTGAGATATAATCAGCCGATGCTTTTCCCTGATCCGGATCTGAGAAGCACATACGGAATGCATTGTCATACTGAATACTTTCTACAGCCGTTGCCGACGGTGTGAGCTGGAACATATTATCTGCATGTGTCTCTTCTACAACTGCCGTACACGGTGTTGATGTCGTCGTTCCGACTAACATCTGCATTCCCCAGTCTTTCAGCGTATTGTACGCATTAACCGACTTTTCGGAATCAGACTGGTCATCCTCAAATTTAAATTCGATCTGATATCCGTTGATACCGCCAGCTTCATTGATCTCGTCAATCGCAAGCTGGATACCGTTTTGTACTGCCGTACCATAAATCGCCGCATCTCCTGTTGTAGGTCCGATACCTCCGATCTTAAATGTATCCGCGTCTGCCGAACCCTTGTCACTTCCGCCGCCGTTTCCGCAAGCCGCCATTGATACTGTCAGAGCTGATACAAGCGCGATACTTGCTGCTTTCTTCCACATTTTCATAACTAAAACTCCTCCTTGCTAACTTACTGTGTTACTATGGTAACTTGCAGAAGCAGTTTTGTCAAGAGAAAAAACAGATTGTACTCTGTTTTTCCCTCAAGCTTTTTCACCGATAAAATCAAACCGCTGATTTAAAACTCTTTTTTTTCTAAAATCCGCTGACTCCAAAACCACGAAGCAATCGTAACAATAACTGCCGCCACTATGACAATCGCTGCAATCCCATATTCTCCTATATTGAAAGCAGCCAGAAGAAACTTCTCTTTTAAAGTTTCCGACAGCATTCCTGCTAATTTTGCAGCAATCAGGGCAATCACCATTGCTCCTCCGAATACAATAGGAATAACCAAGCGGCCCTTCTCGCTTTCAAATCTTAATTTCAAAGGAATCATAATATCGTTTAAAATCAATACGGTGATTGTATAAACTCCGTACATCAAGATAAGTTCAGTCAAGCTTTCTTTCGGAGTAAGTAAGAAAAACTGTACAACGACTGAGATTATGCCGACCAAAAACGAAATCGCTGTCATGATCAAAACAAACACGTACTTTTCATTTACATACTGTCTTCTTGTAATCGGCAGAGTAAACAAAAACGGATAACCGTTATCATATTCATCATAACTGATCGTACTTACCGTAAACAAAGTAAAAATAAAAGTGACATATCCAACTGCCGCATAAAGTTCTTTCGTCATGATCCCCATCATCGTTCCGATGATCAAAAAGACCAGCAGCAGATTTTTCCCATTATTTTTCATTAATTTCAAATCTTTGATCAAAAGTCCTTTCACAGTTCGTTCCCTCCTATCATCATCGCAATCAATTCGTCTACAGTGCCTTTTTCCACTACAATATCCGGATAATTTTCGATATAATATTGTTTCTCTTTTGTCAGACAGGCATATCCATAATGTTCTTTCCTTTTTTTCAGCAAATACCTCTTGTCAAGTTCCTCAAACTGCTTTTCATCTACTTTCAGCAATCCGTATTGATTCAGAAGTACATCCGTATCTTCATGAAAGATAATCCTTCCTTCATGAATCATATAAATATCGTCGCACAAACCTTCCAGATCAGAAGAAATATGGGAACTGATCAAAATTGTTCTCTCCCCGTCTTCCTCCATATATTCTCTGAACAGATTCAAAATACTTTCTCTCGCCATCACATCCAGACCTGCTGTCGGTTCATCAAGAAGCAGAAACTTCGCTTTATGCGTCAGCGCGCAAAGCACTTTCAACTTTGCTTTCATTCCGGTTGAAAACTCTTTAATCGATTTATTAAGAGGAATATCCAACTTATTACACAAATCCAGAAAACGCGACTTCTCAAATTCGGTATATAGCGACTCCATCACCGGTATGATATCTTTTACTTTTAAATATCCGCTGAATCCCGAATCTGTCAAAACAATTCCCATCTTCGCTCTGTCTTTCGCTGTTAGCTCCAAAGGTTTTTTCCCGAAGATAGTGATTTCTCCTCCATCCGGCTTTATAAGGCCGAGAAGCGCTTTAAATGTTGTACTTTTTCCTGCTCCGTTTTCACCTACGAGCGCCGTAATATACCCTTTTCCACCTTCATCGAACAATTCAGCTCGAAATTTTCATATTTTTTTTGCAATTTATTTATTTCCAACATCTTTTAGTCCTCCATGATCAACTCTAACATTTCCCTAATCTGACTGTCATCCAGACCACATCCTCTTGCCTTTTGAACTACTTTTTCCAGATCGCTTTCTATCTCTCTTTTCAATTCCTCTAATATCCGCTCTTTATTTGAAGCCGCGACATAAGTTCTTTCCGTGAATCGTCACTGTAAATCCTTCCTGTTCAAGATTATCATACGCTTTCTTTACAGTCAGCGCACTGATCTTCAACTCTTTTGCAAGAGTTCGGACTGAAGGAAGAGCATCATTTTGCTTCAGATCTCCGCCTGTAATAAGTGATTTGATCTGATCCATAATTTGTTCATAAATCGGTACCATCGACGAACTGTTGATTATAATCTTCATATACTTCCTCCTTTCGTCAAACAGTATATAACAGTATATAACTGTTTGTCAACTGTTATATACTGTTTATTTGAAAGTTCATCATAACTTTTCCAAAATGCAAATCCATTTTCTTACATTAACCCAGAAATATCAGAAGGCACATTTCCGTTACAAAAAGCGGATCGACTGTTTTTTCAACAATCGATCCCGCTATACTAACCGTCCCGGCGTCGGACTATCGTTCCATCATACTGATAGACTCTATTCCTACGCTTCCTCCCCGGACAACTTCTATTGTTTTAAATTCTTCCTTCATTAATTTTACGACCGCGTCGTTTTTCGTAGCAGTCTGAACAAACTCCACAAGCACACTGTCTTTTCCGTAATCGATCACTTTCGCCTTAAACGTTTCCGCAATCTGAAACACTTCAACTTTATCCTCAGGTGTGCATTTAAACACTTTCACATATAAAATTTCTTTCATACGCACAAAGATATTTGTAAAATCAATCACTTTGATCACTTCTACCATTCGGTTCAGCTGTTTTTGATCTGCTCAAAGTTTCATCATCGCTCACTGTAGCGATCGTCATTCTTGATACTGTCGGGTCTTCCGTTGTTCCTACTGTCAGACTGTCCAGATTATATGTCTTTCCGGAAAAAAGTCCTGTAATTTTTGAAAGTACGCCGACTTGATTTTCAACATAAAGGGAAATCCATCTTTTTTTCATTTTATTTTCCATATTCACGCGCTCCCTTCTAACATTCCACAATCATTTCTTCCAGTGTTCCGCCCGGTTTTATCATCGGATAAACCATCTCTTCCGGATCAATGATAAACTCGATCAAAGTTGGCACAGTTGTATTTTTCCGGCTTCTTCAAAAGCCTCCTTTATCTCTTCTTTCTTTGTCACGCGGATTCCCTTTGCGCCGTAACTTTCTGCCAGACGCACAAAATCCGGTGTATATTCCGGCATTTCTTCCCCATTTGTTCTTCGGAACACGCCCCGGAACGCAGATTCGTCATCCCGTAGCGTTTTCCATAAAACAGTTTCTGCCACTGACGGACCATACCGAGATATTCATTATTAAAGACGCACAGAATCAACGGAAGTTCCTCCAAAACAGCAGTCGCAAACTCCTGTATATTCATCTGCATTCCGCCATCACCGGAAATCGCGATCACGGTTCTGTCCGGATTGCCTATCTTCGCTCCGATCGCAGCGGGGAATCCATATCCCATAGTTCCGAGTCCGCCTGATGTAACGAGCTGCTTCTTTTCCGTTATTTCTGCATACTGCGTCACAAACATCTGATGCTGTCCTACATCCGTTGTAATAATAGCATCGTCAAACTGTCTGTTCATCTCTTCGATAATATCTCTTGGTCCTATCGAACCGTGAACTTTCATTGTAAGCGGATGTTCTGCATTCCACTGCGCGATACGTTCTAACCACTCTTTTGTCTCACATGGTTCCACATATTCTCTCATCTTCGCCACAGCTTCTTTCGCATCGGCAACAATAGGCACATGCACATGAATATTTCTTGATATCGACGCTGTATCAATATCTATATGTACAATCTGTGCATTCGGTGCAAATTCATGAAGTTTCCCTGTAATCCGATCATTAAAACGAGTACCGATAGAAAACAACAGATCGCATTCGCTCACTGCCATATTCGCGGCATACGCCCCATGCATTCCCAGGTTTCCGATAAACAGCGGATGATCTGTCGGAACCGCGCCTCGTCCCATGATCGTCGTCACTACAGGAACGTTTTGTTATATTGACTACTTCCGTAAACTCTTTATTCGCTCTTGCGATATTCACTCCGCCTCCTGCAAGAAACAGCGGTTTTTTCGCCTTATTGAGCATCTTAAGCGCGCGTTTAAGCTGCCCCATATGAACGCTCGTATTCGGCTTATATCCACGAAGATTTACCGTTTCCGGATATTCCGGGCTTCCAAGCTCACTCATCACATCTTTCGGAAGGTCGATCAGCACTGGTCCCGGTCTCCCTGTCCGCGCAATATAAAACGCCTCTTTAATGATCCTTCCAAGATCTTCTCTTTTACTCACGGTCACACCGTACTTTGTAATACTTCGTGTGATTCCTACGATATCCACTTCCTGAAACGCATCGTTTCCGATCAGATGGCGGGCCACCTGACCTGTAAAACAAACTAACGGCACACTGTCATAATTCGCCGTTGCCAACCCGGTAACAAGATTCGTCGCTCCCGGACCGCTTGTCACAAGGCACACGCCGACTTTCCCCGTTGTCCGCGCATATGCATCTGCCGCATGTACAAGCGCCTGTTCATGTCTTGGCAAGATCACTTTGATCTCATCTTGTCTGTATAACTCATCGCTAATATCAATCGTACACGCTCCCGGATATCCGAAAATCGTATCGACTCCTTCTTCTTTTAACGCTCTTACGAGCAGCTTATTTCCCGTAATCTGTCTCAAAATCTTACCTCCTCAAACTAAGGGTCTGTCTCTCATACTCTCATTGCCTGAAAAAACAACAACTCCGAATCCAAATTTTCTCTTCCGGCATCTTAAGCAATATGATACTTTGTATCCGGTATCTTGTCAATTTCCTATCCTTGATCTTTTTTATCTATGGCAGCAGTTCAGCCATACAGACGTCCGCCCGTTCATGAGTAAAACAGCAGCACCGGCCACAAGAAGCACCCGTGCGGTTTTACGAATGACGCAGTCGGAACTGTTACTTTCTGCATCGTATCATTCCGACAATAGAATACACCGCTAGAGCCGCAGCATTTACGATGACAACACTTGCTCCTGCGGGAGTTGCCCATACATAAGAAATCGCAATCCCGATCACAAGACATAAAACAGATATTACGGCGGAATTTATAATGACAGACCGAAATGTTCTGCATACACGCATCGACGTCAGCGCCGGAAAGATGATCAGACTGGAGATCAAAAGAGCTCCCATCATCCGCATCCCAAGCACGATTGTCACGGCTGTCAGCACAGCGATCAGCGTATTGTACAGATTGGCTTTTACTCCCGTTGCCTGCGCAAATGTTTCATCGAATGTGACCGCAAATATTTTATTATAAAAAGAAGATACAAAACGAGAACGATTCCCGCCAAAATAACACTCAGCCGAACATCTTCGGCGCTCATAGCCAAAATACTGCCGAACATATAATTGTACACATCTGTATTCATTCCTGTCGTCATGGAAATCACCATGACTCCAAGGGCAAGAGAGGTTGTCGAAATAAGCGCGATTGCCGCATCACCTTTGATCTTGCCGTTTCCCTTTATCCTTAAAATCAAAACAGCAGCAAGTACAACAACCGGGATCGCAACAGAAAGCGGAGCTGCCTGAAACGCAGTTGCCACCGCAAGAGCGCCAAAACCAACATGAGACAAGCCGTCTCCTATCATCGAATATTGTTTCAGCACAAGACTGACGCCAAGCAGCGCGGCGCAAAGGGCAACTAATGAACCTACCGCAAACGCCCGTACCATAAACGGATAAGAAAACATTTCCACAATCGTATCAATCATGCTCTTCACCTCCGAGGAATTTCTTTCCGATCCGGCTTTTACGATAGTCTTCTGCCGTTCCGAAAAATCGGACCGTCTCCTGCAAATGAAGAATATGACTTGCATTTTCCACTGCAGTTTCTATATCATGAGAGACCATCACAACCGCGATATTTGATTCCTGATTGATCTTTCGGATCAGATCATAAAATTCTCCTGTTACGATCGGATCAAGTCCCGTCACAGGTTCATCAAGTAAAAGTAGGCTTTTCGTCGCACAAAGCGCCCTTGCAAGAAGCGCTCTTTGCTGCTGTCCGCCCGAAAGATCCCGAAAGCATTGGCGCGCCAAATCTGTGATTCCTAACATTTCCATCTTTTCTGCCGCAGCTTCTTTATCTTCTTTCCTATAAAACGGCTTCCACCCACGGCCGTTTAATCTTCCCGACAAAACGACTTCATAAACGCTGGCAGGAAATCCTTTTTGCTCTTCATTTTTCTGCGGCAGATATCCGATCTCATTTTTCTTCAGTCCGTCTCCGTATATGATTTTCCCCCGGTCTGCGCCTTTTAGTCCGAGCAGGCTTTTGACAAGGGTGCTTTTACCTGATCCATTCTCTCCGACAATGCAGAGGTAATCTCCCCTTTCAATAGAAAAATTCAATTCTTTTACAACCGTTTGTCCTTCGTAACCGATGGAAACATTTTCACACGTTATCAGCGCCATCAGTTCAAAACCTCCTTTAACGTATCTGCGTTCTTTTGCATCATCGTAAGATATGTCTCGCCTTTTTCAAAATCTTCTGCCGAAAGGTTATGGCAGCTATAAAATATTCTCACTTCCGTACCGGAAGCTTCGGCTACCGCATTTGCAATGTCTGCATTGCTTAACTCCATTTTAAGCACTGCCGGAACGTTCTCGTCTTTTGCCTTTTCAATCAAAAATACCATTGTCGCCGCGCTCGGCTCTGTATCACCTGCGCATCCCGGAAATGCCGCATAATATTCCAATCCATACTCTTTTGCAAAATAAAGAAACGGAAAACGATCTCCGAATATTAATAAATTTCTTTTTGACTGTCTCACAACTTCTCGAAACCGCTTATCCAATTGTGCAAGCTCTGTCTGATATCTATCTGCGTTTTCCTCATACGCCGCTTTATTTTCAGAGTCTTTTTGAATGAGAACTTCTTTGATCTTCTCCACGATCACAGATGCATTGACAGGAGACGTCCATACATGTTCGTCAATTTCATGGACAGATCTCATGTTCCTCTTCACCGTGCATTTCATGGTGAGAGTCTCCTGCCGGTTCTTTCATTCCTTCTACATGTTCTTCTTCCTCCGTTTCAACACAATCGAGAAGTCTTATCGAAACCCGGTCTTTATCCGGCATGGAACTTAAAATATCTTCAACCCACACATCATTTTCCCCGCCGACATAAATGAACACGTCACTGTTTTTCAATAGCGATCATATCTTGCGGCGTCGGCTCATAAGAATGACTTTCCTCCCGGGTTTAAAAGCATTTTTAAGTCTACGCAGTCTCCGGCGATCTCCCTTACAAAATCATACGGAGGAAAAATTGTCGTCACAACACTAC